>BBPE01001041.1_pt1 | contig 18849 bp, 25 predicted proteins | sample 1344301 | NCBI WGS metagenome assembly BBPE01 (sample SAMD00019089, study PRJDB2971) | groundwater metagenome | isolation source: The Cedars highly-alkaline
ATGAGCGCCAGCACCACGTCAGGCGACGCGGCCGCGATATGCAGGGCGTCTCGCGTTTCCCACGCGTCAGCAATCAAGCCGCAGTCCGGCCCGCCATGGATGTGACGTGCATTCTNNCCCGCACCTCGGCGATGAGCGCCAGCACCACGTCAGGCGACGCGGCCGCGATATGCCGGGCGTCTCGCGTTTCCCACGCGTCAGCAATCAAGACGCAGTCCAGCCCGCCGCAGACGTGGCGGGGATTGCCGCCAGCGAACCAAGGTCCTGACGTAGCCGCCCTCGCCACATTTTGCAGCGCGGTCAGCGTCGGGTCGTCCAGACGGGCGGCCCCGCCACTCGCGCTCAACTTTCGCACTCCGCCAGCGCGCCCATGCGGCGGGCGTAGGCCGGGCCGGTCAGACCGAACGTGCTCGCCACCGCGTTCAAGGCCGTGGGCCGTTGCGCCGCGCCCAGCCCCCCGCCAGGCAGCATCGGGCGCAACTCCGGGTGGCAGCGCAGCCAGTAGCGCTTAAACGTGCCGTCCGGCTCGGCCGTGCGGTTGACCACCTCCAGCACCACCAACGGGGTGTCGCCGGGGCGCTCGCGACGGCGCAACGTGCCCCACCGCTCGTCGTGGTCCTGAATTTCTCCCCCCGCATCGCGCACATAAGCGGCGTCGCCAGACACCTCTTGCCCGCGCCGATAACGGCCGACCATCGCCCGCCGAATTTCCTGGTTCCGCTCCGCCTCGATCAGTGCCACGGTGATGCGATCCGGATGCTCGACAACCCAGGCTGGCACGCGCACGCCGTGGACGGCGTAGAGCGCGGAGCCGTCACGCCACCGGCAGAAGGGGCCATCGTCGTTGTGCGGGCGGTTCTGCGCGTCCACGGTCAGCAGCTCGGGGCGGTCCGAGACGATGCAGAACTCCCTGTGGACGTAGCGGGGGCCGCTGCGCTCGGCGAGCGTGCGCCAATGCTGATAGGCGGCGTATTCCGGCAGCTTGAGCCGCGCCACGTCCTGAAAAAAGCTGAGAAACGCTTCCCAGGCGGACCATTGGTTGCCGCCCTGCCGCATCCGCCACGCGGCCGCCGCGCGGCGCAGCGCGAGTTCGGGGTTCGGCGTCGCGGTCGCGGCGCAGGCGCGCATGTCGCCGTTCAGGACATACCACTTGGACAGGTCGCGGGTCGCGTCGCGGATCGCGGCGTTGATCGCGGCGTAGGTCGCGTCGTAGGTCGCGGCGCGGGTCGCGGCGTAGGTCGCGTCGTGGGTCGCGGCGTAGGTCGCGTCGTGGGTTGCGTCGCGGATCGCGGCAGAGGTCGCGGCGTGGGTCGCGTCGTGGGTCGCGGCGTAGGTCGCGTTGCGAGTCGCAGCGTCGGTCGCGTCGCGGGTCGCGGAGTAAATTGCGGAGTAGGTGGCGGCGTTGATCGCGGCGTAGATCGCGTCGCAGCTCGCGGCGTAGCTCGCGGCGTCGATAGCGGCGCTGATCGCGCTGTCGGTTGCGTTGCAAGTCGCGGCTATCGCGTCGGCGGCACTGCCCGGACGACGACTTTCCCAGTTCGAGGCCGCAAAGCCGGCCGCGAAGGCGGCGGCAAACGGGGACGGCACAAACACCACGCGCGGCGCTGGCAGGCCTGCCGCTGCATACATGCCTGCCACCGCCGCGCGGCAAGCGGCCCGGTCCGCGTCGTCCATCGGTGCGGTGCTCATCGCGTTGGCGATCAACCGCGCGGCCCACGGCCCGAGCATCGCGCGATGCTCGGGGGTGAGGGCGTATTTCTCGCTGGCCATCAGTCGGCCACCCGCACAGGCTCGTCGGCGTCCGACCACTCGCGCTGCGGGCGGTATTCCCATGCCCCGGGCGCGACCGGGAGCGGCGCGTGCTCCTGGTGCTCCAGCGCGGCCGGCGCGTCGCCGGAGACGAGCAGGAACAGCCCGCCTGCGGAGCCGTCCTCGCGGAACATGGCCACGCGCTCCGACAGCGCGAACGAGTGGTGGTGGCCGGTGGCCTCGCCGCGCGCGACGACGCGCCTACCAGCCTCCGGGGGGACGGAGGCAAGCGACGGCGGCACCGAGGCGACGGGCCACAGCAGCACGTCGCCCTGGCGGATGGCGCGACGGGTGTCCTTGGTCATGGTGATGTGCTCCTTCTTGGTGGTCACGAGGTGGTCTCCTTGTGCAAGTGAAAGTTTCGGCCAAACTGGTCGCCCTCCCTTAGCGAGGTCGACCGGTGGCGGGAGGGCGTGGACGCTCACGCGGACCCACCCGAGCGGGCGCACGAAAGCCCCGCCTCCGTCGCCGGGTGATTGCTGGCCAAGTGCCCGCCGGCGCGGAATGCTGCGAGGTGCGCTTCGATCAGTAGCGAAAACGCCGCCACCCCCGTCGCCGGGTCGGGCAGCGCCTTCAGCCCGCGCGCCGCTGTCAGCGCAAGCGCGGACAGGACGGCGTCGCCGCCGCACTGTGCGGCACCCGCCGCCGCCACGAAGGCCCGGCAGAGGCGATCCACGTCGCCCGGCTCGGCGCCTTCGAGAATACCGACCGCGAACCCTGTCACCACGGACGGGGCCGGGGCCGGGGCCGGAGCGGCTGGCTGGGCGGCCGCGGCGCGGGACGGTCGGGGCCGCACGGTGGCGCGCCTCACGGGGCCAGCATCGCGACCGCAAAAAGCGGCGCCACCAGCAGGAAGATGCAAAGGAACATCTCGCTGGCGGAGCGGACCAACCTCCGGCCGGCAAGGCGGCGGACGGCGCGGCGCGCGAAGGCCGGCGCGTCAGAATGCAGACGTGGCAGGTCGGTGGGCCATGAACCTGTGGCGCGCGGCATGGCGGTCATCACATTCCCAGCGCCCGGCGGTACAGGTCGAAGGCCGTGTCCTCCTCCTCCACTTCGACCGGATCACGCCCGCGCTCGCGGATGACCCGCCGCAAGGCCTTGGTGTCGAAGCCGGCGCTTCTCGCTTCGGCGTAGATGTCGGCGATGTCGACACTCAGCGCCTTGCGCTCGCCCTGAAGCCGTTCGACGCGTTCGACGATCGAGCGCAGCCGCTCCGCGGCGATCCCGCCAACTTCGGGCGCCTCATGCGCCGCCTGGGCGTTTTCACCCGCCCCGCCCGCCATTCCGTCCGCCACGCTTGGCCCCTCATTCCAGGTGAGGCACCGATGTTTACGGATTATCCTTCCAGCGTCAACGGGTTTCCGTCCAAGTGACGGACGGAAAATCTAACCGCAGGTGCGGACCGCGACCACGCGGTACGGGCGGGCCTCAGGCGGCGGCGGAAAGGTCAACAGCTCGTCGCCGTCCATGACTTCGAGCGCCGCCGCCGTGCCTGCGGCGCGCCGCGGCGCCGGGGCGAGGATGCCGACGGCGGCCACGCGCCCCTTGCACTCGACCACGACAAGGTCGCCGGCCCGCGTCGCGGCATGCAGGTCGCACACCAGCACATGGCGTGGTTGCAGCGGACCGTGCGGCCGCTCGAGGCTGATGGCGAAGGCCGGGCCGCGCAAGGCGCCGAGCAGGTCAGCCAGCGCGAAACGCTGCGCCGCGACCGCGCCGTCGCCCCATCCTTCGGGCAGCGGCTCGCCCTCCTGGAAGAGTGGCGCGTCGCCGACCGTTCCGGCGCTCGCCTCGCGCGCGCGCCCGCGCGAGGCGAGCGCGGTGATGACGGGCAGGGGCGGGGACGCGTCGGCGTCGCGCAACCTCGCCTCGTCCACGCCAAGCAGTGCGGCCAAAGCGTGCCGCTCGCGGTCAGGCAGTTCGCGTGGGCTGCCCTTGACGATGTACTGCTGCAGGTAGGACGGGTTGCGGCCCAGGGCGCCGCTGAGCTCCTTGAGCGTGTAGCGGCGATCCCGCGCGCCTTCGACCAAGGCGGCGCGCGCGTTGGACATCGGCCGTTCCGCCAGAGTCCTCAAACTGCCCACGGACCTAGCCTCCAAAAAAGCTTTATCAGCCACACATCTAGAACGACCATGGTTTTCGGGCAATCGTTTTCCTCTTGACCGGCACGTGTTTCCGCGCGATTTCTTCCGCCCAAACGACGGATAGAAACGGCGGATATGCGGACGCTGCTGGAGCAGATCGAGGATTTCCTCCTCGTGCACCCCGAAGTGACGGCTTCCGAACTCGGCAAGGCGTCGCTGAACGACAAGTATCTTGTCCACGGCTTGCGCAAGGGCCGGTCGCCACGCGAGGCGACGGTGATTCGGGTGCGCCGCTGGATGGCCGAGTACGCCCGCCTCGCCTCTGAACGAACCCGGTGCAACGAGCCTGCGCGTCGCCGCGTGCGCGAGTTGGTGCGCGAGGTTGCCTCGCTCTCGGGGGCCGAGCCCGCGCGCCCCTCCGACGTGGAGGCGGTGACGGCGGGCTTGCCCACGTGACGGCGCCGGCGGTCGATCTGTGGCTGCCAGGCATCGTGCTGCCGACGCTTAACGTCTGGAGCCGCTGGCATTGGTCGAAGCAGCGGCGACACTCGCGGGCGATGGCCTGGGCAGTGCGTGCGGCCTGGGGTCAGCCGCTCCCGCCCGCGCCGCTCTTCGAGCAGGCGCGCATCGAGATCGAGCGCTGCGCCCCTGGCATCGCGCCCGACCCGGACGGGTTGGTGGGAGGCTGCAAGGGCCTGATCGACTCGCTGCTGCCGTACCACGTCAAGCGGCGACCCTACGGGCTGGGCTTCCTCGTGGATGACGGCCCCGACCGCGTCGAGATCGCCGCGCGGTCGGCGCGCGCGCGCAAGGGCGAGGCCGGTACGCGGCTGGTGCTGCGACCGCTGCGGCCCAGCTGTCCCGCCATCTAGAGCACACTTCGGGGGAGGACCCGCCGTGGCCTATCCGTGGTTTCGCTTGTTCTGCGACACGCCCCACTCACCGAAGCTCCGCGTCGCCGCCCGCCGGGCCGGCGTGCCGATGCACGCCGCGCTCGCCGTATGGATCGCCATGCTGTGCCACGCGGGCGGGCGGCGCGACGCGGCTGAGCGCGGCAGTCTCGTCGGCTGGTCGGACGAGGCGGCGGGCGTGGCGCTGGACATGGACGAGGCGACGGTGGCGCGGCTCCGGCTCGAGGCGATGCAGGGACTTCTGCTTGAAGGTGAGCGGATCGCTGGATGGGATCGGCGGCAGGCGGAAGCCCCGTCGACGGCGCGGGTGCGGGAATGGCGCCAGCGCCAGAAGGACAAGCGCCGCGCGAACGTTGCGAAACACGACGAAACGTTGCGCGGCGTTACACCGCCGTTTCACGCAACGGTGGAAACGACTTGTAACGCGATGAAACGGGCAGATTCTAGTAGTACCTATACTCCCCCTCCCACACCCAAAAACCTTATCCAAAATAGTAGGGAATCTTTGTTCCTGGGGGGTGTGGGGGGTGTGGGGGGTGAGAGCGATAGCGTTGCGAAACACGACGAAACGTTGCGCAACGTTCCTCCTGCGAAGCCGCCGCGTTCGCGCGCATCGGCCAAAACCGCCATGAAGCGCGACTGGCGGCCGAGCCGGGAGGAGGAGCTTTTCGCGCACGAGATGGGTCTCGACGCCGCGGCCGTCGTCGAGGACTTCCGGGACTACTTCCTCGGCAAGGGCGAGAAGCTGACCGATTGGGATGCGCGTTTCCGGCGCTGGGTGCGCGAGGAGGTGCGGCGGCGGCGGGCGGTCGAAGACGGGCCGCCGGGCAGCGCCATGTCCCGGCCGGCCGCGGTCCGGCAAAGTTTCCACGGGCAGGATGAGCAGGCCCGACTGGGCACGCTGGACCTTGCGCGCCGCATCGCGCTTGGCGACCGGGGGGAGGCTTAGGCGATGGCTGCAGACATGGACGTGGCCGTCACACCATCGCGCGAATCCCTGACGCTGGTCGGAGAGACTCTCTCGCCTGCCCTGCGCGAGCGCGTGCTGCGTTGCCTCGACGACAACGCCGCGGCCTCCATGCCACTGAGCCCTGCGACCCTCGCGGAAGCGCGCCGCAGATTTCTGGCCATGCAGGCGCGGTGCCGGCCTGGCGACGCCACCGAGTGGGCGCGCTTTCTGACACCACTGCTCGCCGTCGCCCGGCGCGTCCCGGAGCCGGACCGCTTCAAGCCGTGGTTGAGCGTCGCCGTCGCCGCACTGTGGGAGGTCCCTGTCGCCGCGCTTTCGGCTCAGCGCGCACTCGCCGCCTGCACGAGGTTCAAGGACTGGCCCGCCGTGCCGGAACTGCACGCGTGGCTGCTCGCGGAGGCTCGGCCGCTGTTCTGGGAGCTGTCCGCATTGCGTCGCATCGTCGCGGCCGCCGCCGCCCCACCCGTGCAGCCATCGCCCGATCCGCCGGTTGATCCGATGCGCGTGGCGCGGGCGGCGGCTGAGACGCGTGCCGCGCTGATGGCCATGGAAGCCGGCCGCCGGGCGCGTGAGGCATCGGCCGTGTCTCGTCCGGTTTCTGGCGACGGACGGTTACCCGCCCTGCGCACGCCTGCCGAACTCGGCTTACCCATCGACGGCGCGCTTCTCATCCCGATCCCTGGCCGGGCGTTGGCCCGGAAATCCGAGGCCGGCGCGGGAAATCCCGGCCTCGGCGTGAGTCCCGACCGGGACCGACCGGACTCGGTCCGGGACAGTGCGAGACTGGACGGGACGCGCGTGTGACGCGATTCGGAATGGCGTGACCCATCGGCCCGGTTTAACGGGCCGCAACCGGAAACCCCAACGAAGCCGTGTCGACCCCCTATGTCGTCAATGCGTCCGTCGACCTGTGCCACGGCGAGCGCGCCGCCCCGCCGTGTCATCCGACGGAGGAGATGGACGCGTTTGATCAGTTGCCGCCCTCGATGCGCGAGGTGTTGCGCTACGCGGCGCGTCCCTGGGCGGCCACCGACCTTCTCGCGCGCTGGCAGGTCGCGGCGAGGCGCTATGGGCCCGCCGCCGCGACGCGGGCTGGGACGCGGCTGCTGCGCGATCTGGAACCGCGCTGGAGCGCCTAAACCGTGACCTGCGCGGGCGGTTGCGGTTTCGGGCCTTTGAGCGGCACGCCGGCACGCGCGAGGGCGCTTCGGGTTTCGTGGATCTCATCGCGCAGACGCAGGCGGTCGCGTCGGCATTCGGCCTCCGCATCGGAGAGGCGGCTGATCTCCTTGCGCAGCTCGGCGGTGTCGCGCTCGCACTTGTCGCGGCTCTCGGCAAGGCGGCTCACCTCGGCCTGGAGGCTTTTGATGGTGGCAGTCAGGGCGGAGATGGCGTCGTGCTGAGCGTCACGCTTGTCTTGTTGTCCGTCGCGCCGCCAGGCGCGGGCGTTGGCGATAATCCACGCGATGGCCGCACCTGTGGCGGCCAGGAGTGCGTCGGCGCCGAGCTGCCCGCCCGCGCCATCCCACAAGGGCCTCACAGCTTGACCATGAGGTTGGCCGCCATGGATGGGGGGATGTTGGGGTGGGGCTGGCCACCGCCGGCTGCCGGGATCGTGTGGCGATGGTCGGGGGCCTGGGCGATCTCGGCGCCGTGAACGTGGTTCGGCGCGGGCTGGGCGCCGGCTCCGTGGGCGTGTTCGCCGCTGGGCTGGATGGTGATGCCGTGGCCGTGGGCACCGGCGCCGAAGGTCAGCTGCGCGGCGAAGGACGGGTTTGGGCCGATGGGATAGTCTCGGAATCCGATGAAGATGCCGCCGCCTGCGTTGTTGTAGAGCGATTCCGAGCCTTGCGCGTGCTGGTGGTCCCCGGCCGGGTCGATGGCGGCCGGGTGGCTGTGCACCCCACCCGGGCTGATGCTGATGGAATGGCTGTGCTCGCCGCCCGGCAGCACGGTCGCGTTGTGCCCGTGCGTGCCGCCGGGACTGGTCTGCCCTGCGTGGTCGTGCTCCGGCATCTCGGCGGCGCTGAGGGTCACGCGCTCGAGGCCGAACACATCGCCGGCCGCTCGCGCCGTCAGTCCGGGACCGGCACCTGCGCACACGAGGGCGCGACCACGGAAATCAGGAAGCGCGAGCGTCTTGCCGGCGGCGAAATCCGCGGCCGCGTTCGCGCCCCGTCCGCCCGGATTCACAGGCAGGGCCGGCACGGCGGCCCAAAGCAACACGAAGAGGTCGTTCGCATCTCGGGCGGCGCGGGCCGTCGCGCCGCTGCCGGCATCGCCGATGGTGCGGCCGTCGAGGAAAAGCCACCCCGGATCCGGTGTCGTCTTGAAGGTCGCCTTGAAGTCACCCGTCGAGTAAAGCGCTTGGCCCGCAAGGAAGGCGCGGATCCAGGCGGCGGTGACGACTTCCTCGCCCGCGGCGGATGGCGCTGGGGTGGTGGCGGCGGGCGCGCCGCGAAGGAGCATATCCCGGGTTTCTGTGGTGCTGTGGCGCAACCGCGCGCCATCGCTGAACACGTCCGCCTGGCGCCCGGGGGCGAGGTCCAGGGCGGTTTCGGTGGGCTGTCCGGCGACGCGCAGGCGCGCGGATCGGCCCGTGGTGTTTCTGATGGTCCACCGGGCGGGTTCGGCGGGAAACGTGGCCTCGAAGGGCGCGAGCGGGGCGCCGGAGAGCAGCACCACGGGCGTTGCCGCCTGCTCCTCCGTCAGGTCGATGGACACGCCTCCGCCGGGGTCGGGCAGGGAAGCCCCGCGGGCCCAGCGCCGCGCGAAGGCGGCCGTGGCGACGCGGCCATCGGCACGCCCAGGCGGCGGGGTCGGAGCCATGGGGTTTCCCAGCAGCGCGAGGTCGCGCGCCTCGGTGGGGGCCGACAACACGTCCTGCCCGTCGGCCCACGCCCATTGGGTGCCGCCGCCCGAACCCAGCGTGACGCCCGGGGCCGCTCCGCCCGCCGCGCGCACAGTGACCGTCTGTCCGCCTTCGGTCCGGTTGACCAGAATCCAGTGGCCCGCGGCGGCGGGCAGGTTGGCGGTGGCTGGGGAGGCGAGCGCGCCGGTGAAGACAAGCACGCGGCGCGCCGCCGCATCCGCCGGGACGGCGTTCTGTCCGGGCACCAGCGCGACAAGCGCCACGCCAGAGACGGCCTCGCGCACCCATTCGGTGGTGGGCAGGCGGCGGGAGCGATCGCCGAAGGCTGGCGTGACCGCGCGCGGCGCGCCGGCGAAGTCAGGTGACTCCAGCGGGGCGCGAAGCGCGATTTGTGCGAAGGCTTCGTCGAGGCGCCCGCGGAGGAACAGGGTGCGCTCCGCGAGTTGGCGCAGCGGCACATTGCTTTCACCAGCCGGCCCGCCGCGCACGGGCGTGGTCGTCTCCAGCTGCGCCACGCCGGGGCGCCAGACCGGATCCTCTGAAAGGCTGTTCGACATCGTACAACCCTCCTGTCACGATGGTTGTGGCGGTGCGCCGCGCCGCTACGCGCGGGTGGCGGATGGTCCGGGCGACGGCTGCGGGAACGGCGCGATGGTGAGGCCGGCAAGGCGCCCGTCGTCCGGCTTGACGGCGTGTCGCAAGCCGTCAGCGTCGATGAGCAGCACATCGGTCTCGGCGGGGTTTGCGAAGCACGCGAGCGGCGCGCTGGCTGCGGCGGCGATCATCGCATGACCACCAGCGACCGCACGACGTAGTCGTAGAGGAAGAACAGGCGCGGCTGGTCCTTCCAGGCGTCGAAGCGGATGCGCCAGCCGGAATTGCCCGCCGGCAGCGTGAAGGCGGCGCCCAGCCCCACATTGAAGATGGCGGAGGTCTGGCCCTCGCACATCCCGACGCCGCACACGTCCTGGCGCACCTCGTTGCCGGCCTCGTCGAGCAGGCGCGCGACGAGCAACGCCGTGGCCGTACCGAATTCGCCGATCTGCCCGCGCGCGAAGCCGCCAACCATCACATGTGCGGTGTTCGCGGGGAGCCAGAGGGCGAGGAACGCTGTAGCTTGACCGATTCCCACACCAAGGTCGAAGTTGCCGTTCCACGCCGCGCCAAGCGTGGTGCTTTTGCCGGCGGGCTGCGCCTCGGCGAAGTCGCGGCGGCACGCTTGGCCGAGGTCGGGGTTTGGCGGCAGGCCGAGATGTCCGGCCATGTTGTCGCCGGCGCGCAGGACGCGCGGGGCTGCGAGTGCCTCGGCTTGTTGGCGCGGCACTGCGTCAAGCGCGGCGGCGGCGAAGCCGGGGAGCGAAAGCGGCCCGAGCGATTCGACTCCGGCGGCTGTGGCGCGAAGCCTGGGCTGGCCGGCGACGGCGATCTGCACGCGGCGCGGGGAGCTGATATCGAGGTCAGGCGTGGCGCTGCCCGTGAACAATTCGGCGCGCGCCTCGGTGGCAGACACGTTCACGGCACGCAGCACCGCAAGCGCGCCCAGAACGCCGGTGCTGGCCGCGAGCTGCGCGCCGGCGAAGGCTGCCACAGTGTTGTTTGCGGCGCGCACCTCCGTGGTTCCGTGGGGCGCCGCGCCGAGATGCACGAGGCTGAAATGGCTGAGCGCGAGCGTGTCGCGGCGGTCGCCGTCGGCTCCGCGCGTGCGCGCTATGAAACGCGTGTCCGGCCCGTTGGCCAGCCTCTGGCAGAAGAGATTACCCGCCTCGAAGCCCGCGATCTGGAAGGCAAATCCTGCGGCGGCCCACGGTGCGGGATCAGGGTTGCGCACAGCGACGCCAAGGTCTGCGAGGCTCGCGGCGACGCTGATCGGCCCGACGTCTCCGCCGGCTCTGGGCAGTGCGGCATTGGCCATGTCGAGCACGAAGCGCAGCCGCCGCATGAGGGCGAGGGCCTGCCGGTTCATGGCCCCGCCAGGCCCGCCAAGTGCGGGCGTGGCGACTTCGAGCTGCGGAACCGGCGTCCACGCGCCCTGGCCCACGGCAAGGTCGGGCAGGTTGTTGGGCGTGTCGGTCACGGGAACTCGATGGTCCAGGTGCCGGCGAGTGCGATTTCACTGTCCTTGACGAGCGCGCCGGCCCGCACGCGGCGGGCGTAGAGGGTGCCGGCGGCGGTGAAGAGGCCGAACTCCCGGATGGATAAGCCGTTGGCCTCGCCGGATGTCAGCGCGAATTGGAACTGCACGCGCCCGGCGGCGGGATAGGTCGCGGCGACCAGGGGGCGCACGAAGGCGTCGGTGAGGCCGGTGTTGCCGGCGGCAGGCGCGGTGCCGCCGGACCCCACGCCGAATCGCGTGACGCTGCGGCCCGCAGTGTCGCCGCCGAGCAGGCGGGCGTGGGTCTCGCGCGCCGCGGTCACCACGAGGTTGTGCTGCTCTTCGTCTGCCACGAGCACGCCCCGCCGCCACACGAGCAGGCGGAAGATGCCCTCGGCGGGGGGCCGTTCTGGGGCATCGGTGGGTTGGTCGGGCTGGATCGGGGGCATCGCGGCGGGATATTCGTGTCACGACCCCTGGTGACTAGAAGGCCACCGGCTGCGGCCCACCCCCGCCCGCCAGCGGCTTGTTTCCGTCGAGGCGCCACGCGCCGTCCAGGCGGTGCGTCCATGTTGCGGTGAGGGAGGTTGCTCCTGGGTCAGCTGCAGCCGGACCGGGGGAGGCAAGGTCGAAAACCGCGTCCATGCTGATGGGATCGGTGGGCGGCGTGGCGTGTGCGTCGGTCAGGGTGGCGGAGCCGGCCAGGCCCAGATCCGCGACACCGGAGGGATCGTTCGGGCTAGGCCGGGCGGGGTCGGCGATGCCGGACGCAATCGCAAGCACGTCGCGGAGCAGGGTTCCGGCCGCGCGAAGCCGCTCGACCTGCGCGCGCGTTCTTGCCGCGAAGCGCTGCGGGTTGTCTGATCCCAGCAGGTCGAATCCGACTTCGACGTCGAAGAGTCCGTGCACGCGCACGGCGGACCCGTTGTGGACATGCGCTCCGTCATAGAGCGCCCGGCCGCTGTGGTCGGGAAAGGGGTCGCGCCAAAGCGGGACGTCGCGCACATGCGCGCGCTGTCCAGTCACGCCGGTGATGATGGCGGCCATGGCGATGTTGTTGGAGCGAGGCCGCAGCACCTCCTCAACGAGGCGTCGGGCGTAGGTGTCGTCCGGCTCTGCGGCGTCGAGGCGCGGCACGCCGTACTGCCGGCCGAGCTCGTCAAGCCAGAACCCTTCGGCGGTGGTGGCGCTCAGCTGGACGGGTGCCGCGCGGGCGGCGGCCGCCAGTCCAGCGAGGCCGTTGGCAAAGGCCGCGAAGGTCGCCCAGAGAAGGCTGTCGTGGGCAAGCAGGGCGCCATCGGGCCGGCCGGGGGCCGGCTGGTCGAGCAGGGCGATGGCGCCGCGGTCGCGCGCATGGGGGGCGAGGTCCAGCACCTCCCAGCCGCGCGCGGCACACGCGGCGGCGAGGTCGGCGAGGGTGAGCGGCGGGTCGAGGGGGATGTCGCCGCCGGGCGAGAGGCGAAGCGTGGCGCCGTGCACGGCGTAGTGGGGCGCCCCGGGGAGCGCGCCGGGCAACACCCCGCCCGGCGCCTTCCCAAGGCGCAGTGCCACGAAGGCGGCTGGGTCGGTTGAGAGGGCGCGGTGGACTCGCGCAAGGAGGGTTTCGATGGTCACGGCGGCGCCAGGGCCGGGCCGGGCACGATCGACACGGCGCCGGCCGCAAGCTTCGTGAAGGGGCCTGCCGGCACGTCGGCCGCGGGCTGGGCCAGCCTGATGTTGCGCACGCCGCCAAGCGCCATGATGCCGGCAACGAGGTCGGCCCGCAGGGCGGGCTGGGCGATGGGCAGGCGGGTGAGGTAGTCGGCGGCGAACTCGCGCGCCCGGCGCGCGAGGTCCACGCCATCCTCGCCGGGCAAGGGCGCCAGCACGCCGTTCACCGTGACGGCCTGCCGCAGGGCCGGTCGCACCTCGACGACGACGCCGGCCGGCTTCCAGCCCGGTACCGCGACGCCTTCTGGCGTGGTGAAACCGTCGATGATGTCCTGGCAGCGCTGCAGGAGCGCCGGCGAGGGCAGGCCGGTGCGGTTCTCGACGTAGAGCCAGACGAGGCCTGGCGTGTAGAGCAGGGGTTCCAGCAAGTGCGGCTCGACCACGGCGGCGGAGGTGACGCGCTCGACCGGGTTACCGGCGGCATCGGCCACAAAGGCGGTGGTGGCGCCGAAGCGCAGCGCGCGGGGCGTGCCGCGTTCGAGACTCTGCACGAACTCGGCGAAGCGGGCGCGGCGCTCGTCCTCCGTCTCGGCGTCGGAGCCGCCGCGCAGCCCTGCGACGGCCTCGGCACGTACGAAGGATAGCGGCTCCGGCGAAAGGCGGAAAAGCGCGCCCGGCGGGACGTTGCCCGATGCGCCAGCCGCCTCGGCGACCACGGCGATGTCCGCGAAGGAGGCGAGTGCGGGGACGGCGGTGTCATCAAGGGCCACGTACTGCCGCCCGCCTGGCTCGGCCGCGGTTCGCTGGAACAAGGTGCCGGCGGGAATGAGCGTCGCGTCGGAAATGGGCGCGATCTCGACGCGCACCACGCCACTCGCTGCCTCGGCGCCGCGGACGGGAAAGCCGAAGGTCTGATACACGCTGACCGGGATCGCGAGCCGGATGCCGGAGAACATCTGCTGGTACAGCTCGTCCATCTCGGCCGCCGCCGCTTCGAGCATCGTGCGGGCGACGGAGCCCACCTCGAAGTCGGTGATGCGATCCTGCGAGGCCCGCATGATGTTGAGCATGCTGGCCGTGATGCTGGCGAAGTCCTTGAGCTGCATCGGCGGCTATAGCTCCTCTCGTAGCGCAAGCGGCGCGCCCCCGGTCACCGGTTCGACGGACAGGCGCAGCTCGAGCCGGTCGCCGCGCGCGGTGGCAGACGCCTCACGCACGCGCGCGACGCGAGGGTCGGACTCGGCGGCCAGTCGGGCGGCGCGCGCCGCGAGGGCGGCGTGGCCGGGGCTGTTGCTGCGGCCAACCATGTCAGGCACGCCGGAGCCGTAGGCGTCGTGGTACACCAGCTCGCCGCGGCGGGTGGCAAGACGGCGGGAGAGGGCGCCAGCAAGGTTGGCGAGGCCCATCACAGTGGCGAAGTCGCCGCCCGATGCCGCGATTTGTCTGCTGGCATCGAGCCGGATGTCGCGGCCGAGCGCCGCTTCGGGATTGTCGTCGGCGTCAGCATCTCGGGGGTCAGTGGCCGACGCCACTTTGATCGCTTGCCCGAAAAGCAGGACGCGCCCAGGTTGGGCGACGGCCACGACTGCTGGGTCGGCGGTCAGCCACGGCGGGACAAGGCCGTTGATCTCCGCCAGCTCGGGCCAGCGCGCGGCATCGCCCATTTCGCGTCTGGCGATGGCCTGCAGGGTGTCGTTGTGGCGGACGCGAGACCAGCGCCACCCGGTCTCGACGGGCGGCGGGGCGGAATCCGCGGGCGGCGGTAGGGCGCTGCCGTCTGGGAGGGAGCCGCTCATGCAACGGCCGGGGCGGCCGTGCCGGCTGCTGCGGCGCCTGCGGCGGCGGCGGCTGCGGTGGTGCTGAGCGGGCGCGAGACGGGGTCCGATCCCGCAAGCTGGCGCAGCGCGCCCTGTGCGGCGCCTGTCACCACGATGCCGCCGGGCAGGCGTGCGGGGGGCGGCAGGGCGGTCCAGGGGTTGCGATTCAGCAGCGGGGAGACGGGCCGGCCGCCGGAACCCGATGAGCAGTTGCTCGCGCCGTAGAGTGCGTTGTAGTCGGCGAGGGCGAGGCGGGTGGCGCGCGAGCGCAGCAGGAAGCACCAGAGATTTGAGAATGCGGCGCCCACGCCCATGAGGTCGGCACGGATCTGCGCGGGCAGGCTGGCTGCGGCGGCAAGGGTGCGAAAAAGGTTCATGCCGGATGCTGCGAAGAGGATGGGGATGGCGGCGGCGTCGCGACTCAGGTTGCGCACGTCGCGCACGGCGCCCATGGCGGCAAGGATGACGCTGTTCCCGGCACGCAGGAAGTCGCGGATCGGCGCGACGATGGTCGCGTTGAGCCATCGCCGCACGTTCGCGATGGCCGCGCGGAGGCGGTTGATGGAGGCGACCGCCGAGGCGAGCAACCCTCCGCCCCCTGCCCCGCCCCGCCCTGCGGCCGCCGGGCGGCCCTGCAGGAAGCGCAGCTGCTCCTCGTTCTGGTCCAGGGCGACCATGGAAAGGCTGAAAGAGATGAGCAGCGGCCTTGAGCGGGAGCGGCGGAGTGTGAGCGCCAACGGCGCCACCTCGCACACGAACTGAGACAACCCATCGGCGTAGATGAGCTTGACCCGCGAAGGATCGCGGCCTGTTTCGAGCGCCTCACGGCGAAGCGTGTGCCAGCGGTTGTACACCGTGTCGCGGAACCGGACCCAGCGCTCCTCGCCCGTGCCATCCCGCCCGCCGCGCCAGCCAGTGGTGCCGCTGATCTGGATCTGGGGCAGGCCCGGGCCAAAATTATCGGCCCAGGCGCCGCCCAGCGTGTGATGCACAGTGACGCGCGATGGGTCGGTGCGGGAAAAGTCCTCCGGCCGAAGCCCCAGCGTCACCTCCTCGCGCAGCGCGCCATCAATTTCGAGCGCGAAGGTGATCTGGCGGTCGCCGCCACGCTGACTTGGCGGCGGCGTGAAGCCTGCGAGGGCGCCAGCGGCGCTGATTCCGAGGAGGCCGGACATGGCCGGCACAAGGTCGCGTCACGACTCGCCCGCCGCCGGGTCGCGCAACGCGCGGCTATCCGCGAGCAAAGCGTCGAGCAGGCGCATGGCATGGTCGCTTGCGCGCTCCTCGCGCATGGCGCGCCGCAGGAACAGGGCGCGGGCGTCGTGGTCCGCCCAGGACTCGGCACGGGTGGCCAGCGCGTCATCCTGCATCCGCCGGCACCGCTCGATCTCCTCCGGACTGCACCCGGACAGAAGCAGCGCGGTGTCGGCGGCGGCATGTGCGACGGTAGCGCGCAGGCGCGAGGGACCGCGCGGCGCGGTCTTCGGGAGGCCAAATGGCGGCTCGGGTGGGAATGGCACGGCGTGGCGCTCCCGCAGGCATGGCTTTGCCGCATTTCTTGCGCACATTTCACGAATGTCTATAAAACCACGCATGATGATCGGCAAGCTTGCTGATGGATCAAACCCGAGGAGGTGAGGATGGCTGGCGTGGCGGTGGTTGTGGGTGAGGCGCGCCGTTAGCCGGTCCAGGTCTGCGAGCGCCGCCCGGAGGACGGCGGAAAGGTAGTCGCTAGCCTCCTCGTGCTCGACCGTCTCGGCGGCGTGCTCGAGACGGGCGCGCAGGTCGCCCAGGGTTGCGGCCGGCGTGGCGAGCGCGTGGTCGAGCAGCAGGCGGGCGCGGGCCACGCCGGCGGCGTCGTCGGCGCAGTCGGCCGCGATCTCCGCGGTGGCCAGCGCCGCTTGCAGCGCGGACGGGCCGGGGTCATGTCGGAAGGCGGGTGTCGGCATCGGGTCTGTTCTCCGGGTCGGGGCCAAGGGGCGGCGGGAAGGGCAAACTCCCCGTCGCCCCGATTATCTTGCACATGAAAGCACGCGCGGCAAGACGTGTTGCGTCGAGCGCCCTTATGGCGCTAATGGCGCATGTCGACCGCTCAAAAGGGTCGCCCTCCGCTTCCGGAGGCAGCCCGGCTCCACATCTTGGTCACGGCGCCAATTCTGGCTTCGCTCGACGAATGGCGCCGCCGGCAACCCGATCTGCCGACAAGGTCCGAGGCCGTCAGGCGGCTTCTGGATGCATCTCTGAAGAATGAGGTGAGGGATGGCGCTTAGGGTGCTTTCGTTGGCGGTGGCGCTCCTTGGCGTCGCCATCTGTGGCTTCGGCGCTAGCTTCGTCGCGTCAGATTACTGGGCGCATCGCCTCATCGGCTTCGGACTTTCGCTGACTGTTCTGGACGCGGTGCTGGCTCTGGCGCGCCTTGGTCCGGCGAGCCGCTAGGCCACGGGCGGGCCGGACTGACCGAGACCCGGGTTCACGCCGCGGTGGACGTGGTTGCGCAGCGACACGCTGCCGGCGCGCACGTCGCCCTGCACCTGCACGTCGCCGGTGAACGTGGCGAGCGGCGTGGCGAACTCCGTGCCGCCCGGGGCGGTGACGGTCGCCCGACCCGCGGCGTTGATCTCCACCCGAGCGCCTGATGGCAGGCTGACGACGACCTGTGCGGCGGCGCCGGACGGTGCTGCGGGCCAGCGCCCATGCACATTGAGGCTTGCCGGGTGTGGCCCGTTTGGTGTGGGGCCGAAGGCGACACGCGCGCCGGACGGATGGCCTACGATCCATGTTCCGTCTTCGGCGATGGTCAGCCAGCTTCCGGAATTGTGTCGATAGACCCGCCGGCCCCGCGCATTCGCCACAAGCCCGTTGACGGGCGGCAGCACAAAGCCGAGCGCGATCCACTGCCCGCCGGCCAGCGGCAGCAAGGCGGCCAGCACGGTTCGCGGGCCGTCGCGCGGCACGCGGTACGGATCGGCCCCAGGCGGGGCCGGGTCGGGCACGGGCAGGTCGCTGTCGCCGGTCGAGCCGCTGCCCGCCGGGCACATCACCGGCACGCCCGCCGCGCGCTGCCCTGTGCGCAGCAATTCGCAGTCGATGGCGTGGGCGCCGGGGTGGATGGCGACGACGCGCGCAAGCTCGATCATCGGGGGCTCCCCGCCGGCCCGGCGGACGTGCTGTTGGGCGGCGCGCCGGCCGACCCGCCGCCTGGCCCGGCCTGGCCCAGCTCGGGCGAGGTGGGGGTGGGCGGCGGGGGGACGACGGCGGACGCGCCGAGCTCGATCAGGTAAGGGCCTGGCGGCCCGTTGGCCTGGATGCGGCGGGCGAAGCCCTGGCCGCGTTCGAGGGTCAGCGTGGTAAAAAAGCCCTCGAAGGGAATGTAGTCGTGCTGCACCGCGACGACGTAGTAGGGCGCGGCAAGCGGCCCGCGGCCCAGGATCACGTGGATGCCGGGCCGGATGGTTTCGTTGCCGGCGATGCGGGCCGTGCCGCTTTCGAGCACCGCGTTGTCGCGGTTGGTGAGCGCGAGTATCCGGCGCCGCCGGTCGAGCCATCGCACCGCCTCCTGCTCGCGCGCGGTTTGCGCGGCGGCGGGCTGCCCGGTTGCGAAGGTGCCACTGTCGCCCAACTGCGTCGCCGTCACCATGGGGCGGAGCCCGTAGATGGCCGGGTTGTTGTTCGGGTGGTTCTCCATGAACACGGTTTCGCGCTGCGCGCCGGTCGCGGCCATGAATTGCAGCGGAAAGGGCCGCACCAGCTCAAAGCGGCTGTCCTCGACCCAGAAGTAGTTGGCGACGTTCTCGTCCGACCGGGCGAGGTCCAGCGCTACGATGTCCTCGGCCGGGAGGGTGAGCATGGATGGCGCCACGGCGGCGGTTCTGGCCCCGGGCGGACTGGCCGGGCTGCCGGGCGCTGCCGCCGTCACCACGACGGTCATCGAGCCGCTGGCCGGAATGGTGTTCGGCACGGTGGTCTGCGACGGGGGCGGGGGCGCGTTCCGCGCGGCCGCCACGCCGCCTGGCGGGACGGCGGGCGCGCGCAACGGCTCCTGGATGGGCAGCCCGTCCAGCCCCAGGGCCGGGGAGGGGCGATAGACGGCAAACACGCCCTCCTCGCGGTCCTCAACGTAAAGCTCACAGAATCCACTCTGCACATCGCCGAAGAGCGAGAGGATCTGCCATACGCTGCCCTCCGCGTTCTGCGGGCCGGTGACGGAGGTCAGGCCCTCGTCCACGAGGCACTCGGTCCTGATCTCGGTCGGCATGGTCCAGTCGGGCGGCAGCATGCCGCGGAGGTGCTCATTGAGCACGCGCCGCACCACCTGTTCGACCAGCTCCGACGCCGGCATGTTGGTTTCCAGACCGATGCCGAAGCGCTCGAAAAGGGGGAAGCTGCTGAGCCATGCCTCGCCCAGCCCGAACCAGGGCCGGCGAAGGATTTGAAGCATCTGCCAGATCTTGCCGTAGTCCTGCCCCTCGACGGAGACGACGCGCATGGGCCGCCCGTCGCCGTCCACGGATTGATGGCGCGAGACGCGCGAGACAAAGCCTCGCAGCACCACGGGCGGGCGGCCGCCGCTGCGCGGCCGGGGCCAGCCGTGGTTATGGCTTAATCGGATTTCGATGCCGTCCATCGGCTCGATCAAGCCCA
>BBPE01001513.1_pt3 | contig 18819 bp, 24 predicted proteins | sample 1344301 | NCBI WGS metagenome assembly BBPE01 (sample SAMD00019089, study PRJDB2971) | groundwater metagenome | isolation source: The Cedars highly-alkaline
CCGCCCCCAACAAATCGAACGCCTCGTACCTACCTGCCGTGTGGTTCCAGCGGGCGTACTGGCCGTCGGTGGTGCCCGCCTGCGTTTGTGCAGAGTTGCCTGCGTGCCATAACGTAGACGGAACACCGTCTACCGTTACGCGAATGTTGCCAGAAGTCCATGACATGCCAAGCGCGTTTACTCCGGCGTTGTTGTTCCCGATAACGTCCACGCCGGGGGTTACGCCGATCGCTGTGCGGGCCGTGGCCGACGTAGTGCCTATATTGAGCAAGTTCCCCGACGTAAACACCGTGCCGCTAACGTCGGGCAGCGTAAACGTCCTCGGCGCAGTGAGCCCCGTCGCGTTGAACGCCGCTCGCGCGACGCGGAACACAGTCTCCAGTGTCCCCAGCAAGTCAGATATAACCTGCGACATTGGTTAGCTCGGATTGACGTACTTGACTAGAATACGCCCGGCGCCGGCAGAGGCACCGCCCGCCGCGTAGGTGCCGATGATGGCTTCGATGCTACCCACGGGTAACAGGCCGGGGTCTGCGGAAAATATCGTACCGCCCGCCGCAGTCAAGTCGATCTGCGTACTCGGCATGTACTTCGCGGTCGTACCCACAATGCCGATGGACAAGCTCGGCGCTCCGTTAAACGCAGTATCGACAATAACCTGCACGTTCAACACGACGGCGTTGGCGGGTAAGTTAAGCATGGTGATAGGCGACGCCGCGCCAAACGCAACGGACGTTGTATCCACGGTGGGTTTGTCCGCGCCGCCAGCGACCGTAGTCCACTGGAGCGTGGCCACACCTGCGGAGAACGACGCAACTACCAACGCTTGGCCCGCGCTCGGCGGCGTTGCGGGCATCACCAAAGTAATGGCTTCGGTCATGCCTGTCGACGGACGACGGATCGTGTACCGCCAGTCCGCACCGCTTCCAACGGCACCAGAGTTCAACTCGAAGTCATTCCCGTAGGTCTGGAACAACAGTGCCTGCAGTGCTACAAACGCTACGTCTGGGGCGTTTCGCGCCTGAATCGCGCCGACGTTGTTCTTGATACGCGGGCCGCCAATACCAAGCTGAAACGCGCTGCGCAACGTGCCAAAAAGATCGTCAAACTTGCCGGCCATGAGCGGGCTCCTAAGTGGATGGAACTACGTTGAGTACGAACTGCCCAGAGCCCGCAGACGCGGTGGCTCCCGGTACAATGGTTAGGATAAGCGAAGTCCCTGCGGAAATCTGCACGCGAGGCGTCGTTTCGTACACGCCCGCCGTGGCGGGGTCGTTTTGCCACGCGTCCATCAACAACCCGGGCGTGCCCGCAACCCCGAGCCGTACACTCGGGCCTACACCGTTAAACGGTGTCTCGATCTGTAGCTGAACCGCCACAATCTCGCTTGTACTTGGTAGCGTCAGCACGGGGGTGGGGCTGGCGCTACCGAACGTAAAGTTGATCGGGGGGCTTGCTCCAGCGGATATAACCGTTTGCGCCCCAGAGTTGTCAATGGTGACGTTGGCCCCGGGAACCACCGGCTTGGCACCGACGACGCGCCCGAACGCGTCGATTTGTAACGCGAGAAGCGCGCCCGCTAGGCTGGGCGTGACCGTAGCGAGATCCAACACAAACGATTGCCCCACCTGCTGGACGCCAATGCGCCCCGGCTGACCGGTAATCGTGACGCTCCCGCTCCCGCCTCCGCCTCCGCCTCCGCCTCCGCCTCCGCCTCCACCCCCGTCTGTACTGGGTTCTTCCACCAGCAAGTCGCCACGAGGGCCAACACGCGCGATGCGAGCGCGTAGTAGCTCGCCCAACCTGACAGCCCGCTGCTCCGGGCTACCAACCGCCCCTTGAAGCTCGTCCACGGACTCGAGCAACTTTGCGACAACCTCACGCAGGTTGTCGTTGTTGAGTCGAGGGATGCCGACTTTCCGAACCTTCACGGCGTTTGCTCGAGTCCAATAGCGGTGGTTGCGAGGGTGGCGGAGTAGACCGGCACCTTACCCGCCAGTTCGATTTCCCAAAGCGGACCTTTAACGTTGGACGGTAGGCGGTGCGGCTGCTCGTTGCTAACGATCCCTTCCCAGAACAACACACTGTCACACCAAATGCGAATGGTGACCGCGGTGTCAATTAGGGCGCCCCGCCCCGGGACACCCGGGCCATTGATCGGAAACCCCGCCGGCGAGCGCCGCCCCGCAACATTGGACACTCCGACTCGTCCATTTAGGGGGAAGTCGTTAAACCGGTGCCCGAGCATATCCATCGGTGGAGGGGTCATTTCTCCCCACCCGGGAATCACGGGTTGGAAATCTCCGCGTAGCTGGAGCACGGCGAAATTGCACGGCTTCGGAATTAGGAACGGTTTAGATTTCCACCGGTAGACCAAGCGGTCGCCGCGGTCGTCGTCCCACTCCAGCACTCTGTCACCCACCGTGACCAACGTCTGGCCCGTAGTGCGGTCAAGATCCACCGACGACACACCGTCAAGTTCTATGTCGGTAAAACCCGTAGTCGGGTCGTCGAAGCCGATGCTAAACCCAAAGCGCGAGTTGTAAAACGCGAGGTAGCGGTTCTGGTACGCCGACGCCCGGATACCGCGCGGAGAAAACCGCACCAACCACTCGTCCTTGGTCACGTACGGCAGCGAGATGATGTCGTACCCCGCGGCGCTGATCGACACCAGTCCGTCGAAGCTGGGATACAGAACCGCGCCCGATGTAGCCACCAGACCCTTGGCCGAAACGCACGGGAGCACTTTGTCAAACTTGGTTAGAGTCATGACCTCCGCGGTCGAGCCCGTGGCCGCGTACGGCTCGCCCTTGGTGGTAATCACCACCGTGTTGCCGAACGTGCCCAGCGCAACGATGTCATCCTCGGTGGCGATCTTGTACGACTCCGGCCACGCGTGGGGCCGGTAAGCCGGAGTGAACCACAGCTCCCGCCCCCGGAAGCCTGCTAGAAAGCCACCAGCGACCGAAATGATCCCCGTCAAGTCGTCCGGGGGCGGGGTCCACTCGAACGCCTCATACACAGGCGCAGACGCACCGTCTACGTCAGGTAGTACGTCCGCGTAGCTGGCTGGAGCATCTCCTACGTCCCACTCTTTAACTAGGCGGTAGTCCACACCAGTGTCGGAAGTGATCGTCCGGTACAGTCTTAGCTTGGTGACGTTGGCCCACTTCACAGTGTCATAGGACAAGGTGTTGAGCGCGGTGATAGTCCATGTACCGTCGACCAGACCTGACGCTATGAACGTCGCCGATGCCGCACCTTCTTCCCCGTACGCTGTAACCAGCGAGCAGATGTACACGCGGGTGACGGTGATCGTACTGCCGCCTCCTGATGGTGTAACCGCTACGCCTGCAAACTCTGGGGCTGGCACGCCGAGGTTGAACGCGGGAGACCCGCCGTCGATGCGGGCCATGGTGTTAATTTTGACGCCGCTAGACCCCGCCCAATAGAGCCGCCCCAGCGTCTCGTTGAGCAAAGGGGCTTTAACCACCCAAGTATCTTCTGAGAACGTCAGCACCCGAAGCGACCCGTTGTAGTCGTAGCGGTACACGGTGCGGGGGTTTTGTATTTGGCTGGTCGCCACCGTACGCCCGCGGTTCCACGCGCGAAGCTCCCCGGAGTAGAGCTTCGTGTTTTTCGAGATCTGCGCGTTGGTGTCCGGCAAGTTTTTGGCGCCGAGCCTTGGCACCACGCCGCCGAAGTTGGTGATGCGTATTTGCGCCATGGAAGTTCCCCTTAATGGAGGTTGCCGGGAAAACGTGACCCTGTAAGATTGATGGTATGCACCGCGGACGCTACAACCGCGCCGCCAACAGGGCGAATTTCCACCAAAACCGTAGACGTAGTGTCGTAGTACCCAAAAAGGTTAAAATGCATATCAAATCCGTAGCCCGGTGAAAACGCTATGTTATGCCACACGCCGAAAATAGACCCGGGTATATTCGCGTGCCAGTAGTCCCTAGTCAAAACAGTAAACCGTACTTCGTGGGCGCTGGAATTTTGGTCTGGTCCCCACTCGTTGGGTACGTAATAGTGCTGGTTGTTTGCTATATCTCTACCGTGCCCGCGCAGCCTTCCGTTAGATAAAAACTGAACCCAATAAAAATTGAACTCCGGTTCTATCGAGCTAAAAGACTCCGCTAGAGTGCGGAACAACTGATTTGACAGCCTGACCGCGCTGTCGATCACCGTGATCCGCAAGTCGAAACTGATTACCGCTGTGGCGCGTACCGTCTGAGTGGCTACGTCGCGAATCTCAAGCGTACCGCTGGTCAACTGCGACACCGGTTGCCCGGTTGCCGCCGTAGCAGTGAGGTCCTCCGTCCATGACAACGCGTCTATCGCCGTCCACGCGCCCACCGGTGTCCCGGAGAACGCCGCCCCCGCCAGAGGAGTGAACCGTGCCTGATAGTCCGCCCCGGTCACGTTGACGCCCCACTCTGACGCCGACGTGACGCCCTCGCTTGTGGACAAGCGACCTGTAGCCGCTAGGGTAAAGCTGGCGCTGATCGTGCGCGACACGCCTCGCGTGGTCTCGCCGGTGGCGAAGATCGTGCGCGGCTGTAGGGAGATCACGGGGGTGACGCCCACCGGCGCGTCGAACACTTGGATGGAGTCTGCGACCGTGGCAACGCGCCCTTCTGCATCCACGACTCGTAGTGTGAACGTAAACGTCTGGGTCGGCATGTCAGACCTCGGCCAAATCGCCTGACACAACCCACTCGGTCGGAGTCACCGCGGTAAACGTCATGACAGAGTAGCGTACCCGTGGCGCCACCTGTAAGCCCGCGGGGACGTGCAGCGTGACGCCGGGGCCTGCAGTAACCACCGGTTGCCCCACGCCATACCACATGACGTGAAAGAAGTTCCCAGAGCGCCAGCTAGTGTTGCCAACACCTGTAACGAGCCTCCAAGCACCAGCGACCGTACCGCTGTACGCCAGCAAAAAACTGGCCACCCCGGATGGGCCGGAAAACAAGTCCAGTGTTGGGGTCGGCTCCACTCGCACCATCATGCTGTGCTGCAAGCGGAACGCGACAACGCGTCCAGTGCCGTTCACCGATTGCGGGTACAAAAAAATCTGCCGGTCTGGGTTTGGGTGGTCAACCAATAGCTCGCCGCCGCCGATTACGTCCTGCGTCCAACCTTGGGGCGAGGTGTCGTTCTCCACCCAGCGAACCGGGCCAAACACGTTGCCTCCCGCTCGCCGCAGGTAGGCAGTCGCGTCGAAGTCGGTTTCTTGCAACTCGCGCAGTATTTGCGCCGTGAGCCGCATCTCGATGATCGTCCCTGACGGCCATGGCGTTGGCAGCGTCCCGTCAACCCCGCGGGACACCACAAGCGTGTCGCCCGTGCGCTCCGTAACGCGGCAAATTTCAAGCGCGCCCGTCGCAGGGTTTATGAGGGTAACGTAAAACCACTGGTTGAGATTGATCGTCGGGAAGCCCACACCGTGCCCGGGGGTCAACTGCAGTGCGGCGTCTATGGTGCCAACAGCGACTGACAACGTACCCACAACATTGTTGGCGTAAAGGCATGGCATGAACTATCTCCCAAAGCGCGGACCGCGCGCTGTGCTGATGTTAGGTTGGTTAGCGTCGCGGAGTTTCCCGCGGATGCCCTGCACCGCGTTGGCGTATCTACGCGCATACTGCGACGCGCCTTCGGGGTCAAACCATGGCTTGTTTCCAAGCGCTTTGAGGCTGGCTACCACGCCATCCGCAATAATTTCGCGGTAATCCACAAACAAAAACTCGGGCATCACCGGGTTGCTGTTGGTCATTGTAAGCGCGCAAACAACATCTACAACGACGGTGTACGCCGCGTCTGGGGTTGGGTACAAATGCACCACGCGCGCCGACGGGGAGTACCACGACTTCGGCTTCGCGTTGAGCGGGCGGTCGCCGAAAGGGCGACGGTAGTCTTCTGGGATTGCCGCGATCTGCTGGCCATCGCACACTACCGAAATGATCGAATAAGGGTCACAAATTTCGGGGGTTGCTGCGGGGGGTGAGTAGATCTCGACAAGCGCGTTAAAAAAGACCGTCGTACGAAACTCGCCCCCACCCCCCTGCACGAACTGCACGCTGTCAACCGCGACGGGGTCCGCCGTAACACCGTTGGTCACCACAATGGGCGTCGGTGTAAACACGCGGATCGCATGGTCCCATGATGTGGACTCTGGTGCGCTGTTGTGGTACTCAACGAGAGAGCCACCGGGAAACGCCGAAAAGTACGACCGATCAAACACCTGTGAGTAAAACCCCCCTGAAAGCGACCACTCCAACCATTCGCTAAATACCCCGTTCAAATAAAGAGGTAACAGGGTAAGTCGAACTCGCGCGCCTACGCCCGTCGCTCCGATTCTAAGCGTCGCTGATATTTGGTTTTGGGAGTTAGAGGACCTCCCACCGGTGCGCACCTCCCAAATGCTAGTGGCCGAGTTGTAGGAAACAGTTTCCTCTCCGCTACCCGTCACATTGCCAAGCGACACAGCGACCCCGGACAAGTGCGCAGGCGCCCACACACCCGCCGGAGCGCCCCCGCCAAACACGCCCTCTGTGGCGTCGTAAGGTGAAAGCAGGTAGTCGTTGACGCCCGCCTCTGTGACGATCGTGACACGCTTGCGCCATAACGTTGTGCGGCGACAAAACTCGCGCGTGATCCTACGGATATGGTAATCGACCAGCGGCGTTTCCACCGCTGGTACGTACGGCAAGATCAGGTCGTAAAGTTCGTCGAATCCCCGGTTAGCCACTTCACACCCCCTGCAGTAGGGTCTGCGTCAACTGCGATCTCAAGGTCATCGCGCGTCCGTCCACTGCGAACTCGTCGTCGCGAAGCTCCGCGCGGCCTGCGATGTAATGCGCAAGCCCCTCGAACACCGCATCGGGTGTGGGCAACGCGTCGTTGATCGTGCTCTCCGTAACCTGTGGCAGCGGTGCGGTGTATCGCCCTATGAACAGATCCGGGCGCACGCGACGAACGGCAGTGATGCCCTCGTTGAGAAACCCGATAAGCTGTGGACGCAGGTAGCGAGTACCGTTGTCCTGCAGGATCTCGTACGCCCGATCAAGCGCGCGCTGGCCGGTGTAAGCCATGGCTTACGCCTCGCTCTCTACCGTCGGCGGAGGTGGGACCAGCCCCGAACGCGCCGCCGGGGCGGGGGGCGTGGGTTCCACCGGGGTCGGAGTCAAGTCGATCACGTCGTTGCGACGCGCCAACAGGGACTCACGGCGATTCTGTTCCGTGTACTCCGTTGCAGACACCGGCTGCCACTCCGTCGGATGCTCATCCTGATAGTAGATCGAGCGACCGTCGGGAGTCTCGCCGATAGGCTGCATGGCGGGGTAAATGACGCCGTTCGAGAGTGAACGGTAGAACTGGTGTTTGGGGCCGGACATAGAAAACCTCCAAGAATAAACCCCCGGCAAAGGTGCTCGGGGGTTTCAGGTTACACCAAGTACCGCTGGTTGCGTTAGGCCTTGGCGATGATCGCCTCAGCGATGGCTTCCGGGTACACCACTTGACGGCCATAGACCAGCAACCCGCGCATCAAATCACCAAAAGTGGACTCCGCGCGGAGCTTCTCGGTTTTTGTCAGTTGGGTAGCGAACGTCATGGCCTTCGGGTGAATTGCGAAGATCGCCTTGTTGGCCGCAACGCCCGGGCTCGGCAGCAAGTTCGAGGTGTAGATCTCGAAGCGGTCGATCATACCGATGCGACCGTTACGCACGATCGAGGTCGAGTCCCCTGAAAGCGACGCGTCCCGAAGGTCCGACTTCTTAATCAGCCCTGCGAACCACGCTGGAACAACCAGCTTGCGACCGGACTCCGGGATGTTCTGCTCGTCAAGCACGGTGCCAAGATCAACGATCAAGTCAACCGGGTTAACTTGCCCCGCGCCGTTACCGACGAGCAACGGGGCCACTGCTGTACCAAGACGAATGTTGGTTGAGATACGGCCAGCGGTCAGACCACGGTTGGCTGGCAGGGCCTTACCAAGCAAGAACGCAAGGCCGTTGGTGTCGACCGTGATCTTGAGACGCTCGGACGCGTCTTCCGCCCACGGCCCCATCATGCTCATGAACTGCTGTGCGTCCTGCACGTCGTCCATCTGGAACGCCCAATAGTGACCTTGGTCGATCAACAACTCAGTCACTTCCGTGGTCGGACGCTGGTAAGCCAGCGTGTCGCCCATGCGGTAGTTGAAAATAGAAATGGCGGGGACACGGTTCATAATGACCTTGTCGCCCATGTTGCGGATCTCACCCTCGTACTCGGTGTTTGAGATCTGCGGAAGGATGGATGCGTCGTAGAAACGCTCAAGCAGCTTTTTCGACCAGAGGGTCGGGATCAGCGTGCCGGACGTGTCAACCATTGCCGGCACAGCGCCGGGGTTCAGCGGGAAAACAGCCATGTTGGGCTCCTAGTTGGGGTTACTGCACGCGACCCTCGATCGCTGCAGTCATGATGTCGGCTTCTAGCTCCCGGAAAGTGGGAGCGTCTATCTTCCCTTTGGCAAAGTCATCGTACACCTTGGCCGCTTCTGCCTGTTTCCAGATCTTACCCTTCGGCCGAGCGGCTGAGGATACGGGCTGGGGCGACGCAGAGCTTGACGGTGCCACGAGAGTTTTGGGGTCGATACGGCCAGCATCGCTTTTGGCCCCGCCAGAGGCCGTGTCCGATTTGCCGGTTTCACGCTTAAACGCTGAGAAAATCGCAACGACCCGCCCAACGTCCAAGTTGCGGTGGGCGTCCTGTAACAGGTCATCCCGCCGCATACCCGTCATAGAATCAGTTTCTGACAACCATGTCAACCACTCAGCAGAGTCGTTGATCTTTTCCCAGTCCGAATGGCGGTCACTAAGCATCGCGTAGAACTTATCCTGCGCCGTGGCCGCTGCGGTTTTAACCGCTGACGTAGCCGTAGCAGTAGTTTCGTTCAGCCCTTTTTCCAGCCGGTCAAGGCGCGCGACGATAGTCTGGAGGGGCACGTTCAACGTGTCGTACGCCGCGCGGCGAATAACGCCAATCAACTCCTCCCCGTACTCCTCGCGATCCTTAGCCGTGAGCTTCCCGGCGGGGGCAGCGGCAGGCGCAGCGGCAGGCGCAGCAGTGGAACTCACACGGCGTGAAAGCTCCTCCATCTGTTGACGCAGCACGCCGACTTCTGCGCTTTGCCTCGCAAACATCCCCTGCAGGGTGTTGTGTTTGTGTTCAAGTTCTTTGTAGTCACGCTCCAACGCCGAAGGCGCGGGGGCTGCGGGGAGTTCTACCGGGGCTGCGGAGTGCTCGTTCGCCACCACGGGCGCGTCTTGCACGGGCGGGGCGGGTTGGTCAGCACTACTCTGCGCCAGTTTTAACAGGGTGGCTTCGGCTTGACTGGCTTCTTCACGGATGCGTTCAGCGCGGCTCATTTTGTAAGTTCCTTTAGACCGTCGATAATGGATTCAGCCTCCTGCGCACGACCTTGCGAAACGTGCATTTGGGTGGGCTGGGTGGCGTACACGGTAGCGTATGAGTGGTCTTTGGCCCGTGCATCGAGCCATTCCAACAACGCCTCGAACTCAGGAAGGTTCCTGATTCGTTGAAGCTGTGTACGCCGTTTGGCTTCAACTTCTTTGGTGCGTTTCATTTGCGCGGGGTCTTTGTGGCTTTCTTCGCCGGCTTGCGAACTTTCCCCCCGCCTGCCATGGCAGCAATAGGCGGGCCAGACCTAAACCCGGGCTGGGTTTCGTACGCGGGACGGATCGCCTGCTGGGGCATGGGCGCGCCCCGTTGCGCCGCCGTCTTAACCCGGCTTGCTGCTTCCGCTCCAGACATCGGCATGGGGTTAACGAGCGGGGGTGGGGACACACCCATAGGGCGATTCCCGCCCGGTGCTTTATCCCGCGGTGCTGCGACTGGATTGTTGAGCGGTATCTGGGACGGCTTGTTGACCGGTATTGGGGCCGGCTGGTTCCTAGCCATCCGCGTAGCCTGCCTCGCGTTAAACAAACGGTTTATCGGGGACTTCCTCATGGTCAAGTTACTCCGGGGTTGTTGGCTGCGGGACGGGCCATCCCTTGCGTGGGGTTGCCAGCGGAAGGCCCGCCGCCCGGCCCCCCCTGTGGCATGGTCATAGCCGCTTGCTGTGCGGCCTCAATGGCTTTGGCGTCGTTTGGTAGGGTCTGCGCTGTCGGTAGTCCAAGGTCTCGAGCGATCTCCTTGAGGATCGTCTGCCGGCCCTGCAAGCCCGTAAGCTGCAAGTCAACCGGGTTGGTCGTGATCTGCAGGAACTCCAACCGACGCATACGCAACGTTTCGCGCTGGACAAGCTCTACCGCGCCGCGCGCACGAACCGACAAGTCTCCTTCGACCACAATGTCTGGTCGCGTCAGTGCGAGGTACACGTTCAAGTCCTGTACCACAAGTTCCACAACGTTCTGGTCAATCGACGCAACGGTCTGTTTGATCGTCCGGTTCGACGCTTCCATAAGCATCGACAAGCCCGACGCAGTGCGCGCGGCTCCGCCTGACCCGACCGCGTTACCCTGCATGAAACGCGGAAGGCTCGACATCTCGTCTGCCATCTGCGCAAAGCGCTCATACACACCAAAAAGCTCTTGCGCGTTGCTGTTGGGCTGAAAGAACTCGACCGGCTTTACTGTCGACCCCACCATACTGTCGGTGGTACGAAACATCTTCCACGGCCAGAGACGCGTCGCGTTCTGGTCGTTTTCTGCCAACTGGTCTTCGTTGATAAAACCCATGGGGCCGGAGGCAATAGCGAGGTTGTTACACAGCGCGCGCAGCGCCGCATTGGCCACGCTCTGAATGTCGTCGATAAGGTCAGGAATGCCGTGGCCGTACGGTGACCCGGGGATGCGCTCGAAGCTGTCCACGTAGAACGGCTTGCGGCCCGTGGGGTGAGGATTCCTACGCACACCCACCACGTTGCCGCCGACCATGTACACGGTGCAGTTGAAGAACCCACCGGGGTCAGGCACGTCTTCGACTTGCATACCCCAATCGAGCAGTAGCTGCCCCTTGATCGTGTCGTGCAACTCGATCATGGGGTAAGGACGTGAGCTAGAACTGGACTGGTCGCCCAAAGGACGACTGTCACGCTGCTCATACTCCGCGCGCTCCGACTCCACGTAGTCGAACCACTCGGACATGGCGTCCGGGTTTAGCTCCAACACCTCGTCAATCTTTTCCGCGTTGTAATTTGGCAAATCACGCAACGCGCGCAACGCCACTGGTGAAATGGGGTAACGATGGATGATGTATCCGTCTTGTGCGTTCTGCGCCCACGGAGCAAAAAACACGTCAAACGGCGAGCACCTCTCCCACTGCAAGGTGGGTTGCTCCACCGCCGACGGCTTACCGTTTTCCCACCGCATAACGCTCTGCATGCGAACGATAGGTCCCTTGAGCACCGCGAACGGGAAGCACGCGATGTCGCCGAGGAAGTCCCATAGCGCGTTGTAGAACCCACCTTCCCAGAGAATGTCGTCGACAACTGCCTCACGCGTGCGCAACGCATCCATTGCCAGCTTGTGCTGCGCTTCCAAAATCTGGGCGCGTAAGTCGGTGCGCCGCTTCGTAATCATCTCCTCAGGCACCGGGGTGCCCGCCGACTGGGCTTCGGCAACCTCCGCCGCAATCAGCGTCTCCACTGCTGTCATGGCGTTTTCGCCCGGGAGCGACGGTACCGGCGAAGGCTCGAGCGCGTATGGCCGGTCTGTCGAGGTGTATATTTCGCGCAGCAGAGCGCCGGTACCCCGAACCTTGCTGGCCGTGATACGAGCGTATACTTCAGAACCACCGAACTCTCTGATAGCCGCAAGAGTCTGGTTGTCATACTCCCCGCGCATCGCGCGCATCGCGGTCAACATGCGGTCGTCTATGCCGTTGGTCTGACGCGATGTCTTCGCGGCGTCAAAGCACCTACGTACATACCCGCCCAACCCGGGGAACGGATCGGCTGGGGCTGGCGATGGTAGGGGAGCAGCCTGCGTGGCATACCCCGGAAGGTAGGTTTCGGCTGGTTGGTTGGTGAGTGCCGCTCGCAAAAACGGCGTAACTTTTTGGGTGGGCAAAGACACGGAGGCAATCTCCAGCTATCGTGGCGGGGTACGCCGCAATTTCGAGTATGAGGTAATCCGCATGTACACGCCACTCCCGCTAGTCTCTTGCGACATCCCGGTGGATTTCCTCCGGCATAAAGCCCCGATGCTTGCCCGCGACCTCGCGATGCAACTCGGCACGGGGGAGGATCTCGCCGCGCACTGGGGTCTGACGCCAGCCCAGTGGTCTGCGCTTACGTCCATGCCCGTGTTCGCCGACATGGTGCGGCGGGCAACCGAGGAACTGGCCTCACCTGACGGCCTTGTAGAGAAGATACGCCGCAAGGCTGCGCTGGCGGTAGACAGTGGGCTGGTCGATGTGGTTGGCATAATGGTGAACCAACAAGCCAGCCCATCGCTTCGATTGGAGGCGTTCTCGGAACTCAAGGAACTGGCGGGGTTGACTAAAAACGCCACGCACGCCGGGGCCGCTGGCTTAACTGGTCCTATCATCCAGATCAACTTTGGCGACAACACCCCAACCAAGTCCATCACTGTGGGCTCCGCCCCCATTGAAGGATCTGCGGCGTGAAGGTCTTTAACGCATCTCGCACAATTAGCCAATTCGCCGCGCTTGATTCACGAATCCAGTTGCTGCTCGGCCCCATCGGCGGTGGCAAGACCACCGGCATTCTGATGAAGACGCTCAAGCTCGCGCACGAGCAAACCCCTAACGCCAACGGCGAGCGTAAGACGCGGTGGGGTGTAGCGCGTAACACGCGACCACAGTTGCGCGACTCAGTGCTAAAGACCGTGTTCGACTGGCTCCCGCCGGACGGTAAGCGAATTCTCTGGCGCGAAAGCGACATGTCCTTACTTTTGAGTCTGCCGCTGCCCGACGGCACGCTGGTGCGCAGCGAGTACCTGTTCCGTCCGCTTGACACCGCAGAGGACGCGCAGCGCCTGCTGTCCGTGGAGTACACCGGCATCTGGTTGTCTGAGTTTCGCGAAATCCCCCTGCAGCTACTCACCGACGCCCTATCGCGCACCGGACGTTACCCGAGCAAATTAGACGGAGGGGCCACATGGCATGGTGTGATGGGGGAGTCGAACATGCCGGTCCGGGGGTCGGAGTGGTTCAACTACCTCGAACTCACGCGCCCGACCAACTGCACTGTGCTCAAGCAGCCAAGCGCGCTCTCGCCCGCAGCGGAGAACACCGAGTTTTTGCCCGCTGACTACTACAGTGCGCTGCTCGACAGTGCATCGCCGCGTTGGGTTCAGGCGCACATTACTTGCGAGTACCCAGACTCGCTCGATGGTAAGGCGGTGTATGGCAAGAGCTTCGAGTCCAGCCGCCACGTCGCACCGGTTCCATTACGCCCGATGCCAAACACGCTGGTGCTTATGGGCGTAGACCAAGGACGTAACCCTGCAGCGGTGTTCTGCCAAGTCGATGCGGGTGGGCGGTTGCGCCTACTCGGCGAAGTGTGCGCGAGCGACTGCGGTATGGAAAAGTTTTCCCGGCAGTACCTCAGACCCTACGTCGTTGAGCGGTTCCCCGGGATGCCGATCCTCGCCATTATCGACCCCGCAGGCCGCACTAAAAACGATGTCAACGATGTCACGCCGTACGACATCTTGTTACAAGCTGGCTTCAAGGTCATCACGGCACCGACGAACCAAGTCGAGCGCCGCATCGAGGCGGTGGAGCGTTTCCTGTTGACCCACGAGGGTTTTCTCGCCTGTAGTACGCACTGCCCGAAGACGATCGACGGTCTCGCGAACAGCTATCGCTTCAAGCTCAAGACGAACGGCGAGCCGGAGGACCGGCCTGAGAAGCGCCACCCGATCAGCGACCTGCAGGACGCGCTGCAGTACGCCGCGCTGCAAGCGGGCGGCACGCACTATGGCCGCGTGGTAAGCCGCGCGATGCGCCGGCACGGGCAGTCGTACACCGAAGCGCGCACCGCCGCGCCATCCTCTCGAGGCTGGACATAATCAGACCAACGGCAACGTGCCGGTCAACTGCGGACGACCACCATCGGGAACAGTGGGAGTCACCGTTATCCCTCCGGGCAGCGCGCCGCTGGAGACGGTCACGGTGTACGGCCCTTTGCCTCCAACCAACGAATACTGGAACGTGTACGCCTCCCCTTCAATCCCGTTGGGCGCGTCGCCCGTTACCTGCAACGGCTTTCGGCGCGCAGCGATCGGCGGCAAGTAGAGGAGGAAATGACTCACTTCTTTTTGCCGCAGGACTTACCTTTGACCGCCCCGCCCCCCGCCATGTTGCGCGGCTTAGCCCCCGACGCCTTGTCGACAATCTCGTCCACGGTGCCGCCGGGGCGACGGACCTCTCGGTCCCGCGCACCACGACCTCGTGGGGTGGGGTCCGGAGTGGGAGCCGGACGCGGGGGTGGCAGCGTGCGGCTGGGATCACGGGCGATCGGGCGCGCGCGGGCCGGGGTACCCGTGGCGTTGTGCTTGCGGTTGAACTCCGCAGTCTGCCGGTTAACGGCCTCGACGGCCTCGTTGTGGGTCGGGTAGCGACGACGTGTAGTCATGAGATGACTCCGGGGTAGAAGCCGCCATGCTAACTCTGCTTGGCGTAAGGCTCAAGGGGCAGCGTCAGCGACCCCCTACGGCGGTACCAGTGGTACCCGGGCCACGGTACAGTCACGCAGGGGCGCATTGCCTGCAGGGGTAGCTCTGGGTGGTTGTCGCCCCTGCGGCGGATCTCGTCCAAATGTGGCAGCGCGGCGTCCCGGCGGACAATGATGCCATGGTGCGCGAAGCGGTTAATCCGGGGGGCGCCGCCGTCCGCCGGGTGCTCCCACTCCCACGTATGGACCATATTCGCCTCTGGCGTTATGGCTTCTTCGAGGACGCGGTACAGCCCCGGCTCAATACTGTCGTCAGGGTCCACCCAGCTTACCCACTGCGCGCGAGACTCCGCGATGGCCTTGGCCCGACATAGCCCCAGTCGCCCCCGGCTACCGATAACGATGCGGACCCGCACCGGCTCCCGACGCAGCCCCCGCATGATCCCCTCGAGTGGGGGGTCATGCCCCGGTGTGTACACGACGTGGACCTCAATCATTCGGCGGGCGCGGATCGCGGCCAATTTCCCGGATCGCGGCCTTGTCAACGTTACACCGCCTAAGCTCTACGGCACGCTGCGCAGCCACATCGGGGCACTGGCTCAGCGACCCTTCCGCGATGGGGTGCGGGTTCGTCAACTCGGCTGGCACAGCGACGTACCGAATCCGCTCGACCTCGACCGGGACGTACTGGATCACTACCCCCCTGCCGCACCCGGCCAACAGCAACAGCGCGATGATGAGGGCGACGGTCTTCATAGGCTGAACGCCACGAACGCTGTCACGACAATAAGCAAAAACGCCGCAAAAATAGTGGTAGCAGCCACCGCCCACGGGTGCGCATGGCGCTCGCCCGGTGCATCCTCTGGCGGGCGCGCGGACAGCGCGCGCTCCACGTCCTCGCTGTTCAATCTAGCCCGGATACCGGCCTCGCGTAGCTGGTCTTCGGTGAACAGTAGCGCCGACTCCGCGCCATCCGGGCCAATCAGCGCAGCAGGGTAGTACGCCGTTGCCGAGCCGAACCGCCGCTCCCGGTTCTCAACGATCTCACTCGCGTAGATTCTGGATCGCATATCAGTATCTCCCTAGCTCAGGACAGGCGCTGTCCAGCGCCGTTAGCGCAGCAGCGCAAGAGTGCGACCGCTGGCCCCACAGGTCGCGCCACTGGTCCATGGCGCGGTCTAACACCGCCTTCTCCCGCTCAGCCCGTGCTAGCGCCTCGCGGGCGCGCTCCAGCGCGGCTTTGTGCGCTCTAGCGTTGTCCTCGGCAGCGCGGGCGCGGGCGCGCTCAAGCGCAACAGCCGACTCGTTTACCTTGACGCACGAAGCGAGGTCTGCCCCGGCGTCGCGGGCATCGGCCTTCGCCGTGCGCTCAGCGATTATCGCCGCCTCCGCCCGTACGTACTGCCACCCGGCAACGCCGCTCGCAGCGAGCAGCAGCGCCGTCAACACCCCCGCGACGATAGTGCCGCGCACCCCTAGAAACGCAAGGAGCGCGGTCATTGTTCTGTCCCCAATCCAACCATTTCCATAAGCGCCGCACCCATCGCAGCCAGCGCCCCTAACACGGTGATGCCCACGGTGTAGACGACGAGGCTAGTAACCGGCTGCCGCTCCTCAATAACTTTGAGCCGCGCATCGGCGTCCTCCGCGACTTTATCCGTGTGCTTGAACGCCCTGTCCAACCCCTGCCGCGTTTCCGCGTGCATCGTTTCGAGCCGCACCAGCCGCTCCTGAGAGTCCGCGATGCGATTCTGCGTGTCCTCGATGCGGCAGAGAGTGTTCTCAACTTTCTGCAGCCGGTCGTCTATGCTCACCCGATGGCCCCCCGCGCTACCCGCGCTTCATCCCGTCGCCTGTTACACAGTCCCACCCCGTTCCTCGCGTCGTTCGCCCAAACCCGGCAACTCGCCTCAAGCTGCCGCCCAACACACGCAGCATCAACGGGGTCTGCGGCCAAGCATACATCACGGATCGCACGCCGCTCTATCCTCCGATCCCCGGTCATCCCCGGCCCACGGTTGTACGTCTCCACGGTCAGCGCACACCGCACCCCCATGGGCGCACGGTCGAACCCCGGCCCGTAGGCTTGTCGGGCCAACCGCATGAACCGCGGCGCGGAACTCACGTCAAACACATTGACCGCCATCGCCCACGGCACCACCACATCTCTGTAGTACGGCACTAGTCGGCCCGCCGCCGCCCCCGTTATCCCCGCACTGGCGGACAGTCGTACGTTGTGTGGGTGCTGGTGCCAATCCCTACGGATGATGTGGGCCGGCTGGTGGCCCCCGTCGTATCCCAGACCCCACGTAAGTCCCGACGCGCCCTCCGGCCAGATCGGACTCTGGTACCACCGGTCGTACCGCGCCTGCGACCCCACTTCCCACCGCACTATCATGTCGCGGATGCACTGCGCTTCGCGGGGTGTGGCTTGTGCGTAGTTCGCGGCGAGCAGCACCAGTAGGAACATCACAACAAACTGCACGCGATCAAAGATCAGTTTCCGCCAACTGGCGCGGGCGTCCGGGCTCTCCGGCGACTCGGTGTTGAGTATCGCGCCGTGGGCTTTTTCCTCGTTCTCAGTGAGGTCGCTCCAGTAGGCTTTCTTCGCGAACCACGTTATCCACAGCACACCAATGACACCCAGCGCGCGGATCGTGAAGTCCATCAAGATCGGGCCTAGCTCAACAACTACTAACCCACTCCACCATGTAACGAACCACCCCGCGGCCAGCAACGCGGCGATAACAGGTAGCCACACCGTGACCTCAACGTTCTGGCGCGCGAACGCGCGGACATGGTCTAACTTGGCGGGCAGTCCTTCGATTACTCTGCGCGCGAACGCGCGGACACGGTCTAACATGACGTGGCTCCAACGGTTGGATGTCGGGAGCGTAACGTAGAACGGGGTTCGTGTGATGTGGTGTAGCAATTTATGGGGTGTGGGAGTTTTATTGTATTAAGTATTTTTGGGGAAAAATATTTTTGGTTGAGGTAAAGGGCGGGCCACCGGGGGGGCCGGTCGTGGGCCAGCACCCCCTCACCCCCCGACCGCGAGTTAATCGGTGATTAAATCCGCCACGTTGCGGGGTTAACTGTTGACATATCCTCCGCGATGTGAGACAATTGGCTTGCGATGGGCATCTCGCCCCTCGCCGGTGATTTAACCACCGCTTAATTCCTCGGAGGAAACGTTCATGACCACGAAAACCAAAGACCCGCGCGCGCTGGCCGTTACAGCCGTGCGCACGCTTCACACTGCCACCGTCACCGCTTGGGTGACGCTGTACCGCGCGGCATTCGCAGGCTGGAACCCCACGGCGCAAGACGTAGGCGCCGTCTGGGAAGAGGCTGGCGCTGAGCTGAAACAGTCAGCATGGGCGGTGTATGCGAGTAAGTTGGCGCAAGCGTTCAAGCTCGGGGAAGCTGGTAAGGAGCTGCCAGCCTTCAAAGGCTGCACGTCAGCGAGGCAGGTACAGGATGCGGTGGACGCCGCATACAAAACCGCCGGGCTCAAGTCTGCCAAGGGCGCGCCCGTTGGCGCGGATAAGGAAGCCCGCGAAGTAGCTGCGGCTGCGGCGGCTGTGGCAAAGATCGCCGCGAGTGAAGCGAAGGTGGCGCAAGCTGCGGCGCAAACGGCAAAGCTGCTTGCTTCCAGCAAAGGTGCGGATGATCTGGCGAAGGCGCGCGCTGCCAAAGCTGCGGTAGACGCGCAATCCGCTATGCAGGCTGCGGTGGATAAGGCGAATGAAGCCAAGTCTGCGAAAGTCGAAGCCGACCGGATCAAGGCAGAGGAAGCGGCCAAGAAGGCATCCAACACCAGTACCGTGCCGAAGGCCACACCCCCGAAGGCTGCGACCCAAGCTGAGCGCGGCGCAGCGCGGAAGATCGCGCAGGATGTCGCGCAACAATTAGCCGCGTTGGCGGCGAAGTGTGCCGCTGACCCGATCTTGCGCGGCACCATCGCGGGGTCTTTGGCCCATGTGGAAGCGATGACGCGTAACATGTTGGGGGCGATTGATGAAGCCACCAGCGCGGCATCGGCTGGCAAGTCTGAATAAACCGCAAGGCGACCCCCGAACCCCGCTGCCGCAAGGTGGCGGGGTTTTTGTGTCTAGCTGCCCGTAACCCCGCTGCCGCAAGGTGGCGGGGTTTTT
>BBPE01001800.1_pt1 | contig 18723 bp, 20 predicted proteins | sample 1344301 | NCBI WGS metagenome assembly BBPE01 (sample SAMD00019089, study PRJDB2971) | groundwater metagenome | isolation source: The Cedars highly-alkaline
GAGGATGTAGAGCGTGGTCATCCAGCCGAACATGATGAACACCTCGTACAGGTTGCTGAACGGGATGTAGCCCAGGCCGGAGTTGTGCAGGTAAGTCTCGTACCAGCGCACAAAGAAAGCCACCAGCCCCATGGTCACAGCGGCCCAAGCGATTTTGGCCCCCACGGTCTCGAAGCCGGGCCCAGACTTGCTGCGCGTCAACATGCCGACCCAGTAAAAGAAGGTGCTCAGCAAAATCAGCAGCGACATGTGCAGCACCGCGGTCTGGCTGGCCAGCAGGTACTTGAGCAGGAACACCTCCTCGGCCCGCGCATACGCCCCGACTCCATCGACTTGGTATAGCCAGACACCCGTGAGCGAGAGAATGGCGACCACCACGCTCAGGTAGCTGATTGGGCGCCAGAACCAAGCCAGCGCAATCCAGCTTGGTGTCGTCAAGAGCAGCACGAAGATCTCGTATTGATCCAAATGCTCTTGAAACAAGAAATAATTGTAGGTCATGCCCACCAACACCATGGCGGCAAAAATCCAGTCCCAGGCGCTGCGTGCCGCCCAGAAACTGGGTTTCATGCGCATCGAGGAATCGGCCTTTTTCAGGTCGATGGTATGCGTGGTAGCGTTCATGCGTTCGCCTTTGGGGGTTGGAGGAGCAGGTGTTGCCGCAGCATCACAAAGTCGCGGTCGTTGTCGGAAATTTTACGGTTGGACGACATCGCCATGGTGGCATCCAGACCATCGCCCTCGGGTTTGGGAGCCAACCAGACCCAGACCCGGCGCTCGCGCACGTAGAGCATGGCGATCATGCCCAGCGTGAGCAAAAAGCAGCCGAAATAGACGATGTTGCGCCCCGGAGCGCGCGCCACTTGGAACACGCTGGCCTCGACCTGCTCGAAGTCGCTCATCATGAAGGTCAAGGGGGCCGGGTAGAAGAAGGAGTCGCTCAGGCTGAGCACCGACTGCGTCATGAAGGTCGCGGTTTGCTCGTTGCGCGGGGCCGGTGCCAAGCCCGCCTGCTCGCGGCTGAGCTGGTAGAGCTCGAACAGGCCGCCGTTGAGTATGCGCAGCAGCACATCCCCGGCGCGCTCGCGTTCGGCCTCGGGCACATTCACCTCCATGAAGGCCGACACCGCCTGCAAGCCCGCCAGCACCGGCATGTCGCGCCGCGGCAGGTTGGGGATTTCTGGGTCTTGGCCGGCGAACAAGTCGAGCGCACGCTGCGCCGACACCGTGAGCGCCTGCTGCAACTCGGGGCGCTGCCCGGCAGCGGCTTCGGCCACATAACGGCGCACCGCCTCACGCCGCATGGCTGGGTCGGCCAGCGCGGCGCGCAGGCGCAGGAAGCCATCTACCTGGTCTTGGTCATCGACCGGGATGCGCAAGTAGCGGAAATCTTCGGCCTGGGTTTCGCGCACCCCGAGCACGAACACGCGCTGGCCGTCGAGCTCGACCGGGAACATAAAGTTGTGGAACTCGCGCGCCTGCCCGGCCGCGTCGCGCAGCTTGTAGGTGACGCTGGGCCCGACGTTGCGCATATCGGTCTCGGCCACGGTGCGGTGCGCCGAGCCCAAGCGGCGCTGGATTTCGTTGCCCAAGTTGAAACCAGCGCCACCGGCTTGCGCTGCCGCCGCATCGGGGGTGTTGGCAAAGTTCTCGACGTTGTAGAGGTTGAAGTCGGTGAATTCGAGCGTGAAGGTCTCGCCGCCACGGGTCAAGGTGGTGGACTGGCCGATGCGCCCCGAAATATCAAACGGTGCAGCGCCATCGCCCATCGCCAAGCCACGCAGGCGCACCAGCGAGCCCCCGTCGTCGTAGCTGGCCTGGAAGATGGTGACGCCGCGGTGATAAGCCGGGTGATTGACCATCACCCGCTTGGGGATGACCTCGCCGGTGTAGAGGTCGTGGATCAGGATTTCGCTGGCAAAGAGCTTGGGCTGGCCACTTTCGTGGTACTCGACAATGAAATCCAAGAGCTCGATGCGAAACGGCAGCTCCTGCAACAGCACCCCGCCCGGCTGCGGCAGGATGGCGGTGCCGGTTACAGCCCCTTCGGTGACCAGAATGCTGCCGCGAAAGCTCGGGTTCCAGTCGCTCAGGCGGTGCTCATCGGGCACCTCGGAGATCAGGCCGCCGCCCTCGAATACGGTCTTGCCCAGAAACAGGGTCTGCACCTGCACCATCAGGCGCCCGTCGAGCAGCGCGCCGGCGCAAATCACAACGATGGCCGAGTGCGTGAAGATGTAGCCCAGCTTGTTCCAGGCACCGGCCTTGGCCGCCACCATCCAGCCTTGCCCGGTTGGGGTTTCGCGGCGCTGCAGGCGTACCTTCCAGCCCGAGGCCACCAGCGTTTGGCCGATGCGCTGCGCCGCCGCCTCCGCCCCTTCGGCGAGCACGGCCTGCGCCCGCAACGGGAAGGCCTTGAGGCTTTGCTCGCGCACGTTTTCTTTGAACTGGCGGATGTCGGCCAGCATCTTGGGCGAGGTGCGCGCCACGCACAGGGTGGTGCTGAGCACCAAAAAGGCCAGCATGAGCGCAAACCACCAGGCGCTGAACACCGTGTAGAGGCCCATGACCTCGAACACGCGGTACCAAAACGGGCCAAACTGGTTGATGTAGCTGTTGATGGCCTCGTTTTGCAAAATCACGGTGCCAATCACCGAGGCGATGCTGATGATGGTCAGCAAGGCGATGGCAAAACGCATCGACGAGAGCAACTCGACGATGCTGCGCACGGCTTGCGAGCCTCGTTCAATTTGCAAGCCAGCGGTAGAAACACTCATCTGTTGTATGCCTTGTGATTGTGGGGATCGAGCTCAACCGTGTTTGTGAGCAGTGGGCGGCCTCAAGGTTCCCCAGCAAGCGCCGATTGTCACGCAAACATCACCCGGTGTTGATATAAATACAAAAGCCCCTCGCAAGGGAGGGGCCAGTAGCTGCACTCTGCGATCGATCAGCGCAGGCCAGCGATGAAGTCGGCCACGGCCTCGATCTCGCGGTCGGTCATGTGGCGGGCGATGCGGTGCATTTCGGGGCTGTTGCCACGCGCACCGGTGCGGAACTGGCGCATTTGCTCCACGGTGTATTTGGCGTGCTGCCCGGCCAAGCGCGGGTACAGTGCTGGCATACCGCGCCCGCCGGGGCCGTGGCAGGCCATGCAGGAAGCGATGTTGCGATCGGCCAAGCCAGCGCGCCAGATGCGCTCACCGGCGCGCACCAGCTCGGGGTCACGGGCGTAGTTGGGGGCCGGGGTCTGGACGGCCAGCCAGTGCGAGACGTCGATTTTGTCTTGATCGGTCATGGCCGATGCAAAACCGGTCATGATGGCATTTTGGCGCTTGCCCGATTTGTAGTCGCGCAACTGCTTGATGAGGTACTCGGGCAACTGACCGGCCAGCGTGGGGTTCTCGGGCATGGTCGAGTTGCCCTGCACACCGTGGCAGGCGATGCACATCTGCATATAAACCTGCTCCCCACGTGCCTTGTTGGGCACCATGTCGGTGCGGGTCGTTTGAGCGTGCGCAACCAGTGAGAAGGCGGCCAGTGCAAGGGCACCGATGAGCGTGGCGATGGGTTTCATGTCGTGTGCGAAGGGATCAACGGCGGGACAAGCTGGCGCACCTGCCATGAGCGGGCACTGCCAGAAACTGGCGTGATTCTACAATGCCGGGCTAGTGCGGTCGCAACGGCCAATCTCAATCACCCTGGTAAGCTACCCCTTGACTGAAACCACCGACCCGGCTCTGGCCGCCCTCGCCTGGCTGCACACCGCCCGCTTCTTGATCGAGGCGCCGCAGTTGCAGCACTTGCCCGACCTCGATCTGCCCGAAATCGCCTTCGTGGGCCGCTCCAACGCTGGCAAATCGACCTGCATCAACACCCTGACGCAGCAAAAACGCCTGGCCTTTGCCTCCAAAACCCCTGGGCGCACGCAGAGCATCAACCTGTTCGCGCTCGGCCGCCAGGGCCAGACCGACGCCATCTTGGCCGACCTGCCCGGCTACGGCTACGCGGCGGTGCCGCAGCAAGCCAAGCGGCGCTGGCAGCAGGTGATGGCCAACTACCTGGTGAGCCGCCCCAACCTGCGCGGCGTGGTGCTGCTGTGCGACCCGCGCTTGGGGCTGACTGAGCTCGATGACGCGCTGCTGGAGCTGATTCGGCCCAGGGTGCAGCAGGGCCTGCACTTTTTGCTGCTGCTCACCAAGGCCGACAAGCTCAACCGCCAAGAGGCCAGCAAGGCTTTGTCGATTGCGCGCCTCAACAGCGCGGGCGGCACGGCGCTGCTGTTTTCGGCGCTCAAGCGCCAGGGCATAGAGGAGGCGGCGCTCACCCTGCGCCACTGGGCCTACCCCGAGGAGGCCGTGCCCGAACCCGCCCCGCCCGAACCCTCGCCGCCCGTACCCTCGCCGCGCGGCCCCTTGTAGCGCGCATAGCCCCACAGGTACTGCGCCGGGCAGTGCCCGATCACCGCCTGCATGGCCAGGTTGATCTGCGCCGCGGCGGCTTGGGGCTCGGGTGCCAGCGGCGCCCCCACCCGCTCCAGCCAGGGGCGCACGCGCAGCACATAGCCCCTAGCCCAAGGCAAGCGCTCGCCCCAGATCAGCAGCACCTGGGTGCCCTGCACCTGCGCCAGCCGCGCCGCCAGCGTCATGGTGTAGGCGCTGCGGCCATAAAACGGTGCCCACACCCCCATGCCGGCGGGCGGCACCTGGTCGGGCAGCAAGCCCACCGTTTGCCCCTGCTTGAGCGCCTTGAGCAACTGGCGCACCCCGCTCAAATCGGCAGGAGCCGTGCACATGCCGGGGCGCACCCGCGCCGCTTGCAGCACCGGGTGCAGCGCCGCCACGCGCGGCGGCCGGTACAGGGCGGTGATGGGTTGCGCCGGTGTGCCGTCGGGCTGGGCTTGCGCGCCAAAACGCTGCGCATAGGCCTGCGCCGTGAGCTCGAAGCAGCCCAGGTGCGGCGTGAGCAGCAGCAAGCCGTGGCGCTGGCGCAACACCGCCTCGATGTGCTCGGCCCCATCCCAGCGCAGCGGCACCGGTGCGCCAAACCAAATGCGCGGCAGCTCGGCCATCTGCTGCCCGGCCGCACCCACCGAGGCCCAGCGCGCCCCGCGCCCGAGCTGCGCCTGTGCCGTGTGCTCGCGCCAGCGCTGGCGGTAGGTCGCGCTCAGCAGCCAGATCAGCCAGCCCAGGCACCAGCCCAAGGCGTGCAACAGCGGCAGCGGCAGCCGCCCCATGAGCTTAAAAAAGGTCAACATCTTCGTACTACAATGCCGGTTCATCGCCGAGTTATTGAACAACTTGCGGGCGATTCATAAATCCTGCTAAAGCGTTCGCCGCAGCACTCCAAGCGCCGGGCGACACGCCTAAGCGCAACCCTTAGAGTGTAGGCAACAAATGTCGAACGACTTCCTCTTTACTTCTGAATCGGTTTCCGAAGGCCACCCGGACAAGGTCGCCGACCAGATCTCCGACGCCATCCTCGACGCGATTCTCGAACAAGACTCGCGCTCGCGCGTGGCCGCCGAAACGCTGTGCAACACCGGCTTGGTGGTGCTGGCCGGTGAGATCACCACCAACGCGCACGTCGATTACATCCAAGTCGCGCGCGACACCATCCGCCGCATCGGCTACGACAACACCGAGTACGGCATCGACTACAAGGGCTGCGCCGTCATGGTCTGCTACGACAAGCAGAGCAACGACATCGCCCAAGGTGTGGATCACGCGTCAGACGACTACCTCAACACCGGCGCCGGCGACCAGGGCCTGATGTTTGGCTACGCCTGCGACGAAACGCCCGAGCTGATGCCGGCCCCGATCTACTACGCGCACCGCATCGTCGAGCGCCAGGCGCAACTGCGCAAAGACGGCCGCCTGCCCTTCTTGCGCCCCGACGCCAAGAGCCAGGTCACCATGCGCTACGTCGATGGCCGCCCGCACAGCATCGACACCATCGTGCTCTCGAGCCAGCACGCGCCCGAGATGAGCGACGGCAAGCACATGCTGCCCGCCTTCGTCGAAGCCTGCGTGGAAGAAATCATCAAACCGGTGCTGCCGCGCGAGTGGCTGCAAAACACGCGCTACCTGATCAACCCGACCGGGCGCTTCGTGATTGGCGGCCCGCAAGGCGACTGTGGTCTGACCGGGCGCAAGATCATCGTTGACACCTACGGCGGTGCCTGCCCGCACGGTGGCGGTGCCTTCAGCGGCAAGGACCCAACCAAGGTCGATCGCTCGGCCGCCTACGCAGCGCGCTACGTGGCCAAAAACATCGTCGCCGCCGGGCTGGCGCGCCAGTGCCAAATCCAGGTGGCCTACGCCATCGGGGTGGCGCGGCCCATGAACGTGACCGTCTATACCGAAGGCACTGGCGTGCTGCCGGACGACAAGCTGGCCCACATCATCGGCGAGGTGTTCGACCTGCGCCCACGCGGCATCATCCAAATGCTGGACTTGCTGCGCCCGATCTACACCAAAACCGCCGCCTACGGCCACTTCGGCCGCGACGAGCCCGAGTTCACCTGGGAGCGCACCGACAAGGTGCAGGTGCTGCGCGAGCTGGCGGGTTTGAAGTAAGCGGCCCGGCGGGTGCAGAGCGGCTTACTTGCCATAATGCACCCTGCCATTGCCGCCCAGCGCAGCCCGGTTGCGCCATGAGCACCCTCCACACGCCCGCCCACAAGGAAACCCATGCCTGAACAACGCTACCGCCTGGTCACCCGCAGCGACTTCGATGGTCTGGTCTGCGCCGTGCTGCTCAACGAGCTCGACCTGATCGACGACATCTTGTTTGTCCACCCCAAAGACATGCAAGATGGCAAAATCGCCATCACCGAGCGCGACATCACCACCAACCTGCCCTATGTGGCGGGTGCGCACCTGGCGTTTGACCACCACGCCTCCGAGACGCTGCGCAACAGCGGCGAGCGCCCCAACCACCTGATCGACGCCGACGCGCCCTCGGCCGCGCGCGTGGTTTACCAGCACTACGGTGGCCGCGAGCGCTTTCCGCGCATCAGCGACGAAATGATGGACGCCGTGGACAAGGCCGACGCGGCCCAGTTCAGCCGCGACGAGGTGCTCAACCCCACCGGCTGGGTGCTGCTCAACTACCTGATGGACTCGCGCACCGGGCTGGGGCGCTTTCGCAACTTCCGCATCAGCAACTACCAGTTGATGATGGATTTGATCCAATACTGCCGCGACCACACGATCGAGCAAATCCTGGCCCTGCCCGATGTGCAAGAGCGCGTGCAGCTCTTTCGTGAGCACGAGGAGCGCGCCAAAGAGCAAATTCTGCGCTGCTCCACGGTTCACGGCAACTTGGTGGTGCTCGATTTGCGGCCCGAGGAAACCATTTGGGCCGTGAACCGCTTCATGATCTACGCCTTGTTTGCGCAGTGCAACATCTCTATCCACGTGCTGTGGGGGGTGCAAAAGCAAAACACGGTTTTTGCCACCGGCAAGTCGATCCTCGACCGCAGCTCGCGCACCCAGGTAGGCGAGCTCATGCTGGCCTACGGCGGCGGCGGCCACGCGGCCGCAGGCACCTGCCAGGTGAGCAACGAGCAGGCCGAGCAGGTGCTGCAAGAGCTGATCGCGCGCATCAATCAAGACGGGTGAGTTTGGGGGCGGCGGCCAGCGGCGGCGCGGTCTGCATCAGGCGATTTTGCGCAACTCGGTTGGGGCCAGGCGCAACTCGACCGGTTTGCACAACAGCTCGATCAGCACCATCACCCGGCGATCGCCCTCGGTCATTTGATAGACCGCCTCCAGGCCCGCAAATGGGCCGCTGGCTACGCGCAGGCGCTCCCCCGGTTGAAACAGGCGCTCGGGCTGGCTCTCGAAGGTCTGCTGGTGCGCTTTCAGGGCCAGAATCAGGCGCTCATCGACCTTGGCAGGCTCGACCCCGAAGCGCACCAAGCGGCTCACACCCCGCGTCGAGTGGATCGGGGTCCAGCTTTTGGCCGACTGCTCTTGCCCGAGCTGGATGAACAGGTAGCGCGGAAACAACGGCACCGACTCGACCGCCACAGCGCCTTGGCGCACGCGCTCCGTTGGCAAGGTGGGCAGGTAGCAGGGATAACCTTGGTTCTCAAGGTTTTGCTGCGCGCAGCGCTCAAGCCTTGGCTTGGTGAAGACGAGATACCAATGCATTGCAACCCTTGCCCTTGAATTCTTGATGCCAGCGATTCTATCGGACTGCACCCAGTTGTTGGCCTATTTCATTCAGTCGTACAGCTCCGCCTGCGCCAGCAGCGCGGCGGCGGCATCCTTGCCGGCCAGCAGCGGTTCGGCTACCCCAGCTTGGTCCAGCGGCCAGGCTATGCCCAGCGCCGGGTCGCTCCAGAGCAGGCTGCGCTCGTGCGCGGGGCTGTAATAGTCGGCGGTTTTGTAGAGGAATTCGGCCGACTCGGTGAGGGTGAGAAAGCCGTGCGCAAAGCCCGGCGGCACCCAGATCTGGCGGTGGTTGCTGGCCGACAGCTCGACCCCGTCCCAGCGCCCGAAGGTGGGTGAGCTGCGGCGGAGATCGACCACCACGTCGAACACGGCGCCGTGGGTGACGCGCACCAGCTTGCCCTGGGCCTTGGGCGGCATTTGATAGTGCAGGCCGCGCAATACGCCCTGGGCGGAGCGGCTGTGGTTGTCTTGCACAAAGTGCAGCCCGGCCAGGCCGGTGGCGGCTTCGAAGTCGAGCTGGTTGAAGCTCTCGTAAAAGAAGCCGCGCGCGTCGCCAAACACTTTGGGGGTGAGCACGAGCACGCCGGGCAAGGCGGTGGGGGTGACGGTGTAGGGCATGGGGGCGGGCGGTTTTAACCCAGCAGACCGAGCAGGTACTGGCCGTAGCCGCTTTTTTGCAAGGGGGCGGCCAGGCGCTGGAGCTGGGCCGAGTCGATCCAGCCGTTGCGCCAAGCGATTTCTTCGGGGCAGGCGATTTTCAGGCCCTGGCGGCGCTCCAGCGTGGCGATGAAGTGGCTGGCTTCGAGCAGGCTGTCGTGGGTGCCGGTGTCGAGCCAGGCGTAGCCGCGCCCCATGGTCTGCACGCTGAGCTGGCCCAGCTCGAGGTAGGCTTGGTTGACGGCGGTGATTTCGAGCTCGCCGCGCGCGCTCGGGCGCACCGCCTTGGCGATTTCGACCACTTGCGCGTCGTAAAAATACAGGCCGGTGACGGCAAAGCGGCTTTTGGGCTGCGCGGGCTTTTCTTCGATGCTGACGGCGCGGCCCTGCGCGTCGAACTCGACCACGCCGTAGCGCTGCGGGTCGTGCACATGGTAGGCAAAGACGGTGGCGCCGTGCGGCTGCGCATCGGCGGCGCGCAGCAGCGGCTGCAAATCGTGCCCGTGGTAGATGTTGTCGCCCAGCACCAGCGCGCTGGAGGCGTTGCCTATGTAGCCTTCGCCGATGAGGAAGGCTTGCGCCAGCCCGTCGGGGCTGGGCTGCACGGCGTAGTGCAGGCTCATGCCCCACTGCGCGCCGTCGCCCAGCAGTTGGGCAAAGCGCGGCGTGTCTTGCGGGGTGCTGATGACGAGCACGTCTCGGATACCCGCCAGCATGAGCGTGCTCAAGGGGTAATAGACCATCGGTTTGTCATAGACCGGCAGCAACTGCTTGCTGATGGCCAAGGTGGCCGGGTGCAGCCGGGTGCCGGAACCGCCGGCGAGGAGTAGGCCTTTGCGTGTGCTCATGGGGCTTGAAGTGGAGTATGTAAAAAGTCGAGCACAAAAACATGCCGATCCTCTTGGACGATGGCGGCGATTTGTGCCATGTCTATATTCATGTAGTCGTGCACGATGCGGTTGCGCAAGCCCACCACGGCGTTCCAGCGGGCCAGGTCGTGGGGCTGGATCAGGCCACGCTGGGCCAGCGCGGCAAAGGCATCGTAGGCCGAAACGGGAACGTCGGCCCCCAACGCTTTGATCTGGTGTTTGGCTTTGCCGATCGCGTTTTCGATCAGCACCTGCAGGGCATGCAGCACACCGCCCTGCTCCAAGGGCGTCAAGGAACGACCGGGGGTGGAAAACAAAACCTTGGCTTGGTCCAACATGGACGCGCAATCTTGTGCAATGCGCGCGCATTCGGCTTGGTAGAGCTCAAGCCGCATGTTGCTGCCTCCAATGAAATTCCTCAATTTCGGCCCAGGTGGTTTGCAGAAATCGCAGCCACGGCAAACCATGGTCACCTGCAAGCACCAGCCCTTGTTCTGCCACCAGCGCGCGCATGGCCAAGCGGGCCTGGGCCAGATCGATCAGGTCTATGGCCTCAGGGCCTACCCTCAAGCCCTGGGCCAACTGCAAGCGCAAAGACTCTGTGGCCTCCAAACGTTGCCAAGGCGTGAGCCCGCGTTGCCAGCGTATGGCCACATCCCAGTCGCTGTGGGACTGGGCACGCCCCTGGGCACGGCTGCCCACGAGCACAGCAAACTCCAGATCGGGAATGTGCCGCAGCACGGCGCTCAGCGCAGCACGCTCGGCGTCGGCGTCGGCGTCGGCGCCGGCAGGGTGGGTGCCGTTCACACCAGCACCTCGGCCAACATGCGCTCTACCCCGTGCTGCCACGGCGGCAGGCGCAGGCCGAAGCTGCTTTGCAGCAGGCTGCAAGCCAGGCGCGAGTTGTGCGGGCGCTGCGCCGGGGTGGGGAAGGCGCTGCTGGGCACGGCGTCTATGGCTTGCACGCGCCAGCCTAGCTCTGGTTGCAGGTGGCGTGCGCGCTCGATCACGTGGCAGGCGTAGCCGTGCCAGGTGGTTTCGCCGGCGGCGGCGAGGTGGTAGGTGCCGGGCTCGGCGCTGCCGCGCAGCACCTGGGCCAGGGCGTGCGCGCTCACATCCGCAATCAGCTCGGCGCCGGTGGGGGCGCCGAACTGGTCATCGACCACGCTCAGGCGCTCGCGCTGTTGCGCCAGCCGCAGCATGGTTTTGGCAAAGTTGCCGCCGCGCGCGGCATAGACCCAACTGGTGCGAAAAATCAAATGCTGGCGCCCGGCGGCGACGATGGCCGCCTCCCCGGCCAGCTTGCTGTGGCCATAGACGTTGAGCGGTCCGACTGGGTCGCCCTCGCGCCAAGGCAGGTGGCCGCTGCCGCTGAACACGTAGTCGGTGCTGTAGTGCAGCAGCCAGGCCCCGCTCTGGTGCGCCAGTTGCGCGAGCAGACCCGGGGCTTCGGCGTTGATGCGCTGCGCCAGCGCGGGCTCGCTCTCGGCTTTGTCAACCGCGGTGTAGGCGGCGGCGTTGACGATCACTTGCGGGCGCAGTTGCTGCACGGTGCGCGCCAGAGCGGCCAGGTCGGCCAAATCACCGCACAGGGGCGGGGCCTGGGGGTTGCCGGGGTCGGGGCTGGGGTGGCGATCGAGCGCGATCAGCTCGCCCAGCGGGGCCAGGCTGCGTTGCAGCTCCCAGCCCACTTGGCCGTTTTTGCCCAGCAGCAGAATGCGTGGTGGGGTGTGGCTCATGCGGCTTGCTCCCCGTAGTGCTGGCTCACCCACTCCCGGTAGCTGCCGCTTTGCACGTGCGCTACCCAATCGGGGTGCGCCAGATACCACTGCACGGTTTTGCGGATGCCGCTCTCGAAGGTCTCAGTTGGCTGCCAGCCCAGTTCGCGCTCGATTTTGCTGGCGTCGATGGCGTAGCGGCGGTCGTGGCCGGGGCGGTCGGCCACGTGGGTGATTTGCGCCTTGTAGCTGGAGCCGTCGGCCTTGGGGCGCAGTTCATCGAGCAGGGCGCACACGGTGTGCACGATGTCGAGATTGGGCTTTTCGTTGCCGCCGCCCACGTTATAGACCTCGCCCACTTGCCCTGCTGCGAGCACACGGCGGATGGCGCTGCAATGGTCTTGCACGTAGAGCCAGTCGCGGATTTGCTGCCCATCGCCATACACCGGCAGCGGCTTGCCGGCCAGTGCGTTGACGATCAGCAGCGGGATCAGCTTTTCGGGGAAGTGGTAGGGGCCGTAGTTGTTGGAGCAGTTGGTGGTGAGCACCGGCAGGCCGTAGCTGTGGTGCCAGGCGCGCACGAGGTGGTCGCTGGCGGCTTTGCTGGCGCTGTAGGGGCTGTTGGGCTGGTAGGGGTGCTGCTCGGTGAAGGCGGGCGCGCTGGGCTCTAGGCTGCCATAGACTTCGTCGGTGCTCACGTGCAGGAAGCGAAAGGCCGCCTGTTCGGACGCGGGCAGCGCCGCCCAGTGGCCGCGCACGGCTTCGAGCAGCTCGTAGGTGCCTAGCACATTGGTCTGGATGAAGGCACCAGGGCCGTGCAGGGAGCGATCCACATGGCTTTCGGCGGCGAAGTTGAGCACGGCACGCGGCCGGTGCTCGGCCAGCAGGCGCTGCACCAAGGCCCGATCGGCTATGCTGCCGTGCACGAAGCGGTGCCGCGCATCGCCTGCTAGGCTGGCGAGGTTTTCTAGGTTGCCGGCGTAGGTGAGCAAGTCGAGGTTGATGACCGGCTCGTCTGCCTGGGCCAACCAGTCGAGCACGAAGTTGCTGCCGATGAAGCCGGCGCCGCCGGTGACGAGAATGGACATGGGGCTATGGGGCACAGCAGCGCTGCACCGAGGCTGGGGAGGTGCTGATCTTAACGCGAGCGGGGCTCAGTGCCCTCGCACCAAACGCTCCACATCGCGATCAGGATCAGGTTGGCCAGTGCCTCAAGCCCCATGCGGCCACTCCTTCAGGCAGACCTTGGGTTGTTGCCAGATGCGGGCGACAAAAGAATCCGGGTCTGCCAAGCGGCGCTCAAACTCCGGCTGGGTGTAGCAGCTTGGGTTGATCTTGCGGCCCAGTTGCTGCTCTGCCGGCTCTAGGCACTGAAACACCTCAGCCAAACTCAAGCCATCGCCTACCAGCAGGAGATCGACGTCGCTGTCGGCGGTGTCGGTTTGCTTGGCCACCGAGCCATAAATCCAAGCCCCGGCCAACTTGCCCTCCAAGGGCTGCAAGGCGGTGCGCAACAGGGCATCAAGCCCCAAGGTCTTGCGGGTGAGGGAGAGCAATTCAGGGAACACCGGGCTGTCGGGGTTGGCTTGAAACAGCCGCATATTGCCCAGGCGCTCGCTGCGCACAATGCCCGATCGGGTAAGCCGCGCCAGCTCCTGCTGCAGCGAAGCGCTGCCCAGCTCGGTGAGCCGCAGCAGTTCATTCAGATAAAACGAGCGCTGCGGCGAACCAAACAAGCAACGCAGCACCCGCGCTTGCCGATCGGTAAACAAAGCAGAGGCCAGACTCATGCGGCAATTCTAGCACGTTCATGCCAATAAATAGCATGAAAGAGGATTGAAGCAGCGATTTTGCTCTTGACCCAAAGCACGAACGATCGTACGATTGCGGCCATGAACTCCACCTCCGACACCCTGCAAGCCGAATTCGACGCCGCCGTGGCCGCCAGCAAAGAGCTGACGCAACGGCCCGACAACGCCACTTTGCTCAAGCTCTACGGGCTCTACAAACAGGGCAGCGCGGGCGACAACACCAGCACCAAGCCCGGCTTTGCCGATCTGGTGGGCCGCGCCAAGTGGGACGCCTGGGCGGCGCTCAAGGGCACCGACCCCGATGAGGCCAAGCGGCGCTACATCGAGCTGATCGGCGGCTTGGAATAAGGCCCATGAGCAAACTCCACCCCTATATTCTTGCCCATGCGGCACCACTGAGCGCCTTGCGCCGCGACCTGCACGCGCACCCGGAGCTGTGCTTCGAGGAGCGGCGCAGCGCCGATGTGGTGGCCGCCTGCCTGCAGCAGTGGGGCATAGCGGTGCACCGCGGCCTGGGGCGCACCGGTGTGGTGGGCGTGCTGCACGGGCGCGACGGTGGCGCTTGCGGCCGCGCCGTGGGCCTGCGCGCCGACCTCGACGCGCTGCCCATGACCGAGCGCAACACCTTTGCCCACGCCAGCGTTTATCCCGGCAAGATGCACGCCTGCGGCCACGATGGCCACACCGCCATGCTGCTGGCGGCGGCCCAGTGCCTGGCGGCCGAGCCCGACTTTGAAGGCACGGTGGTGTTCATCTTCCAACCGGCCGAAGAAGGTGGCGGCGGCGCGCGCGAGATGATCGCCGACGGGCTGTTTGAGCGCTTCCCGGTGCAGGCGGTGTTTGGGCTGCACAACTGGCCAGGTTTGCCGGTCGGCACACTGGCGGTGAGCCCTGGGCCGGTGATGGCCTCGTCGAACGAATTCAAAATCACGGTGCATGGCAAGGGCAGCCACGCGGCGCTGCCGCACAACGGCATCGACCCGATCCTGGTGGCGTGCCAGATCGTGCAGGGTTTGCAGACCCTGATTACGCGCAACAAAAAGCCGGTCGAGGCCGGGGTGATCAGCGTGACCATGATCCACGCCGGTGAGGCCACCAACGTGATCCCCGACCGCTGCGAGCTGCAGGGCACGGTGCGCACCTTCAGCCTAGATTTGCTGGACTTGATCGAGCGGCGCATGAGCGAGCTGTGCAGCCACACCGCAGCGGCCTTTGGCGCGCGGGCCGAGTTTGAGTTCCACCGCAACTACCCGCCCACCATCAACCACCCCGATGAAGCGGCTTTTGCGCGCAGCGTGATGCAAGACCTCGTGGGCCCCGAGCAGGTGCTGGCCCAGGAGCCCACCATGGGCGCCGAGGATTTTGCCTACATGCTGCAAGCCCGGCCCGGCGCTTATGCCTTCATAGGCAACGGCGACGGCGCGCACCGACAGGGCTACGAAGGCGCAGGCCACACAGGCGGCCATGACGCCGGGCCGTGTACGCTGCACAACCCGCACTACGATTTCAACGACGAGCTGATTCCGCTGGGCGGCAGCTACTGGGTGGAACTGGCCAAACGCTGGCTGGCGCGCTCGGCCAGCCGGTGATGCGCGATGGCCAGCAGGCCGTCGAAAATCAGGGTATCCACCAGCTCGAAGGGCACGCTCATGCTGGGGGCCATTTTCCAGGCCGCGCCGCCGGTCATGAGGCAAACCGGCTCTTGGCCGCAGTGCTGGCGCAACTGATCGACCATGCGCTGCACCGCCCCGGCGATGGCGAAGGTGCCACCGCTGGTGAGGGCGTCGCTGGTGTTGGTGGGGAAGGGCCGCACCAAGCCGGTGGGCACGTGCAAACCCGCGGTGCCGGATTCGAGCGCGCGCAGCATGATGCCGTGCCCAGGCAGGATGCAGCCGCCCAGAAAACGCCCCTCGGTGTCGATGGCCTCCACCGTGACGGCGGTGCCCACCATCACCACCACGCAGGGCTGGCGTTGCTGGCGCGCCAGCAGGCGCTGGCGCGCCCCGATCATGGCAATCCAGCGGTCTGCCCCTAGGCGCGCCGGGTGGTCGTAGCCGTTGACCAGGCCAGCTTCGGCGGCGCTGGCCACCACCCACTCCGGGGCGGCATCCCAGATTTCGAGCTGCGCCTCGACCCGGCGCTTGATGGCATCGGAGGCCACCATGCTGCCCAGCACCATGCGCGGCGGGCGCAGGTTGATCCAGTCGCCCTCGGTGAGTTTGTCGATGTTTTCCAGAAACTGCACCCCGTGCGCGATCATGCGCGCGCCCACGCTGGGGCGTTCATAGAGCGCCCACTTCAGGCGGGTGTTTCCTACATCGAGTGCCAGCAAGCTCATGCGCGCCGATGATACGCCAATGCGCCCTTAGGCGGCGGCGCTGCGGGCCCAGCCCATGGCGTCGGTGATGATGCCATCGACCCCGAGCGCGCGCAGGCGCTGCACGTCGGCGGCGCTGTTGGCGGTGTAGCACAGCACGCGCCAGCCTTGGGCACGCGCCTGCTGCATGAGCGCCGCATCGAGCCGGCGCTGCTGGAACACGATGGCCACGCACTGCAGATCGGCGGCCACGGTGGCCCAGCCTGCCCAGGGCGTTTCGAGCAGCAGCGCACGCGGCAACTCGGGCGCGGCCTGCTGCGCCGCTTGCAGGGCAGCGGGCTGGAACGAGCTCAGCAGCGGCGGCACAACAGTCTGGCCCTGCCAGAGCTGGCGCGCCGCCAGCGCCACGGCGTGCCCGGTGGCGGCCTCCTGCCCCGGCATGGGTTTGATTTCGATGTTCAGCGCCGCGCCCTGCTGCTGGCAGTATGCAGCGATGGTGGCCAAGGTGGGCAGCGGTTCGCCCGCACAGGCGTTTGAGTGCCAGCCGCCGGCATCGAGCTGCGCCAGTTCGGCCCAGGGCAGCGCATCGGCTGGGCCGTGGCCGTTGGTGGTGCGCTCCAGCGTGTCGTCGTGCAGCAAAAAGGGGCTGCCGTCGGCGCTGAGCTTGACGTCGCACTCAAACATGGCATAGCCGCAGGCGCTGCCGTGCTCGAATGCGGCCAGGGTGTTTTCGGGCCGCTCCTTGCCCGCGCCACGGTGCGCGATCCAGAACGGGTAGGGCCAGGCGGCTTGGGCTTGCATGTCGGGCTGCATGGGCTGCTTCAAGTACGGCGCAACCCGCTGGCGGCGTCGAAAGTCATGATGAACTCGGGCTGCGGCTGCACCCGCAGCGCCTGCCCCAGGTCGGGGATGGCGCGCTGCGCCGAAACACGGATGGTGAGCAATTCTTCGCCCAAGCGGGCGTGGATGAGGCGCTCGGCCCCAAGCAGCTCGACCGAATCGACCACCGTGTCCCAGCCCTGCTCGCCGATCTGCAAATGCTCGGGGCGTATGCCCAGCACCGTGCCGGGGCGCACCCCGCTGGCGTGGCGCAGCAGGTTCATGGGTGGCGCGCCCATGAAACCGGCCACGAACAGGCTGGCCGGGTTTTCATAAACCTCGGTCGGCGTGCCCATTTGCTCGACCCGGCCGGCGTTCATCACCATCATGCGCTGCGCCAGCGTCATGGCCTCGACCTGGTCGTGCGTGACAAAGAGCGAGGTGATGCCGAGCTCGCGGTGCAGCTTCTGAATTTCGAGCCGGGTTTGGGCGCGCAGCTTGGCGTCGAGGTTGGAGAGCGGCTCGTCGAACAAAAACACCTGCGGCTGACGCACGATGGCGCGCCCCATGGCCACGCGCTGGCGCTGCCCGCCCGAGAGGTGACCGGGTTTGCGCTCCAGCAGGTGCGAGAGCTCCAGTATGCGCGCGGCCTGATCGACGCGCTGGCGGATCTCGGCTGCGGGCAGGCCGCGGATGCGCAAGCCATACGACATGTTGTCGAACACGCTCATGTGCGGATACAGGGCGTAGTTCTGGAACACCATGGCGATGTCGCGCTGGGCCGGTTCGACCTGGTTCACCACGCGCGGGCCAATGGCGATCTCGCCTGCGGTGATCGATTCCAGCCCAGCCACCATGCGCAGCAGCGTGCTCTTGCCGCAGCCCGAGGGGCCAACGATGACGACGAATTCGCCGTCGGCGATCTGGGCATCGACGCCGTGGATCACGGGCACCGCCGTGGGGCCGATGCCGTAGGTTTTTTTGACTTGTTTGAGGGTCAGCGCAGCCATATCAATTCCATTTTGTTTATTTTTCGCTGTCCACCAGCCCTTTGACGAACCACTTCTGCATCAGCAGCACCACCAGCGCGGGCGGCAGCAGCGCCATCAAGGTGGTGGCCATGACCACGTTCCAGTCGGTGGCGGCGTCGCCGCTGCCGATCTGCTTGGCGATGCCGACCACGATGGTGTCGAGGTTTTGGTCGGTGACGATGAGCAGCGGCCACAGGTACTGGTTCCAGCCATAGACGAACATGATCACGAACAGGGCCGCGAGCTGGGTGCGCGTGAGCGGCAGCACCACGTCCCAAAAGAAGCGCAGCGGCCCGGCGCCGTCCATCTTGGCCGCCTCCACCAGCTCGTCGGGCAGGGTGAGGAAGAACTGGCGCAGCAGCAAGGTGGCGGTGGCGGAGGCGATCAGGGGCAGCGTCAGGCCGGCGTAGGTGTTGAGCAGGCCCAACTGGGTGACGACTTCGTAGGTGGGCAAAATGCGCACCTCCACCGGCAGCATGAGGGTGATGAAGATCAGCCAAAAGCAGAAGGTGCGCCCTGGGAAGCGGAAAAACACCACGGCGTAGGCCGAGATCAGCGAGACCGCGATTTTGCCGACCGCGATCACCAGCGCCATGATCAGGCTGTTGAGCAACATCACCCACACCGGCGGCGAGAGGAAGTTGCCCTGCATGCCCTCGATCAGCACGCGGCTGTAGTTCTCCCAAGCCTGGTCGCCGGGCAGCATGGGCATGGGGGCTTGGGCGATTTCGGGGTTGCTGAGGGTGGAGGCCACGAAAGCGATGTAGAGCGGCAAGGCCGTGATGGCCAAGCCGATCCAGATCACGGCATGGGCCAGAAACTGGCCCGGCATAGCGTGCGAGGGGCTGTGGTTCATGCTCGGCTTTTAGGAGTAGTGCACCCGGCGCTCAAGGAAGCGAAACTGCAGCAGCGTCAGGCCGATCACCATGAGCATGAGCAGCACCGACTGCGCCGCCGAACCGCCGAGGTCGAGCGCGATCATGCCGTCGGTATAGACCTTATAGACCAGTGTTTCGGTGGCCGCCGCCGGGCCGCCCTGCGTGACGGCGTGGATCACGCCAAAGGTGTCGAAAAAGGCATACACGAGGCCGACCACGAGCAAAAAGAAGGTGGTGGGCGAGAGCAGCGGGAACACGATGGTGCGAAAGCGCCGCCACGGCCCGGCGCCGTCGATGGCGGCGGCCTCCAGCAGCGATTTTGGAATCGACTGCAAACCGGCCAAAAAGAACAAGAAGTTGTAGGCCACCTGCTTCCAAGCCGAGGCCAGGATGACCAGCAGCATGGCGTCGCTGCCGTCGAGCGTGGGGTTCCAGTCCACCCC
>BBPE01000993.1_pt2 | contig 18714 bp, 15 predicted proteins | sample 1344301 | NCBI WGS metagenome assembly BBPE01 (sample SAMD00019089, study PRJDB2971) | groundwater metagenome | isolation source: The Cedars highly-alkaline
CCTGTACGCCAACACCGAAATCCACGACATCGCGGTGGCCATCGGGGTCGATCCGCATGGGCTGGCCGATCAGGCCGATTTGAGCGGCCTGCGCTACGGCAAGGTCTGCATTTTGGCCGATGCCGACGTCGATGGCGCGCACATCCAGGTGCTGCTTTTGACGCTGTTTTTGCGCCACTTCCCGCGCCTGGTCGAGGCCGGGCACGTGTATGTGGCGCGCCCGCCGCTGTACCGCGTCGATGTGCCCGCGCGCGGCAAAAAGCCCGCCGCCAAGGCCTATGCACTGGATGAGGGCGAGCTGGAAGCGATTCTGGACAAGTGCGCCAAAGACGGGCTGGCGCGCGACAAATGCAGCATCAGCCGCTTCAAAGGCCTGGGCGAGATGAACGCCGAGCAGTTGTGGGACACCACGCTCAACCCCGACACGCGCCGCCTGCTGCCGGTGCAACTGGGAGCACTCGATTGGCTGCAGACCGAGGCGCGCATCGGCCAGTTGATGGGCAAAGGTGAGGCGGCGGCGCGCCGGGCGCTGATGGAGCGCGCGGGCGATGCGGTGGCGGTCGATTTTTGAGGGTTTTAGGTTCTGAGGTTTTCAGATTCTGAGGTCTGGACAAGTATCTGGGCGATGTCACCTTGGCTATCTGTCACATCCCGCAGGATCAGCTTGGCCGATTCAGGTTCACCATTGAAGATCAAGGTGATGGCCTCGTCCAGAAGCGTCTGCGCAAAGGGCCGGATCGCTCTGCACGCGCGCGGCTACGGTTACCTTGAAATCACGGGTCAGTACCACGTTCACTTTCCTTTCTGGGTTGATGCCTTGAGGCGCTTGTAGATCGGTCATTTCAAGGTCACCTCGTATGCAGCAGCTGATCGGTCCGGTGTCGCGCCCTGTCACTCCGACTGCAGTCCGTTGCCGACAAACAAAGCGTCGAGGCTGCCGCAGGGAGGAAGGATGAGCGCGCGCTTATCCAGGCAGAATGGCAGCACCCACAGCCGCAGGCCACTGGACTTTGGGAAGCCGAACACGGGCAACGCCTCCTCGAAGGCATCCGTTTGGGGATAGATAAGCACCACGTCGCCCTGGCCATCGAGATAACTTTGGCCATAGGCGTACAGTTGATAAAAATCGCCTTGGTCCAGTCCGTATTTGTCCGTGCCCGTGGCCTTCTTGTCGTCGAGCAGCTTCCATTTGGTGTCCAGAACCAAGCGATTCGCCGACGATTCTTGGACGAGAAGATCTGGCTTCAGGCGAAACCAGTCCTGCCCGAGATGCGTCACGAGCGAGTAGCTGCGCGCCTGCGTCTTGAGTGTGAACGGGTGCGCCAGCTGCCGCGCCAGATGCTTGGCAACGTAGGCCTCGAAAACCGCCTCCATCGGAAAAAGCAGTGAAGGCGCCCGATGACCACCCGCCCCGGTGAGTGGGGATGCATCGCCCAAGATCAGCCTCGCCCATGCCAGCGCATCAGCGTAGTGCCCCATGCCGCGATCAAGCCGAACAATGGAGAAGTCCACCGCCGGTTGTTCGGATTCGGGTACATCGGCGAACACGAAGCAAAGTTCGCGTGCGAGTTGCTGGTTTGCTTGTGATGCGGTCCACGCAAGTGCCCGCCGCAGTGCCGCGTGCAGCAACCGGTTCTCCGGGCGATTGGTAGAGAATTCGTCGAACTCCGCAAAGAACCGATCCCGCCGGCACAGGTTCTGCCGCAGGTGCGTGGCGATCTGCAGCTTGCCGTGCAGCGCGAACACGTTGTCCCGCCTAGCCGCGTAGTCACTGCGCAGCCCTTGCTTGACGATGTGCTCCACGGCGAGGAGGAACTCACCGATGAAGACTTCCAGCAAGGGCATGCGCGTGGCCACAAGCTTGGCGCTGTCGGTCTGGACGTGTCGGAACCCGCCCAGGCAGCGCAGCATCTCGATCAGCAATTGACGAGCCTGTGCATCGCCTTCGCCGTTCGCCTTGCCGACCTTTGGCAGCACTTCGATCTGAAAACCGTCCGGCGACCGAATCACGCCGACGAAACTGGTGACCTGGACGGCCCGGCGACCGCGCCGCTGTGTCAGGCGCAACCAAGCCGACGCGCCGGCCTCAGCCGCCCGCAGCGTCTGCAGTTCCAACCATTCGAATACGCCGGGAGGCACGACACGTTGACCGCCAACGTCCGGCACGCCGGATGCTGCTGCCACCAGTGCGTCGAACTCGTAGATCGTGATGCCAGCCATCAGCGCACCTCGGACGTCAGGCCAGTGCCTGGTAGATTCGGATGTAGGCCTCCGGCTGAGAGAAGGCCGAATCCTGAACGTGATAACGACGCTTCGTGGCGTAGCTGTCCAGCCCGTGGTCGTTGCCGAACAGGGCCGACAGATCCTGCTCGCGTTCCACGCTCTCGCGGATGAACTGAATCGCCTTGTCGATCTTCTGGTTGTCTGCCAGCACCAGCCGGATCTTTTGCCAATCCTCGAAGAAGTATTCCTCAAGCAGCGGCACGATGCGGTTGCGGAAGGTCGCAGCTAGCGCATTGAATCGCAAGGGACCATCCTCCACGCCTGCTAACCCGGTCAGATACGCGTGGCCGATGCCGTGGTCGCGGTCATAGAGGGCCTCGATGCGCTCGTTCATCCGCAGCAGCAGCAGACGAATGTCGATCAATCCGGCGTCCGTCGTAACCACCAGCCCGGCTAGCGGGGCACTGTCCTGATCGGCAGGGGCTTTCTCGGCACGCGTATCGGGCATCAGTGGCACGAACTCGAAGCGGCGACGCAGGGCCGTGTCAAGCAAGGCCAGTGAGCGATCCGCCGTGTTCATCGTGCCGATGATGTCCACGTTGGCAGGAACCGAGAACTTTTCGCCCGAATAGGCTAGGGTAACTTCGGCGGACGGGGCGTTGCCGTCCAGCGGGTCGCGTTTGTCGGTCTCGATCAGCGTGATCAATTCGCCGAAGATCTTGCTGATGTTGCCCCGGTTGATCTCATCAATGACCATTGCAAATCGTTGCTCGGGCGCCTGTCGCGCCTTGCGGCACAACTCCTTGAACACGCCCGGTCGCATCTCGTAGGCCACTTCGCCCGCGTCCGCCTCACCAGTCAGAACCGGCCGCAAACCCTCGACGAATTCCTCGTAGCCGTAAGACTGGTGGAACGTGACGAAGCTGTAGCGCTGGATGGCATGGGCGTCCTGCGGGCCCTGCTTGAGTTGATCGACGAGCGCAATCAGATCCGCGCAGGCTTCCTGCCAGTCTCCGGCGAACTGCCACACCGCCTCTGCGCTCTTGTCGAACACAGCGGGGCTCAGCCGCTTCTTCACCTTGACCAAGGTGGATTCGTCCACGGTGTGGCTCTGCAAGGCTCCCCACAGCGTCTGCCTCACGTTGCGGTTCGAGCCATTGGCGGCGGTGATGGCTTGGATGAATCGGTGCTCTGCGATGTCCGCCACCTTGGCCTTGCCGCCAAGGTCATAAAGGGTGGCGGCGGCACCTTCCCACCATTTCAGGACGGCGATCTTCTCTGCAATCAACTGAGTGCGCCATTCCTCGGTGGAGATTGACTTCGCCTGCTGCTCGTAGTCGCGCTTGAGCAGCCGGGTCAGCGTGTAGGTCTTGCCGGTGCCCGGCGGGCCGTAGTAGATGCGATTGACGCAGGGGGCAATCGGCTTGCTCGCCGTGATGGGGGCGGGCATGTGCACCGGCGCTGGCGTCTGTGCCGCCCCGTTACTGAGGCTGGCCGCCTCAATGGGTTCGCCTGCCAGCACTGCTAATTCCGCGAGGTCCGTGGCGAAGTATGGCTTGAGCAGCGTGGACTCGAACTCCGGCAGATCGTGCGCGCCCACCTGCCAAAAGGTCGAATTGCCCTGCGGCGACCATCCCTTGGAGTTTGCGGTGTAGCGGTCGTTGCGCTGGGCAGGCTTGAGTACACGGTAACTGCGCTGCAACCATCCATCGCCCTTGGCGCAGGGCTGGGCTTTCGACGTGAACTGCCCGATGCACTGCGGGCTGTGGCCATGACAGAGAAAGAACAGCGCGCCCACCGGTGCCTCGGCGAACTTCTTGCCTTGCTCTTTGCCGGTGTCGCGATGCATCACCGCCCAATGACCGCCCAGATACTGCTGACGCTCGGCCTCGGTGAAGGTGGGCGGGTTGCCGTGCGAGAGTTTCCAGATTGCCAGGTTTTTCTGGCTCAATGCCTCCCACACCTGCTGACCGAATTCAAGTATGCCCAGATCGGCAGGTCTTTTGGCCAGCGCTGCCTTCTGCAACGTCGCCATGCTCTGGCTCGCGGTGACACCAACGTAGACGGCCAGCAGCTCCCGCTTAAAGATGCTCACGATCACCGGCGCCTTCCGGTCTTGGTAGTGGAAGGCGATCTTCCACTTGAAGGCTTCGCCCAAGTGTTCGAATGCCTCGATGCCGTCCAAGTCGCCTCGCTCCGCCAGATCTGCCACCTGACAAACATACCCGCGCACCTTCTCAAAGGCCTCCTGCGCAGTCGCACCGAGGGACGAATACCAGCCGTGGGTGTCGGAGTAGCTCAGCTTGGCGTCGGACTTCTTGTTCTCGGGGTTCTTGCGCGAGAACACGCCGAACTTGAACGACGACCCGCCCCGGATGCTGCCCGTCACATTGAGGAGCGATTCGATCCAGTGGGTGAAGGTTTTTTTTCGCCCGCTTTGGTGTACTTATCCAGCGTCATCGTGTCAAGCCGCGTGCGCGGCCAATCGCTCAGGAATTTGTCCCACTGGGCGTATTGCTTTTGAAAATCGCTCATTTTGGCTCCTCCTTGCAGGTTCCTGAATCTGTGACATCACATCCCAAATCAGGCGGATTTCTGTTTAAATACATCGAATTACACCACGTCATTTCAGCACCCAGCGGGTATGTGCAGCCCACATGACCGATCCAGTCCAATTCACAGTCAAGCAATTACCCTAAGAGCTCAGCAGCCATGGCGGACTGGCCTTGGTAGGGCGGTGGTTCAAGCGCATCAAGCGGCCGGCCTTGCTTGACCCCAAATACCCGGTACGCAGCGGCATAGCCAACAACCACATCCTCAAGTGCTACCTAGGCCTGCTCACCTTGGGCAAGCACAACTTCGAGGCCGTCAAAGGCTTTTGTTCCCAGTGGTTTTCGCACCACGCCTTGGGCCGGCGTGCGGTGCCCTCTTGCGCCACAATGCGCCAGCGCTGGTACGCTTGGGCGGCATGCGATGATGTGCAAGGCTGCGCGCATCATCGGCCACGCTTGGGGCTGGGTGCTGGGGATATCGGGCAGTGACAGCGGCTTTTGGGGATTGGGGTCACGAATTCAGCTTGGCACCCCCGGCCCGCTGCGGCACCAGCGCCAGCTCCGGGCTGTTGAGCATGTCGTCGGCTTTCACCCACTGCTGCACCAGGCGGCGCAGGTGGCTGAGGTCGTCGAGCAGGGTGTCGGCTGCTTCGGCGCCAAGCTGCTGCGCCACCACGGCGGCCAGCAACGCGCCCTTGCCTTGCTGATAGGTGGGCTCGAAGGCCTCTAGGCTGCGTGCGGTCTCGGCACCCGGAGCGGCCAGACAATCCGCCGCGGCCGCCAGCACCGGAGCGATCAGGGCGCGCACGTTTTCTGGCCCGGTCTGGGAGGCGGCGGCCAAGGCCTGCGCCGAGGCCACCATGCGCCCGGCTTCATCGAGGTAGCGGGCGGCGCGCAGGCACAGGGTGAGCGCGTCCGAGACCTGGCGCGGCATCCGTTCGGCGCGCAGCCCGGCAATGTACTCGGTGACGGTGGCGGCCAGTTGGCGCACCGCTTCGGCTTCCTTGTCCACTGCGCGCTCGTTTTTGAGGGCCGCGCCGGCCACCGCACCCACGCCAGCGCGCAGCCGCTGCAGCTCGGCTTGCACCGCACCGAGCGCCAGTTCGGGTGATGCCGCCAAGGTGGCATCCAGGTGCTGCGGGCGCGCCAGCTCGTCTTGCTGGCTGCGAAAACGGGTTTCGAGCCAGTCCGCCAAGCGGCCGACAAAGGGCAGCAGCAGCATCACCCCCAACACATTGAAAACGGTGTGAAACAGCGCCAGTTTGGCGGCCACATTGCCCACCAGGCCGAAGAACAGGGCCAGCCCGTCCACCGTCCACAGCATCAAGGGCAAGATCAGCAACGCCACGCAGCCGGTGATCACATTGAAGCCGACGTGGCCCATGGCCAAGCGGCGCGCGGCGGCGGTGGCGTTGAGTGCAGCCAGCACGGCGGTGGTGGTGGTGCCGACGTTGGCCCCGATGATCGCGGCCGCTGCCGTGGGCAGGGTCAACAACCCACCGGCGGCGGCAGTGAGGATGAGCGCGATGGAGGCGCTGGAAGACTGGGTCAGTGTGGTGACGAGGAAACCCACTGCCAGCGCAGCGGCCCAGTGCAGGGCAAAACCGCCGCCGAGCACCTCGGCCTCAAAGCCGGCCGCCACACCCGAAAAGGCCTGTTGCAGCAGCCCTAGGCCAATGAAAAACAAGCCAAAGCCAGTCAGCGCCTCGCCCAGGCCTTGGTAGCGTTTGTTGCGCACAATCAGGCGCAGCGCCACCCCGACGGCGATGATGGGCAGCGCAAAGGCGTCGATGTCAAACCCGATGCCCACCAAGCTCACCAGCCAAGCGGTCATGGTGGTGCCGATGTTGGTGCCGAACACCACCCCCAGCGCCTGGCGCAAATTCATGAGCCCGGCGTTGACGAAGCCGATCGCCGCCACCGTGACCGCGCTGGAGGACTGCACCACCGCCGTCACCAAGATGCCCGCCCCGACGCCGCGCAGCGGAGTGGAAGTCGATTGGCTGAGCAGGCGCTTGAGGCCGCCGCCACCAAAGGTTTTGAGCCCTTCGGTCATCATCAGCATGGCCAGCAGGAACAGGGCTAGGCCGCCGGCAGCTTGCGAGAAAGTGGTGAAGTCCATGGTGGCATTATCCGCCTGTTTTTCTCAAGAATATAGCCCGGTGCGGCGAGTCTGCCTCATAGCGCCCTGCGGCCTCGGCTTGTCTCAGGAGAGCAGGCGCTGTTCGGCTTGCGCCAGCGCATCGGGCTTGCCAAACAACACCAGCACATCGTCGGCTTGCAGCAGCAGGTCGGGTGCGGGGTCGAGCATGCGTTGGCCGTGGCGCAACAAGGCGCTGAGTTCAACGCCCTCGCTCAGTTCAAGTTGACCCAAGCGGCAGCCCAGTGCGGCGCAGCCTGCCGGCACGGTGACCGAGTGCAGGCGCGGTGTGGCTGCGTCGGCGGTGTCCAGCGCCGGGTCGCCCTGAAACAGCTCGCGCAGCAGCCGGTAGCGGTCGCTGCGCGCCTCGCGCAGGCGCCGCAACACGCACGCCGTGGGCACTTGCAGCAGCGCCAGCGCGTGCGCCACCATCATCATGGCGGCTTCGAGCGTCTCGGGCACCACTTCGGTGGCACCGGCCTGGCGCAGCGCCTCCACATGGGTTTCGTCGCGCGTGCGCACCATCACCGGCAAATCGGGGTGCAGCGCGCGCACCTGCTGCAGCACCTTGAGCGCGGCGGCCGGGTCTTCGTAGCTGATGATGAGCAGCCGCGCGCGCGCCAAGCCCACCGCCTCGAGCACCGCCGGGTCGGTGGCGTCGCCATAAAACACCGGTTCGCCCGCCGCGTGGGCGTCGCGCACCAAGGTCGGGTCCAAGTCCAGCGCCACGTGGGCAATGCGCTCGCGCTCCAGGAAATTGGCCACGCTCTGGCCGATGCGGCCATAGCCGCACAGAATCACGTGCTGCTTCCAGTGGTTGGACGCTGTCGGTTCCGGGTGTGGGGCGCTGCCCGTCACATTCAATGCCCCCGACCTTTCGCGGCCCAGCAGCGCCGCGCTCAGTGGCAGGCTGTAGCGAACCAGGAATGGGCCGATCATCATGCTCAACAGCACCGCAGCGAGGGCGATCTGCGCCGTGTGGCCGTCGATGCTGCCGCCGGCTAGGCCCAGCGCCAGCAGTGCAAAACCAAACTCGCCGCCCATGGCCAGCACCAGCGCGGTGCGCAAGGCGGTGCGCGGCTCAAAGCCCGCGGCGCGCACCAGCAGCGCCACCAGCAGCACCTTGGCCACCAGCAGCGCCAACGCTCCCAGCAGCGCCCAATGCCAGACGGCCAGCAGCGCCAGCGGGTTGACCAGCATGCCGATCGAGACGAAAAACAGCCCCAGCAGCACGTCGCGAAAGGGGCGGATGGTGGACTCGATCTGGTGCCGGAATTCGGTCTCGCCCAGCATCATGCCGGCCAGAAAGGCCCCGAAGGCCAGCGACAGCCCCAGGCTGTCGGTGATCGCCGCTGAGGCCAGCGTCACCAGCAGCACCGTGAGCGTAAAGAGCTCGGTCGAGCGGCGCACCGCAATGGCGTGAAACAGCGGCCGCAGCAGCCAGCGCCCAGCCAGATAGACCAGCGCAAAAGCCAGCAGCGCCTTCACCAGCGCCCAGCCCAGCGGCTCGGCCAGCGAACCCGCCGCCGCTAGGCCCAGCGCCGGAATGATGATCAGGAACGGCACCGCCGTCACATCTTGGAACACCGACATCGCCAGCCCGAGGCGGCCGTGGCGGCTGTGTTCCTCGCCTTGTTCGCTCAACTGGCGCGCGATGATGGTGGTCGATGACTGGGCAAACACCGCCCCGACGACGAAGGCCGCCGCCAACGGAAAGCCCAGTGCCCAGCCGGCCAGCGTGACCAGCGCCGTGGTCAGCACCACCTGCCCGGTGCCGAGCCAGAACACGGTGTGGCGCAGGGCGTAAATCTGCGGCAGCGAGAAGTTCAGCCCGATGGTAAAGAGCAGAAAAACGATGCCGAACTCGGCCACCAAGCGGATGGTCTCGGTGTGGCTGATCAGCCCCGCCACATAGGGGCCGAGCAGGGCCCCGACCGCCAGATAGCCCAAGCTGGCCGGAATGCCGCTGCGCTGGAACAGCGCCACCGCCGCCACCGCAGCAGCCAGCAGCGCCAGCAGTTCAAGCAGCGGCGTCAAGGCGCTTTAGCGCGTTAGCGCTTGACCCAGCGGAACACGCGCATCGGCGGCACGTTGCGCCACTCCCATTCAAAGCTGGGCTCACCCATCACCGGGCTGGTGTAACTGGCCACATGGGCGCGGAACTGGTAGGCCACGAAGCGCCCATCCACAGCCAGGTTGGCTTGGATGGCGGCCACGATGCTGTGCGCAACCTCGGTTGGCAGGGTGGAAAACGGGATGCCCGAGACCACCGCATCGGGTGCTGGCAGGCCCCAGCGCTCCAAGTGTTCACCCATGTCGGCGGCGCTGCCCTCTTGCACCAGCAGCCGCGGGTCTTGCACGCGCTGGCGCAGCCGGGCAGCAAAATCAGGATTGAGCTCGATCGCCAGCAGCCGCGCCTGCGGGTTCATGGCGCGCAACAGGGCGCGCGTGCTGCCGCCGGTGCCCGGGCCCAGTTCGACCACGCAGCGCGCACGCGACAAATCGGTGGCCCGCACCACCCCTTGTTCCAAATAAGGGGAGCTAGGCACCACCGAAGCCACCGACATCGGTTGTGCCACGAAGCCGCGCAAAAAAGCCAGTGCGTCGGCCAAGCGCGAGTCCTCGCGGCGGGTCGACTCGCCTTGGTGCTCCTCGTAAGGGTGGCTGGCGGCGACGCTGCGCGGGGCGGCATTGCGTTCTTTGTGGTTGATCGGCACTGGGGCTCCTAGGGCAAAGACTAAAGGATGACCAAGCCATAAACCGGCGGCTTGGCGACAATGGCGCTACTGTAACCCAGTCGCGCAGACCTTTCATGCCATTGTCACACGAGAACCCTTGGGGGAAACCACAGGCGCCGTCTTGATCCGGCCTGGGTGTCGCCGAGTCTTCAAATGACTGTCACAAAACTGCCATAATTCTACGCTAGCATAGGTTTTGTCTGTTAACCATCCCTCAGAGGACCCCGATGAAACGCACTTTCCTGAAAACCGTGGCGGCTACCGCTGCATTGGCCATGACTGGCGGTTTTACCAAGCTGGCCACCGCTTCGACCATTATTACTGGTGCGGGCGCGTCGCTGCCGTTCCCGATCTACTCGCGCTGGGCTGAGGCCTATCAAGCCGCCACCGGTGTGCGCTTGAACTACCAGTCGATTGGCTCTTCGGCCGGCATTCGCCAGATTCGCGCTCGTACCGTGACTTTTGGTGCCACCGACGCACCCGTATCCGGGGCCGACCTCGAGCGCGACGGCATGGTGCAGTTTCCGGCCATCATCGCCGGCACGGTGCCGATGTTCAACCTCGAGGGCTTCCGCCCGGGCGAGGTGCGCATCACCGGCCCGGTTCTGGCCGACATGTTTTTGGGCCGCATCGTCAACTGGAGCGATCCGCGCATCGCCGCCCTCAACCCGGGCCGCACCTTCCCCAACCAAGCCATCACCGTGGTGCACCGTGCCGACGGCTCCGGCACCACTTTCAACTTCACCGAATACCTCACCGCCGTCAGCCCCGATTGGGCCAGCACCGTGGGCCGAGGTGCCAGCGTGCGCTGGCCGGCGGCTTCCTCGATCGGCGGCCGTGGCAACGAAGGGTTGGCAGCCATCGTGGCGCGCACCCGCGGTGCCGTCGGCTACGTGGAATTCTCTTTTGCGCGGCGCAACAACATTCCGCACATGCAACTGCAAAACGCGGCCGGCAACTTCGTGCAGCCCGACGACCGCACCTTCTCGGCTGCCGCTGCAGGCGTGGACTGGTTCAGCGTGCCGGGCATGGGCGTCTCGATAGTCAACGCCGCCGGTGCCAACGCTTGGCCGATTGCCACCGCATCCTTCATTCTGATGTATCGCCAACCGGCCAACGTAGCCGAGAGCAACGCCGTGCTGGCCTTCTTTGACTGGGCCTTCCGAAATGGTGACCAGATGGCGATTGAGCTCGACTTCGTGCCGATCCCCGACACCTTGGCTGACGCCATTCGCGCCCGCGTTTGGAACCTGATCCAGCGCACCTGATGCGCTCTGAGCCTCAACTAATGGGGCCATAACACCCGCCGCGCCGACTGATTCGGTCGGCGGGTCTGTTTTTGTGTATTGATCAAACAATTGGTGCCTGTTCTACTGCCAGCCAAAACTCACCTATGGACCCATCCTTTAAGTCTCCCGACATGGGCTCGCCCCATGTGCTTGCTATAGCCAAGCGCCAGCGTTTGCAAGACGCTGTTTTTTACCGACTCTCGCAGGCTTTTGCCTTGCTGGTGCTGGTGGCCCTGATTGGCATCATTGTTACCCTGTTTGTCAATGCTTGGCCGGCCTTCAGAACCTTTGGCATTGCCTTTATCTGGACCGCCGAGTGGGATGTGGTCAATGAGCAGTTTGGCGCATTGGTGCCCATCATTGGCACCTTGGCGACCTCGTTCATTGCCATGTTGATCGGGGTTCCGCTGGCTTTCGGTATTGCACTGTTTCTGACCGAAACCTGTCCGCCGTGGCTGCGCCGCCCGTTGGGCACGGCGGTGGAACTGCTGGCTGCCATTCCTTCCATCATTTATGGCATGTTTGGCTTGTTTGTGTTTGCGCCCCTGTTTGCCGATTATTTTCAGGTGCCGGTGCAAGATCTGATGGCCGGTATGCCGATCATTGGTTCGATCTTTGGCGGCGCCCCGAACGGCTTGGGAATTTTGGCGGCGGGCATTATCTTGTCGTTCATGGTGCTGCCCTATATGGCTGCCGTGACGCGCGACGTGTTCGAGGTGGTGCCGCAAATCTTGCGCGAATCCGCCTACGGGCTGGGCAGCACCACGTCCGAGGTGGTGCGCCATGTGGTGATGCCTTATGCTTTCAAAGGGGTGGTGGGCGCGGTGATGCTGGGTTTGGGTCGGGCCTTGGGTGAGACCATGGCCGTGACCTTCGTGATCGGCAACGCACACCGCATACCCGAAACCCTGTTTGCGCCCGGGGCCTCGATCACCTCCACGCTGGCCAACGAATTCGCCGAATCGTTTGGAATGCACATGTACACCCTGTTCGCGCTCGGCTTTTTGCTCTTCATGCTCACCTTTATCGTGTTGGCGCTGGCGCGCTTGCTGATTGCACACGTTGAAGAAGGCAAGGGCAGCAAAGGATACTGAAATGGAATTTAACCAATCCCTCTACAACAGCCGGCGTCGCAAAAACGCCGTCATCATGGGTTTTTCCATGGTGGCCTCGGCCATTGGCCTGTCGATCTTGCTGTGGATTTTGTACGTGCTTTTCTCCAATGGTTTTTACGCCATCGACTGGGCACTTTTCACCGAAGACACACCTGCTCCCGGCACCCCCGGCGGCGGCTTGCGCAATGCCATCGTGGGCAGCCTAATCATGGTGGGCAGCGCAGTGCTGATTTCCACCCCGATTGGCATTCTGGCTGGCATCTATCTGGCCGAGTTTGGGGACTCCAGCAAAGTCGCCAGCGTCACGCGCTTCGTCAATGAGGTGATGCTCTCGGCCCCTTCGGTGGTGTTGGGCCTGTTCGTGTTTGCCGTGGTGGTGATGACGATGGGCAACTTCTCAGGCTATGCCGGCATGGTGGCGCTGTCGCTGATCGCCATTCCGGTGGTCATCAAAACCACCGAAAACATGATGCGCATGATCCCCGGCAGCTTGCGCGAAGCCGCTTTTGCGCTGGGGGCGCCGCACTGGAAAGTGGCGATTACGGTGGTGTTGCGTGGTGCCCGCGCCGGTGTCATTACCGGGGTGATGCTGGCGCTGGCGCGCATCAGCGGCGAAACCGCACCGCTGTTGTTCACGGCGCTCAACAACCAGTTCTTTACCCTCGATATGAATGGCCCGATGGCCAACTTGCCGGTTTGGATCTACCACATGGCCATGAGCCCATTTGACAACTGGAACGAGCTGGCTTGGGGGGGCGCGCTGCTGATTACCCTCACCGTGTTGGCCATCAACATCACGGCACGCATTGTGTTCCGTGAGCGCGTCAAGGTTTAAGGTCCTATATTTTCGAAGATTTAATCATGAGCGAACCCGCAATCGACACCAAAAACGCCATCGAGGTGCGCAACCTCCAGTTCTATTACGGTGGCTTTCATGCCCTCAAATCCGTCAACCTCAACATCGTCGAGGGCAAGGTCACAGCTTTTATCGGCCCATCGGGTTGTGGCAAATCCACGCTGCTGCGCACCCTCAACCGCATGTACAGCCTCTACCCTGGGCAGCGCGCCGAGGGGACGATCAGTTTTTATGGCCAGAACATTCTGGACCCCAAGCAGGATCTGAACCTGCTGCGCGCGCGCATCGGCATGCTGTTCCAAAAGCCCACGCCGTTTCCGATGTCCATCTACGACAACATTGCTTTTGGTGTCAAGCTCTACGAAAAGCTTAGCCGCTCTGAAATGGATGAGCGGGTGCAATGGGCCTTGAGCAAGGCCGCGCTTTGGACTGAGGTGAAAGACAAGCTCAAGCAAAGCGGCTTGAGCCTTTCTGGCGGGCAGCAGCAGCGTTTGTGCATTGCGCGCAGTGTGGCGGTCAAGCCCTCGGTGCTGTTGCTCGATGAACCCACCGCTTCGCTGGACCCGATCTCGACCGGCAAGATCGAAGAGCTGGTGCACGAGCTCAAGAAAGACTACACCATTGCCATCGTCACCCACAACATGCAGCAGGCAGCGCGTTGCAGCGATTACACCGCCTACATGTACTTGGGCGAGTTGATGGAATACGGCGCCACCGAGCAGATTTTCTTTAAACCCAAGCGCACCGAGACCGAAGACTACATCACTGGAAGGTTTGGCTGATCATGAGCGACAAGCATTTTTCTACGCAGTTCGAATCCGAACTGGCCCACGTCACCGCCCGCGTGCTCGAAATGGGTGGGGTGGTGGAATCTCAATTGCGACAATGCATCCACGCGCTGCACCATTTGAGCACCGAATCCACCGGGCAGGTGCTCGAAATCGAGAAAAAAGTCAATCTGTTTGAGCTCGAGATCGATCACGAGATCATCTCGATCATGAGCCGGCGCCAGCCCACGGCGCGCGATCTGCGCTTGTTGATCGGTATTTCGCGCGTCATCACCAACCTCGAGCGGGCGGGTGACAAGGCCACCCGCATCGCGCGCATGGTCGATAAATTCATTCAATCCGGGGCACCTCGTGCGCTGCCGGTCAAGTCGCTCGGTGGCACCGCCCAGTTGGCGGCTTCGCAGCTCCACCGTGCACTGGACGCCTTTGTCCGCCTCGATGTGCAGGAAGCGCTGGCCGTCATCAATGACGACGACCAGCTCGATGTCGAGTACGAATCCTATTTTCGCGAGATCAGCACCTACATGATGCAGGATTCGCGCCTGATCGGCAGCAGCATCCACCTGATGTTTCTGGCCAAGGCCATCGAACGCATCGGTGATCTGGCGAAAAACATTGCCGAGGCCACCATTTACGTCGTCAAAGGGACGGACGTGCGCCACAGCACCGATGAAGAAAGAAGGTCGGTGCTGCAATGAGAAAGCTGCCGCGCGTGCTGGTCGTGGAAGACGAATCGGCGATTGCCGAGCTGATTGCCGTCAATTTGCGCCACAACGGTTTTGCGCCGACGGTGGTCTATGACGGCGAAGCGGCGCAGCGCGAGGTGGATGCGGTCTTGCCCGACGTGATTTTGCTCGACTGGATGCTGCCTGGTGAAAGCGGGGTGGCGCTGGCCAAGCGCTGGCGCCAGCAAGAGCGCATCAAGACGGTGCCCATTATCATGCTGACGGCGCGCACCGAGGAATCCGACAAGGTGCAGGGGCTTGACGCCGGGGCGGATGACTACATCACCAAACCCTTTTCTACGCAGGAATTGCTGGCGCGCATCCGCGCCGTGTTGCGCCGCCGCGCCCCTGAAATCGTCAACGACGCGGTGCGCTTGGGCGATTTGTCGCTCGATGCCTCGACCTACCGCGTCACGCTCAATGGCAGTGAAATCAAGATCGGCCCGACCGAGTTCAAGCTGCTGCACTACCTCATGAGGCACCCGGAGCGGGTCCATACCCGGGGTTCGTTGCTGGACCGCATCTGGGGCGACCACGTGTTCATCGAAGAGCGCACGGTCGATGTGCATGTGAAACGCCTGCGCGAATCGCTGGGTCTGGCCGGGGCCATGATCGAAACCGTGCGCGGTGCCGGCTACCGCATCACGACGCAGCCCAGCAACACCAAGCCCAAGCCCGATATTGCCGCGGCATGATGCGCCGGCTGCTGGAGCTGCTGGCTTGCACGCTGGCGCTTGGTGCGTTGGCGGCAGCCCTTGGAGAGCCAGACGGCTTGGCCTTGGTTGGCAGCGCCTTTGGGGCGGTGCTGTGGTTTGTGTTCGATTCGATGCGGGCGCGGCGCGTGCTCGATTGGTTGCGCCACGGCAGCGCCGCCACGCCTCCCGTTGCGGTGGGGGTGTGGGCCGAGGTGGTCGAGCGGGCCCGCAAATCCTTCAAGACCCTGAACCGCAAGTCGCGCAAGAGCGAGGCGCGGCTGCAAGAGTTCTTGGCCGCCATTCAGGCCTCACCTATCGGCGTGGTGCTGCTCGACAAGTCGTCCAGCATCGAGTGGAGCAATTTCACCGCTGCCCAGCACTTGGGTTTTGACACCAAGCGCGATCTCAAACAACCGATTCGGCACCTGGTGCGTGATCCGGCCTTTATCGACTACCTGACACAGGACGACTATGCCGCCTCGGTCGAGATCGATGGCCGCGACGCCACGCCCGGGCATCCGCAGCGCATTTCGATTAATCTCTACCTCTACGGTAAGGGGCGGCGCTTGATGCTGACGCGCGAGGTCACGGCGCTGGAACTGGCCGAGGCGATGCGACGCGATTTCGTGGCCAATGTGTCGCACGAAATTCGCACCCCGCTGACGGTGGTGAGCGGCTTCATCGAAACCTTGCTGACTTTGGATCTGTCGGCGCCGGAGCGGCGGCAGTACCTCGAATTGATGGGCACACAAGCCCAGCGCATGCAGAGCCTGGTGAGCGATCTGCTGACGCTGTCGCGCCTTGAAGGCAGTCCGGTGCCCGGTGTGGGCGAGTGGATCGATGCGCAAGCCATGCTGTCGCAGGTGGTCAGTGAGGCGCAGGCGCTGTCTGAGGTGCTGGGCAGCGGTCCGCACCAGGTGTTGGCCCAGGATGGCCCAGCGCTCCAGATTGCGGGGGCGCGGCAGGAGCTGCACAGCGCCATGTCAAATTTGGTCGGGAATGCGGTGCGCCACACCCCAGCGGGCGCACAGGTGCGCGTCGGTTGGCGCTTGGCCAGCGACGGCGGAGCCGTTTTTTATGTCAGCGACGACGGCCCGGGCATCGAAGCCGAGCACTTGCCGCGCCTGACCGAGCGCTTCTACCGGGTGGACCGCAGCCGCTCGCGCGAGACCGGCGGCACCGGCTTGGGGCTGGCGATCGTCAAACACGTGGCACAGCGCCACGGGGGGCAGGTGTTGATCGAGAGCGCGTCCGGCCAAGGTTCGACTTTCAGCGTCATTTTGCCACCCAGCCGGGTGTTGCTCAGTTAACTCAAGCTGCGGCGGCGCGCTGGGTGTTTCAATGTTGCGGTGCGGTGGCGCCTGGGCGCCGTTCAAACACCAGCCAGACATCGCGGTTCTCGCGCAGGCGTGGCTCCTCGCGCAGCAGCTGCCAGTGGCGCACATCGAGCCGCTGGCTCAGCGTCGCAAACCCCTCTGAGCTGACCACCAAGCGCGAACAGGGCGCATCGGCCGGGCCGGCGGTGATGCGTTGCACGCGCAAGCCGCCGTGGTATTGCAGCGCTGCAATCTGTTCGTGTGCCAGTCCATGCACCAGCACACATTGCTGGGCCGGGGTGTGGGCAGCCACCCGCTGACTGATGGGCGCCAGACTCATGCCGTGGTTGAGCGCCGGCAACCAGAGTGTCAGCAGCAGCGCCCAGCACAGCGTGATGCCGCTGGCCGACAACACCAGGCTTTTCCAGAGCGCGGGCTGGTGGCGGCCGGTGCGCCAAGCGATCACCGCCAGCCATGCCAGTGTGAGCAGCAGCGCCGGCACAAACCCGTGCGCTTGGAAGCGGGGCACAAAATTGGGCAGCAGCTTGGCCACATTGGCGGCTGGTTCGGCGGGCACACCGGTTACCATGGCCACCCAGATGATCCAGATCAGCAGGGCCGAGACGCTGAAAAGCAAAATCGCCAGCCAGTCGATCAAGGCCGCCACGCTGCGCGTCAGCGTCGGCAGGGCAAAGGCCGCCAGCACGGCCAAAGGGGGCAGCGCCAGCAGCAAGATGCGGTCGCTGCCTCGGTGCAACAGGGTCGCCAGCAGCAGCGCCAGCAAGCACGCAGCGGGCAGCAGCAGGTGGGGGCTGCGCCATTGGCGGCGCCACTTCCACAGCGTCCAGGCCGCCAGCAGGGCGCAGGGCCAGGTGAACCAGAGCAACAGGCGCGCCAGGCTCTCCCATGAAGCGCCCAACTGCCAGTGTGGCAGCACAGCATGCCAATCCAGCCAAGCGCTGGGCCAGCCCATGGCCAAAGCCAAGCCGGCGGCGGCCAGTGCCAAGGCCGCCAAGCTGGCGCGCATGGCCAGCGCCTGGGCGGTGTCGCTGGAGGTCTTGAGCCAGCACCGGCGGGCCAGCTCGCCGCTGAGCAGCAGCAACAAGGCGATGCCCGGTGCTCCACTCAGGGCCAGACCGAACATGGCCAGCGCCCACATGCCCAGCGTGGGCACCCGATTCAAGTTGGGCTGCACGCTGCGCGCAAAAGCCGCCAAGGCAAGGGCGATGAAGGCCAGCCGCGCCGCATCGACACTGGATTGGTGTGCCAGCAGGGCCAGCCCCAAGCAGGCCAGCAAGGCCAGCAAGGCGGCGTCGGCCAAGGCGCGCGCGTAGTCAACCGGGTGTGCCTGGCCGCCAAAAGCAAACACCACGGGTTGTGCGCCGGGCAAGCGCGCGAGGTAGTAGGCCGCGTACCAAGTGCAAATGAGGGTCAGGGCCAGCAAGGCCATGAACGGCAATTGGGCCGCTTGGTGGGCCGGCAGCCACGGCAGGGCGTGGATGGCCAGAGCGCCCAGCCAGTAGGGCAGCCAGCCGATGGTCTGCGCGCTCTCACCCAGCAATTGCGGATGCAGCCACTGGTCGGGCTGGGCGGCGAGTTCGCGCATCACGCCAAAGGCGGCCAGGTCGGCGTTGCGCCACGGGTCGCGGCCGATAAAGCCGGGCAGGATGTAGAGCAGCCCCAGCGTCCACAACACCCAGCGCGGCAAGCGCCGGGCGGAATGCTGGCTGACGATGGCGGGGGTGGGATGGATCACAGGCGGCAAAGGCAAAGAAAGGCAAGACCGCAGGACTTTAACCGCACCATGAAAAAAGCAGCCTCGCGGCTGCTCTTTGGGGGCGTCTGGAAGGCCGACAAGCTTACTTGGCCGTGCGGGCGTAGCGGTTGCGGAATTTTTCCACGCGGCCGCCCATGTTGTCCACACTCTTTTGGGTGCCGGTGTAGAAGGGGTGCGACTCGCTCGAGGTGTCGAGCTTGTAGAGCGGCAGCTCGCGCCCGTCGTCGAGCTTGATGCTCTCGCGGGTATTGACGCAAGAGCGGATCACGAACTGCTGGCTGTTCGACAAATCGACGAAGCAGACTTCGCGGTAGTTGGGGTGGATGCCGGATTTCATCGCTGGGTTCCTTGAGGGGCGGCGCGGCAGCCATTGTCAGCCTGTCTGACAACACTTTCCGCAAAGCCTGTGATTATATCAACCGCCGCGGCGCATCAGGTCGAAGAACTCGTGGTTGTTTTTGGTCTGGCGCATGTTTTTGAGCACCATTTCCATGGATTCG
>BBPE01001084.1_pt3 | contig 18690 bp, 18 predicted proteins | sample 1344301 | NCBI WGS metagenome assembly BBPE01 (sample SAMD00019089, study PRJDB2971) | groundwater metagenome | isolation source: The Cedars highly-alkaline
AGCGGCTGCCTTCGGCCAGATGCGCAGCCCGGCTTGCAGTGATGGTGGCATAGCCCCACACAGGCACCACGCCCCAGTCGGTGTCGCTTGCCGGGAAAAAGTTCCAGTAGAACAGCGGCGGCCCGCCATGGACGGCGTAGGTGACATTGTTCGAGGTAAGGGCAGCCACGTCGACCCGGGCAACCACCTCGCCGTCGGCGGGCTGCAGATCGACCGGGATTTCGCGCCACCGGCCGGGCTCGGACCGCGCGCGTTCGATGGAATAGCCGCTCATGTGGAGAAACTCCCCGTATGTTCTGCTTGAGACGCTAGCCGAACAGGCAGATGATGTCGTCCCCGAAGCCGGGACAGCCGGGCAGGGAGAACAGCCGGGCAGGGAGGTTTGGGGGCAGGGAGACTGGGGGGGCGAAAGAGGGCAGGAGGACGGCGATGGACGTGCGGGAGATTGCAACAGACTATGCCGCGATGGTGGCAAGCGGCCAGATGGACCGGGCTGCGATGAAATACTGGGCCGACGATCTGGTGACACGCGAAGCGGTGCCCGGCGAGATGGCCGAGACACACGGCAAGGCCCATGCGGTGGAAAAGGCGGAAGGCTGGTATGCCAACCACGAGATCCACGGCTTCCGTTCGGAAGGGCCGTTCGTGAACGGCGACACTTTCCTGATCCTGATGGAGCTGGACGTGACGCCCAAGGGCGGCGAACGGTTACAGATGCGCGAAGTTGTCGGCTATCGGGTGGCGGACGACAAGGTTGTGGAGGAACGCTACTACTATTGAGTGCCGGCGGATGAAGAAGGGGCCGGTGTCCCGGCCCCTTCCGTCATGGTTGTGCAGGTTTGTCGGGCGTCAGGCCGCCTTGCCTTCGACGAAGCCTTCACCTTCGATGAAAGGCGCGGTCTCTCCGATCTCGACCTTGCGGGGCTTCTTGTGCTCGGGCACTTCGCGCTGCAGGTCGATGTTCAGAAGGCCGTTCTCGAACGAGGCGCCCGTCACCTTGATCACGTCGGCCAGCTGGAAGCGGCGCTCGAAGGCGCGCTTTGCGATACCGCGATGGAGGTAGGTGCGCTGGAGGTAGGTCTGCTCGGCTGGCTGCGCCTCGTCGGCGGCCTTGCCGGTGACGACCAGGGTGTTTTCCTGCACCGTGATGTCGAGTTCCGCGCGGGTGAAGCCGGCAACCGCCATGGTGATGCGGTAGGCGTCGGCGCCCAGCTTCTCGATATTGTAGGGCGGGAAGCTTACGTCACCCTCGGTCGCGCGGGTTGCGATATCCAGCAGGCGGTTCAGGTTCTCGAACCCGATCGAGGAGCGGAGAAGGGGCGAAAAGTCGAAGTTCGTACGCATGGTCCATCCTTTCAAAAGCAATGGTTTCGTCATGGTGCCCGCCGACATGGCCGGGATCGTGGGGCGCGGCCCCATCAGGCGACCGCTGTCCACGTGGTGGAAACTGGGGGCCTGCCTGCGGCTTTCAAGGGGTGCCGGAATCGCGCCTGTGCGGCGGGGCAGCACTTGCACCGGGCCATATGCGGCCCCTAATGGGACCATGGGGGCTTCCTGCGCCCATATCCACGAGCACGAAACGAGACGAATGACCTCGATCGCCGACATCCGGGCCTCCTTCCTCGACCATTTCGCAGGCGCAGGCCATGCCGTGGTGCCGTCTGCGCCGCTGGTGCCGCAGAACGATCCGACGCTGATGTTCGTGAATGCCGGCATGGTGCCGTTCAAGAATGTGTTCACCGGCCTCGAAAAGCGCCCCTACACGATGGCGGCGTCAAGCCAGAAATGCGTGCGCGCCGGCGGCAAGCACAATGACCTCGACAATGTGGGCTATACCGCACGGCATCACACCTTCTTCGAAATGCTGGGGAATTTCTCGTTCGGCGATTATTTCAAGGAGCAGGCGATCCATCTTGCCTGGGACCTGCTGACGAGAAAGTGGGGCATCTCGCCGGACCACCTGACTGTTACCGTCTATCACACCGACGACGAGGCACATGGGCTGTGGAAGAAGATCGCGGGCCTGCCCGACGAGCGCATCATCCGCATCGCAACGTCGGACAATTTCTGGTCCATGGGCGACACCGGCCCGTGCGGCCCCTGTTCGGAAATCTTCTACGACCATGGCGCCGATATCCCCGGCGGCCCCCCGGGCAGCCCCGACGAGGACGGCGATCGCTTCGTCGAGGTGTGGAACCTGGTGTTCATGCAGTTCGACCAGCAACCCGACGGCACCCGCCTCGCGCTGCCCCGCCCCTCGATCGATACCGGCATGGGGCTGGAGCGGATCGCGGCCGTGCTGCAGGGCACGCACGACAATTTCGAGACCGACATCTTCCGCGCGCTGATCAGCGAATCCGGCGCGCTGACGAAAACCCCGACTGATGCGCCCGGGACCTGTGCCTCGCACCGGGTGATCGCCGATCACCTGCGTTCAGCCGGTTTCCTGGTTGCCGACGGCGTGCTGCCGGCCAACGAAGGCCGCGGCTATGTGCTGCGGCGGATCATGCGCCGCGCGATGCGCCACGCGCATCTGCTTGGCGCCTCCGAGCCGCTGATGCACCGGCTGGTGCCGAGCCTGGTGTCGGCGATGGGCGCGGCCTACCCCGACCTGGTGCGCGCCCGGGCACTTATCGCCGAGACGCTGAAGCTGGAGGAAACCCGCTTCCGCCAGACCCTTCAGAACGGTCTGAAGCTGCTGGACGAGGCAACCGCCGGGCTGAAACCGGGGGCAGTGCTCCCCGGCGACGTCGCCTTCCGCCTTTATGACACCTTTGGCTTCCCCTACGACCTGACCGAAGATGCGCTGAAAGCGCAGGGGCTGGGCGTGGACCGCGCCGGATTCGACACAGCTATGGCCGAGCAGAAAACGCGCGCCCGGGCCGCCTGGGCCGGCAGCGGGGCTTCTGCCACCGACAGCCTGTGGTTCGACCTGGTGGAGCGCGTGGGCGCGACCGACTTCATCGGCTATTCGACGACCGAGGCCGAAGGCAGCGTCGCGGCAATCGTGAAGGACGGTGCCCAGGTGGACGAGGCGCAGGCCGGCGACCGCGTGACCGTCATCACCAACCAGACACCCTTCTATGCCGAATCCGGCGGACAGGTGGGCGACACCGGCACGATTTCCGCTGGCGACGCGCTGTTCGAGGTAACCGACACGGCCAAGCCGCTCGGCAAGCTGCACGCCCATGTCGGCGTGCTGAAATCCGGAAGCCTGAAGGTCGGCACGGCAGTCGCGCTGAAGGTGGACGCCGACCGGCGGGCCGCGGTGAAGGCCAACCATTCGGCAACCCACCTGATGCACGCGGCGCTGCGAAATGTGCTGGGCGGCCATGTCAGCCAGAAGGGTTCGCTGGTCGCCGCCGACCGCCTGCGCTTCGATTTTGCGCACCAGAAGGCGTTGAGCCCGCAGGAGATCGCAGCGGTCGAGGCCGAGGTGAATGCCGAAATCCGGGCGAACCTGCCGGTCGGCACGCGCCTCATGACACCCGACGCCGCGATCGAGGCCGGTGCGCTTGCGCTGTTCGACGAGAAATATGGCGAGGAAGTCCGTGTGCTCTCCATGGGCAGGCCGGCCGAGGCCGGTCGCCAGTATTCGGTCGAGCTGTGCGGCGGAACCCATGTGTCGGCAACGGGCGACATCGCGCTGTTCCGGATCGTCTCGGAAAGCGCGGTCTCGTCGGGCGTGCGCCGGATCGAGGCGCTGACCGGTGCCGAGGCGTTGAAGCATCTGGTGGCGCAGGAAAGTCTGCTGAAATCAGCCGCGGCTTTGCTGAAGAGCCGGCCGGATGAACTTCCCGAGCGCGTGGCGGGGCTTGCCGACACCGTCCGCAAGCTGGAGCGCGAACTGGCCGAAGCGAAGAAGGCGCTGGCACTGTCCGGGCCGGCGAGCGCGACGGCACCTGCCGTCGAGCTGGTGAACGGGGTGCCCTTCCTTGGCCGCGTCGTCGACGACCTCGATCCCAAGGAGTTGCGCGGCCTGCTGGACGCCGAGCGCCAACAGCATGGCAGCGGCGTGTTCACATTCATCACGAACCGCGACGGGCGGGCTTCGATCGCGGTCAGCGTATCGCCAGACCTGATCGGTGCGAACAGCGCGGTCGATCTCGTGCGCGCGGGCGTTCTTGTGCTCGGGGGGCAGGGCGGTGGCGGCCGGCCGGACATGGCGCAGGGCGGTGGACCGGAGGCGGCAAGGGCGACCGACGCGATTGCGGCGGTGAAGGCCGCCATCCGGCAGCCGGCCTGACCATGGCAACGCTTTCCGTCGACCAGGCCGCGGTGCCCCGGATCGGCGCCGCCGCGCCGCGCATCGCGATCATCGACATCGGCTCCAACTCGGTTCGTCTGGTGGTCTACAAGGGCCTGACGCGGACCCCCGCCACCTTGTTCAACGAAAAGGTGATGGCGGGTCTCGGCAAGGGGCTCAGCCCGGGTGGCAAGCTGTCGGCCGATGCGATGGACACCGCCGTCACGGCACTCGCCCGCTTTGCCCTGCTGTGCGACGGGATGGAGGTGGACAGCATCCGCGCGGTCGCAACTGCGGCCGTCCGCGATGCTGCGAACGGCGCTGCCTTCATCGCCCGGGTAAGACGGGAAACCGGCCTCGATGTCGAGGTGATCGACGGCGAGACCGAGGCCCGCGGGGCGGCCTATGGCGTGATCGCCGGCATTCCTGAGGCCGACGGCGTGGTCGGCGACCTCGGTGGTGGCTCGCTTGAGCTGGTGCGCATCGCCGGTGGCGAGATCCACGAGCGGCTGTCGCTGCCGCTGGGTGCGCTGAGGCTCGATGCCTTCCGCAAGAGCAGCCGGCGCGACCTGTCCAACGAGATCGAGGTGGGCCTGCGGAAGCTGAAATGGGCCGAGCTGGGCCAGGGCAAGCCCTTCTATGCCGTGGGGGGCAGCTGGCGCGCGCTCGCCCAGCTCTACATCCACCTGACGGGCTGGCCCCTACCGGTGATCCACCACCACGTCATGCCGCCCGATGCGCCCGAGCGGCTGGTGCGCACGCTTGCCCAGCTCTCGCTCAAGTCGCTGAAGGCCGTGCCCTCCATCTCGGCCTCGCGGGCGCCGCAGCTGCCGGGCGCTGCCGCCATGCTGAAGGCCGTCACCCGTCGCCTCGGCTCCAGCTGCATCATCACCTCAGCCTATGGCCTGCGCGAAGGGTTGCTCTACCAGGCGCTGTCGCCGGCAGCGCAGGCGCAGGACCCGTTGATCGCCGGCGCCGAAGAGGCAGCCGAACGGCTCGGCCGCTTTTCCGACGGCAGCGATTCCGAGGTGGGGGAAGCGTTGCTCGCCTTCACCGACGGGCTGTTCACCGACGACAGTGCAGCCGACCGGCGGATCCGCCACGCGGCCTGCCTGCTTGCCGACAGCGCCTGGCGCGCCCACCCCGACATGCGCGCCGAAGACGGAATGGACATCGCGCTTCACGGCACCTGGGTCGGCATCACGTCGGGGGAGCGGGCAATGCTGGCAGCAGCGCTGTGGGGTGTGAACGGCGGGTCGTGGCCCGGCGGGCAAAGCACGGCGCTGCTCGAGAGGCTGGCGGCCCCGCAACAGCTCGAGCTTGCCCGGCGCTGGGGCCTGGCGATGCGGCTGGGGCAGCGGCTGGGTGGCGGCGCGGCCGAGCCGCTTTGCACAGCCCGCCTCCGACGCGAAGGCACTGTGCTCGAACTCAGCCTCGGGCGTGGCGAGGCGGCCCTTTACGGCGAACCGGTGCAGCGGCGACATCGGGCTCTGGCGCAGGCGCTTGGGCTGCAGCCCCGGCTTCGGCGGGGCTGAAGGCGGCGTCATCGGCATCCGGCTCCTCCGCCGGCCGCGGCGCGCTTCCATCCAGCGGCTGCATCCTGAGCTTGCCATCCTTCACCGAAAACCCGAGGCGGCCTTCCACCAGCGCCAGCGCATCCGCGCCGAACATCGTGTGGCGCCAGCCTTCCAGGATCTGCAGCCCGTCGCGAACGCCGGCCGCCAGCGCCTCCATCTCGTCGGAACGGGCAACCAGCCGGGGCGCCACCCCGGTGTCCTTGGCCCGGATCTTCAGCAGCAGCTTCAGCAGGTCCGCGATCAGCGAGGCGTCGGTCGAAAGCCCCGGGCGGTTTTCCCGCGGCGGCATCTCGGCTGCGGGCAACGGTTCGGCCGAGGCGATTGTTGCAAGCAGGCGCTGGCCGATCGCATTCTGCGCCCAGGTGGGCGAAAGCCCGCGAACACGCGCAAGATCGGCCTGCGCGGCTGGCGGGGCGGCGGCAAGGTCCGCCAGCGTCTCGTCCTTCACGATCCGGCCGCGCGGCACATTCTTGTCCTGCGCCTCCAGTTCGCGCCAGCGCGCAAGTGCCTTCAGCCGGCCCAGCACATCGGGCTTGCGGTTCGGCAGCTTCAGCCGCAGCCAGGCGGTGTCGGGATTGACCGCATAGTTGGACGGGTCCGACAGGCGGGCCATCTCTTCGTCCAGCCATTCGCCCCGGTTCGTGCGCCTGAGCTTCTGCAGCATCTTGGGGAACAGCTGCGCCAGATAGGTTACGTCGCCGATCGCATACTGGATCTGCCGCTCGCTCAAGGGGCGGCGCGCCCAGTCGGTGAAACGGGCGCCCTTGTCGATCTGCTGGCCGACGAAATGGGCGACCAGATTGGCATAGCTCACCTGCTCGCCCATCCCCATCGCCATGGCCGCGATCTGGGTGTCGAACAGCGGGAAGGGCACCCGGCCGCACAGGTTCATGAAGATTTCGATGTCCTGCCCGCCCGCGTGCAGCACCTTCAGGATCGATTCGTCCTGCAACAGATCGAGGAAAGGCGCCAGATCGATGCCATCGGCCAGCGGGTCGACGGCAAACGCCTCGTCCGGCGAGGCGAGCTGGACCAGGCAAAGCTCTGGATAATAGGTGTTTTCCCGCATGAACTCGGTGTCCACGCACAGCACGTCATGGGCCTTCAGGCGTTCGCAAAGTCGGGCAAGGGTGCCGGTGTCTGTCACAAGCGGATGGATCTGCATGGCGCTCGATAGCCGAGCCGCAAGCGCTTGACAAAAGGGAGAGGCTCGCCTTCACCCCGGCCCCATGAACACCTCAACGAGCACCCCTGCACCGAACGTCTATCGCACCCATCATTGCGCCCAGCTGACCACCGCCGATGTCGGCGACACCGTGCGCCTTTCGGGCTGGATTCACCGCAAACGCGACCATGGCGGGGTGCTGTTCGTCGACCTGCGCGACCATTATGGCCTGACGCAACTGGTCTGCGCGGCGGGTTCGCCCTTTCTCGACCAGCTCGACCGGCTGCGGCTGGAATCCGTCGTCACGGTCGATGGCGAAGTGGTCGCGCGGTCGGAAGGGACGGTGAACCCCAACCTGCCGACCGGCGGCATCGAGGTGCGGGTGCGCGGCGTGACGGTGCAATCCGAAGCCGCCGAGCTGCCGCTGCCAGTGGCGGCCGAGACGGATTATCCCGAGGACATCCGCCTCAGGTACCGCTTCCTCGACCTCCGGCGTGAGCGTATCCACCGCAACATCATGCTGCGATCGAAGGTGATCGCGTCGCTCAGGCAGCGGATGATCGACCAGGGCTTCACCGAATTCCAGACTCCGATCCTCACGGCCTCCAGCCCCGAAGGCGCGCGCGACTTCCTGGTGCCCAGCCGGCTGCACCCGGGGAAATTCTACGCGCTTCCGCAGGCCCCGCAGATGTTCAAGCAGTTGCTGATGGTGGCCGGCTTCGACCGCTATTTCCAGATTGCGCCCTGCTTCCGCGACGAGGACGCCCGCGCGGATCGCTCCCCGGGCGAATTCTACCAGCTCGATTTCGAGATGAGCTTCGTGACGCAGGAGGATGTGTTTGCGGCCATCGAGCCGGTGCTGGGCGGCCTGTTCGAGGAGTTCGCCGGCTGGAACCGCACGCAGGCCCGGGCCGTGACCGCCACGCCGTTTCCGCGCATTCCCTATGCGCAAGCGATGCTGACCTATGGCAGCGACAAGCCCGACCTCAGGAACCCGCTGAAGATCGCCGACGTGTCCGACCATTTCCGCCGATCGGGCTTCGGGCTGTTCGAGAAGATCGTCGGCGGTGGCGGCGTCGTGCGCGCGATCCCTGCGCCGGCGACCGCTGAGAAAAGCCGCAAGTTCTTCGACGACATGAACGAATGGGCGCGCGCCGAAGGCCATGCAGGGTTGGGCTATGTGACCCGCAAGGGGGGCGAGTTCGGCGGCCCCATCGCCAAAAACCATGGGCAGGACGGGATGGAGGCGCTTTACGCCGCGCTCGGCCTTGGGCCCGACGACGGCTGCTTCTTCGCGGCCGGCAAGGAACTGCCAACCGCAAAACTCGCCGGCCACGCCCGCACCCGGGTCGGCGAACAGCTCGGCCTGATCGAGCAGGGTGCCTATCGCTTGTGCTGGATTGTCGACTTCCCGATGTTCGAGGCCGACGAGGAGACCGGCCGGATCGACTTCAGCCACAACCCCTTCTCCATGCCCCAGGGCGAGCTGGCGGCGCTGGACACGCAGGATCCGCTGGAGATCCTGGCCTATCAGTACGACATCGTCTGCAACGGGGTGGAGCTGTCCAGCGGCGCGATCCGGAACCACAAGCCCGAGATCATGTACAAGGCGTTCGAGATCGCCGGCTACAGCCGCGAGCAGGTGGACCGCAATTTCCCCGGCATGATCAACGCCTTCAAATATGGCGCGCCGCCCCACGGCGGCTCCGCGCCGGGCGTCGACCGGATCGTCATGCTGCTGGCGGATGAACCCAACATCCGCGAGGTCACGCTGTTCCCGCTGAACCAGAAGGCGGAGGACCTGATGATGAACGCGCCGTCGGCTGTCACCGACAAGCAGTTGAAGGAACTGCACATCCGCGCCGCCCCGCCGCCACAGGGACGGTGAACGGGGCGAAGGCGAAAGGCGGCTTCGGCCTCAGTATTTGACGCTGCAGCCGTATGGACGGCTGGTTGCAGTTGCCACCGGCTTGCCCGCCGCCACCTGGCTGATTGCCAGCCGGGTCAGCGGCTCGGCCTTGGCGATGTCGGCCGGGTTGGCGGATGCGATGCTGTCGATCCCGCCGGCATAGGCAAGCGTGCCGTCCGGCGCGATCACGAACATGTGCGGCGTCGTGCGCGCGCCAAAGGCGCGGCCGACGGAGCCCGCCGAATCGAGCAGATAGGCGGTCGGCTGAGCCCCATCCGACTTCAGCTTCGCGTTGGCGGCAGCGCCCGTCAGATGCCCCTGCTTGCCCGGCGCGCCCGAGTTCACGGTCAGCCAGACAGCGCCCTGCTTGCGGGCTTCGGCCTGCAGCTCCTGCATGTCGCCGCCCGAGTAATATTTCTGCACGAACGGGCAGTCCGGATTGGTCCACTCCAGCACGACCGTCTTGCCGCGATAGTCCGACAGGCTGACGGAACGCCCGTTGCTGTCGGTTGCGGTGAAGGCCGGTGCGGCTTTGCCCACGACCGCTGCGGCGGCAACGGGCGCAGCAAGCGCAAAGGCGGCGGCGGCAACGATCGTTTTCATCATGGTTGTCTCCCTAACGAGCTTTGGATTAACCCTTGCTGGCCAGCTGCACCAGGCTGTCGACGGTCAGGATCTGGGGCATTTCGCGAATTGTCCCGTCGGGTGCGTAGAACAGGTAGAGCGGGATTCCGGCCCGGCCCTGCTGCTCGAGGAAGCGGGCGATTGCCGGATCGGGCCGGGTCCAGTCCCCCACCATCACCGTGATGCCGGCCTTGCGAAAGGCTTCCGCGACCGCCGGGTCCGAAAGTGCACCCTTTTCGTTCACCTTGCAGGTCAGGCACCAGTCGGCCGTGAAATAGAGAAAGGTAGGCCGGCGTTCGGCCTTGGCCGCGGCCAGCGCCTCGGGGCTGAACGGCACACCCTCCAGGCCCGAAGGCCCCGGCGTTGCAGCCTGCGCTGCGCCCACCGGCAAGCGGGCAAGCGCAAGCGGCGCCGCCAATGCAACAAGGGCAGCCAGCGACACGGTGACTGCAACCGGTGCACGCCTTTGCTGCCTCAGGCCCAGCACCCACAGGCAGATGGATAGCACCAGGGCCGCGCTGAGGCCGGCCATCAGCCCGTTCACCCCCGCCTGCCGGCCCAGCACCCAGGCCAGCGCAAGCGACGTCAGCAGCATCGGCACGGCGAGAATGCGCCGGAACGTCAGCATCCAGGGCCCCGGGCGCGGCAGCCGGTTGCGCAGCGCAGGCACGAACCCGATGGCAAGGAACGGCAGCGCAAGCCCCAGCCCCAGCCCGGCAAACACCGCAAGGCCAGCCGCGGGTGGCAGCACCAGCGCAGCGCCCAGCGCGCCTGCCATGAAAGGGCCTGTGCACGGCGTTGCCACAAAGGCCGCAAGCGCACCGGTGAAAAAGGCCCCCCTTGCGCCGGGCTTTGCTGCAAGATCGCTGCCGAGGTTGGCGGTGCCCATGTCCACCTCGAACAGGCCGGCGAAATTCAGGCTGATCGCAAGTGTCAGCAGCAGAAGGAACAGGATCACCCGCGGGTCCTGCAGCTGGAAGGCCCAGCCGGCACCCGCACCGGCATTCGCGATCAGGATCGCGGCAAGCCCGAGCCCGGTCGTCACCAGGGTCACGCCGGCCGTATAGGCCAGCCCCTCGGTTTGGGCATGGGCTGTGGATTCGCCTGCCTTTGCAAGGCTCAGCGCCTTCAGGCTGAGGATCGGGAATACGCAGGGCATCAGGTTCAACAGAAGCCCGCCCAGGATCGCAAGGCCCAGTGCCGGCAGGAAGCCGTCCATTCCGGCCCTCGCCGGCGCCTGTTCCAGTGGTTTACCGGGCGCAACCGCGCCGGGATCTGCCGTCAGCGTCACGCCCATCACCCGGGCGCCACGCTCGATCTGCAGCAGCCCGGAAACCGTGGCCGGGTTTGCGCCCGGCACCGCATCCGCCTCGATGATGAGGGCATTGTCGGTCCGGGTTACCGTCTGCTGGCTGGCAAACAGGAAGCTGTCGTCGCCCGACGGAAAGAAATGGGCCGCTGTCACATCCTGCGTGCCGGCCATCGGCACCAGCAGCCGAAGACGCTTGCCTTCGTTCGCGAAGCGGCCCCTTTCAAACAGCTGGCGCGGAAGCGCATCGCGCGCATCGGAAAAGCGCGACCGCTGCGCCGGGTCTGCCGCGCCGTCGCCGGTTGCCAGCGGCAGGGCGAGGTCCGCACGTTCGGGCACGCAGATCTTGTCGTCGCACACCAGCCAGTCCAGCCGCACCTTCAGCGGCAGCGCACCCGATGCCGCCTGCGGCACGCTGACCTCGGCCAGCAGCACATTTTCGCCCGAATAGACATGGTTCATCAGCCCGGCGACCACATAGGTTTCCGGCACGGGATAGCGGAACGGCGATACCGTTACGCCTTGCGGCAGGGTCCATACGGCGCGCGTGGCCATGCCGCTGTCGCCCGGATTTTCCCAGTAGCTGTGCCATCCGGGCCTCGGCTTCATCACGATGCCGATGGTGAAGCGTTGCCCCGGGGCGGGTGCCTTCACCTCGGAAACCAGCTCGACCCGGGTGTTGGGGAGATCGGCTGCCGCCTGGGCGAGCGCGGGGCCCGCGACGAGGGCAGAAAGGAGGATCAGCAGGCGGGCGAGCATGGAGGTTTAGATAGGGGAGGGTGGGGTTGGCGCCAAGCGGCGCGAAGACCGGCCGCGCGGCAAAACCGCGCGAGTTCGGCGGGGCAGACGAAAAGACCGGACAGGGGTCGGCAAAGCCGACCCGTCGGAGGCGCAGAAAAGGCGGGGTGGCGACCCCGCCCTTTCTCGTGCCGGCCGGCCGGCCGGCGCGTTTGCGAGACTGCGGGCCGTTGGACGATTGCCGTGCAATCCTCCTTCGGGCTTCGGCCGCTCAGCGCTTCGAAAACTGGAAGCTGCGGCGGGCCTTCGCCTTGCCATACTTCTTCCGCTCGACAGCGCGGCTGTCGCGGGTCAGGAAGCCGGCCTGCTTCACCGGGCCCCTCAGGGCCGGTTCATAGCGGGTAAGCGCCTGGGCAATGCCATGCTTCACGGCACCGGCCTGCCCCGAAAGGCCGCCGCCGACCACCGTTGCAATCACGTCATATTGTTCGCGGCGTTCGGCCACGTCGAACGGCTGGTTGATCACCAGGCGAAGCGTGGGGCGTGCGAAATAGACTGTCTGGTCGCGGCCGTTGACCTCGATCTTGCCGGAGCCGGGCTTCAGCCAGACGCGGGCGACCGCGTCCTTCCGGCGGCCCGTTGCATAGGCGCGGCCGAACTTGTCCAGCTGCTGCGGGCGAAGCGCGACGGGCGCCATCTGCTTGGGGGCAGCCGCAGCCGGGGCGTCGTCTGCACCTGTGGCAGGCGCGGCGGCCGGGGCTGCAGGCGGAGCCGCAGCAGCTTCGGTCTGCGCGAGCCTGGCGAGATCCGCCAGGCTCATGCGGGTGTCTTCCTGGGGGGTGTTCTCGCTCATTGCGCAGCAACCTTGGTTTCAGCGTGGCTTCCCACGGATGTCTCTGCGTGGCTTCCCACGGATGTCTCTGCGTGGCTTCCCACGACGTTCTTGCGGTTCATCGACCCGACATCCAGCACTTCCGGGTTCTGGGCGATGTGCGGATGCTCGGTGCCGGCGAAGATGCGCAGGTTGCGCATCTGCTGGCGGCCCAGAGGCCCGCGCGGAACCATCCGCTCGACGGCCTTTTCCAGCACGCGCTCGGGGAAGCGGCCTTCCAGAACCTTGTCGGCGCGAACTTCCTTGATGCCTCCGGCAAAGCCGGTGTGGCGGTAGTAAAGCTTCTGCGACGCCTTGCGGCCGGTGAACTTCACCTTTTCCGCGTTGATGATGATGACATTGTCACCACAATCGACGTGCGGGGTGAAGCTCGCCTTGTGCTTGCCGCGCAGGCGGTTGGCGACGATGGATGCAAGACGGCCGACGACAAGGCCGTCGGCATCGATCAGGATCCACTTCTTCTCGACTTCGGCGGGTTTCGCCGAGTCCGTGATGCGGGTGAGCATTTCAGGTCCTCGAAGCTCGGGATATGGGCAGACAGCATGGGGGCCCATGTGTTCGAGGCGCCGTCTAGGCCAAATGCCGGGAAATGGCAAGGAAAAGCCATGTGGTATCTAGATACCTCAGGATTTCTGCAGAGCCTCAGTCGGCCGTATCCCCGGCTGCATGGGCTTGCAGATGCCCCAGCGCCACCACGTCAGTCGCGCGCATATTGGTCGCTTCCGGCACGATGGAGGGCGCGCATCCAGCCCGACGGGCTTCTTCCCACCGGTCCGCGCACAGGCACCAGCGGTCGCCGGGCTTCAGGCCGGCAAAGCCATGCTCAGGCCGCGCCCGCATCAGGTCGTTGCCCACGCCCTTCGAAAAATCGAGGAACGCCCCGGTCACGATCGCGCAGACCAGGTGGCGGCCCTGATCGTTCGGATCGGCGGCGCAGCAGCCGTCGCGGAACCAGCCTGTCAGCGGATCCATGGAACAGGGCTGAAGCGGTTGCCCAAGAATGTTGCGTTCGGCTGTCATCTGGTCAGTCATCCGGTCAGTTGCCCATTGCCGGGTGGCGCCCGATCGTGTGGCAGCCCCAGGCGGTGGATGCAACCACGATCGCGCCGACCGCCTGGTGCAACACCGCAAGCGTGATGTCGACGCCTGTCATCACCACGGCAATCCCCAGCAGGATCTGCACCGCGAGGGCGCTGTGGATTGCAACCGAGGCTGGCCGGTTGCCGGCGCTGCGTGCCGCGCGCGACAGCACGACAAGCGCCGCCACCGCCACGAACGCCCACCAGCGGTGCACGAAATGGGTGATGTAGGGATCGTTGACCAGGCTCTGGAGCCCGGCCCAGTCGGCGTTCTCGGGAAAGATGCGTCCGTTCATCAGCGGCCAGCTGTCGGCTGCATGGCCGGCGTTCAGCCCGGCGACCCAGGCCCCGAACAGCAGCTGCACGAACAGCACCAGCGCAACCCCCAGGCCAAGCGGCGTGAGGCGGGCAGCGCGCGCGGACCGGTCGGCAGCAAGGCGCCTGAGGTCAAGCGCGGTCCACACAAGGCCGGCGAGGATGAACAGCGCGGTCAGCAGATGCACGGCCAGCCGGATGTGCGACACGTCGGTTCGTTCGGACAGGCCCGATGTCACCATCCACCAGCCGATCGCACCCTGCAGGCCGCCGAGTGCCAGCAAGGCGACCAGGCGGGGGCCGTAGCCGGCCGGAATGGCGCGGCGTAATGCGAACCAGGCCAGGGGCAACGCGAACGCAAGCCCGATCAGGCGCCCGAGCAGGCGGTGGAACCATTCCCAGAAATAGATGAACTTGAACGCGGCAAGGCTCATGCCCTTGTTGATCTGCTGATACTCGGGGATCCGCCGGTATTTTTCGAACTCGGCCATCCATTGTGCGTCGTTCAGCGGCGGCAGGGCCCCGGTGACGGGTTTCCATTCGGTGATCGAAAGGCCGCTTTCCGTCAGCCGGGTAATGCCGCCAACCACGACCATCAGGAAGACAAGCGTGGCGACGCCCAGCAGCCAGGCGGCAAGGGCTCCGGGGCGCGCGGTTGCGGGCGTTACGGCTCTGTCGGCAAGGGCGGTGCTGGCCATGGTAGGGCCCTCATAGACCGCAGCGGGCAAAGGCAAAAGTGCCCTGCCGTCGCAGCGAACTGCCGCATGGGCCTTCCGGAAACGCCAAGGAACGCCTAGGCTCCCGCGAATGTCCAACGACAAGACCCCCGAAACTCCGGCCGAGCTGGTGCCGACGACCGTTTCGTCCGCACCTGGCCCGGATATGTCCAGACCAATCGCGCCCCACGCGGCCGGCGCTGCGCCGGCTGCCTGGCAGTGGCCGTCGATCCACCCCGAAAGCTATCGCTTTGCGGGTATGTCGGGGGCGATTGCGCTGGTCTCGTTCCTTGCCGGCTGGACCTTCATCGGCTGGGTGCTGGTTGCGCTCACCGTTTTCATCTGCGCCTTCTTCCGCGATCCAAGGCGCGCGTCGCCGGCGGGCGACGGCCTGATCCTGTCGCCGGCCGACGGGCTTGTCAGCCAGGTCGTGACGGTCGAGCTTCCGCGCCAGCTGGTGGGCGAGGGCGCGCTTGCTGCCGGGACTGCAACCCGCATTTCCATTTTCATGTCGGTGTTCGACGTGCACATCAACCGCGCCCCGATCGGCGGCACAGTCACCCGCATGGCCTATGTGCCCGGCGCCTTCCTGAATGCCGATCTCGACAAGGCGAGCGAGGAGAATGAGCGGCAATATTTCCTGATCGAGGGCACGGACGGCACCAGGGTGGGCTTCACCCAGATCGCCGGGCTGATCGCGCGGCGGATCATCGGCTTTGTCCGCGAAGGCTCGATGGTCGGCATTGGCCAGCGGGTTGGCCTGATCCGCTTCGGCAGCCGCGTTGATGTCTTCCTTCCCGAAGGCTATGCGCCGCAGGTATTGAAGGGACAGCGCGCGGTTGCCGGCGAAACCATATTGGCGGCACGGGGCGCAGCGCCGGCGGTGGCGGGCGCGATCCAGTGACGGCCGGCCTGGGCCCCGCCCGTGGCTGACGGGCCGCAGCCGCCGGGCGCCCCGTCCCTTCCGTTGCGGGCGCTGATCCCCAATGCGATCACCATGCTCGCGCTCTGCTCGGGGGCGACGGGGGTGCGGTTTGCCATTTCGGGGGAATATGAAAAGGCGGCCGCCGCGATCGTCATCGCAGCCCTGCTCGACGGAATCGACGGCCGGGTGGCCCGCCTGCTGCGCGGCACCAGCCGGTTCGGCGCCGAGCTCGATTCGCTGTCCGACGTCACGGCATTCGGGGTCGCGCCTGCGCTGGTCCTCTATCTCTGGGCGCTGAACGATCTCGGCCGGTTCGGCTGGGTCGCGGCCCTTGCGCTGGCTGTCTGCTGCGCGCTGCGGCTGGCCCGGTTCAACGCCGCGCTCGACCAGGAGGACATGCCCAAGAAGCGGCTCGGCTTCACGACCGGCGTGCCGGCACCGGCCGGCGCGGGGCTCGCGCTTGCACCCTTGTTCTGGAATTTCGCGACCGACGGCTCGCTGGATGCCAACCCGGATGTCAGGGCAACATTGGTGGCGGTCGTCACGCTGGTCACCGCTTTCCTGATGGTCTCCTCGCTTCCCGGCTGGGGGTTCAAGGCGGTGCGCATTCCGCGCTCGGCCAGGCTGTTCGTGCTGGCAGGCGTTGGCGTGTTTGCAGCCGCACTGGCCCAGGCGCCGTGGATGACCCTGTTCAGCGTTGCGGCCCTGTATGCCGCGGCCTTTCCCTTCGCAACCGTGCGCTATGCACGCCTCCGCCGCGCTGAAATCGAGGCCTTCACGCCGCGACCTGCCGGACAGGACGATCTGCCGCAGCCCTGACGCCTGCCGAAGCCCTGACGCCTTCCGAAGCCCTGACGCCTTCCGAAGCCCTGACGCGCGGGCGCAAGGGCACCACGTTCGATTCGCCTTCCGGCACAAACAGGGCCGTCACCAGCACCGGCCGCGCGCCGCGGAGTGCCCGCGCAAAGGCCGGTGCAGCGCGCCACAGCAGCATCGCGTTCAGCCCGAGGGCAGCCATCAGGGCAAGCGGGCCAAGCAGGCCAAGAGCGGTCGCGGTCACCAAGGGGCGTTCCTTCCGTCCGTCCGCTCCGGCCTGACTGCCGACTCGGTCTGGACGCTTCATGTTCCGTTTTTGTTCCAACCGAGTCAAGACCGGATACCGCGATCCCGGAGTGAAGGCGGAGGCCCCCTCTTTTCTTTCACCGCTGCAACAGGATAAAGCGTCAGGAGAAGGAGATGCACATGATCACAGGTACGATGCAGGATTGGCCGCTGAACGTCTGGAAGCTCATCGATCATGCGGCGGTGAACCATGGGGCCCGCGAGGTCGTTTCGCTGACCTGCGAGGGCAGCATCGACCGATCGAACTGGGCCCGTGTCCGGTCGCGGGCGAAGAAGGTGGCAGCCGCGCTTCGCCGCTATGGAATACAGCCCGGCGACCGGGTTGCGACGCTGGCCTGGAACACCCATCGCCATGTGGAATGCTGGTACGGCATTTCCGGCATCGGCAGTGTCGCTCATACCATCAACCCGCGCCTGTTCGAAGAGCAGATTACCTACATCGCGAATCACGCCGAGGACCGGATCCTGTTCCTCGACCTGACGTTCGTGAAGCTGGCGGAGCGGCTTGCGCCGAAGCTGAGCACCGTCGAGCGCTATGTGCTGCTGACGGACCGGGCCCACATGCCGGCGGAAACCACGCTCGACCTGATGTGCTACGAGGACTGGATCGCGGCGCACGCTGACGATGAGCCGTGGACCGAGGTGCCCGAAAACGCGCCGGCCGGGCTTTGCTATACCTCGGGCACCACGGGCAATCCAAAGGGCGTGCAATACAGCCACCGGTCGAACGTGCTGCACGCGATGGCGGCCTGCATGACCGACACATTCACGATCGGCGCGCGCTCGGTGGTGTTGCCGATTGCACCGATGTACCATGCCAATGCGTGGTCCATCCCCTACACCACGGCCGCCTGCGGGGCAAAGCTGGTGATGGGCGGCCCCAATTTCGATGCGCCGACCTTGCAGAAGCTGATCATCGACGAGGGCGTGGACCTGGCGCTTGCCGTGCCAACGGTGTGGCTTTCGATGCTGCAGCATCTGGAAAAGACGGGTGGCAACCTTGGTCGGCTGGAGCGCACCGGGATCGGCGGTTCCGCGGTGCCGCGCAGCATGATCGAAGCGTTCGACAAGCAGCACAATGTCCGCGTGATCCAGCTGTGGGGCATGACCGAGATGTCGCCGCTGGGCACGATCGGCTCGCCGACGCCCGAGGTCGCCGCGCTGCCCTATGACGAGCAGCTGGATTACCGGGTGAAGCAGGGGCGGGCGATTTTCGGAGTCGAAATGAAGATCGTCGACGATGCAGGTGTCGAGCTTCCTCGCGACGGCAAGACCTTCGGCCGGTTGATGGTGCGCGGGCCGTGGATCGTGGGCAGCTATTTCAAGGGCGATGGCGGGCAGGTGCTGGATGCCGACGGCTGGTTCGACACGGGCGATGTCGCGACGCTGGATGCCCAGGGCTATATGCACATCGTCGATCGGTTGAAGGATGTGATCAAGTCGGGCGGGGAGTGGATTTCGTCAATCGACCTTGAGAATTGCGCGGTTGGCTGCCCCGGGGTGGCCGAGGCCGCGGTGATCGGGGTGCCGCACCCGAAGTGGGACGAACGGCCGCTGCTGATCATTGTGCGGAAGGCCGGCGCCGAGGTGAGCGCCGAGGATGTTCAGACCTATCTGGCTGACAAGATTGCCAAATGGTGGATGCCGGATGCGATCGAGTTTGTCGACGACATTCCCCACACGGCGACCGGCAAGATCCAGAAGACGACGCTGAGGGAGCGGTTCGCAAACTATGAGCCGGCCGGGTGAGCGGCGGGCCGGGGCTTGGCTAGCGGATGGGGACCTGAACCGTCTGACCCGAGGGGCCGGGGAAATCGCGGAACAGGGACTGGGCAAGGATGGGCGTCAGCGCCGTGCCACGCTGGCCGTTTGCTGCGGTATCGAGGCTGGCGCGGCCTTCCCACACGGCCTGGGTGCCCGGGTTCTGCAGCAGGGCGACCGAAAGCGTGGTCGTTGTCTCGACATTGGCCGGAGGTGTGGATCCGATTGGCATCTGCACGTTTCCGCCCATGCCGACATTTCCGCGCGCGAACCCCCCGCCGATGCCGACCGAGACGTTGGACTGGCGGGGCG
>BBPE01005757.1_pt1 | contig 18636 bp, 21 predicted proteins | sample 1344301 | NCBI WGS metagenome assembly BBPE01 (sample SAMD00019089, study PRJDB2971) | groundwater metagenome | isolation source: The Cedars highly-alkaline
TTTGTGGATACACCTTTTTTGGGTTTATATATAAATAAAGATCCGTCTGTTTTATTCGCTAAGCCTAGCGCGTTCGTGAATTCACTAACAAGCTCAAATTCACTTTTTTTTGTTTTTTTGAAATTGTACTTTTCCATAAACTCTCTATTTTACTATTATTTTTTGTGTAATCTTACACTATATTTTCTCTGAAAAATTAGATAAACAAGCTATTGTTAACTGAACGAATTGCAGGCGTAGATGGAAGTTAGTGGTTGGCGATGAGCGTCTATATCGCAAACTGACATTTCTGAATTACAGCTTTTCTTTCTCAAACTCGTCCACTAATTTATTCATTTTATCTACTGATTTTTTAACTGCTTTTAGTAAAAACCTGTTCTTTTTTCACAATTACATTTTTATTGCTTTTTTGTAAAAACACTTTCTTCCTCCACACCCACCCATTGATTGGTTGGTTGGTTGGCTCTCTATGCCCGTGGCACACCCACTTGCGGCACAACTACGGAGTGCGGCGAAACAGTTTAGTGTACAGCTCGTGAAACCTGGTTGATTTCTTTTCACCTAGCGTATCCGATTCCGCTGATTTTTTTAAAAAGCTGCGCAACCTTGCTTTCAGATTTTTTTCCTTATCAAGCTTTTTGAGTTTTTGATACAGCTTATATCCAGAATAGGCGCTGCTAACAACAGCCCCCAATGCAGCAAATGTTCTAAGGTTAAATAAACGCAACATACCTATCTCCAAAATCTATTATTTATTCAGTGCAAAGATCGCCAATCGGTGTGAAGTATTAAAAAAAAACACATAGAAGTCAAGCTTTTTAAAACCTGACCGGTTTGATCTTGTTATCTTTTAAATTTTCTTCTAAAAGATTTAAATTAATACTTTTTTCTATAGCTGACTTTTCAAAAATACTTCTCTTTTCTAGAGGTATTTGTGACAACAGGTTTCTTTCACACACTAAACTTAAATCTACCCCGTTATTTTTCAGAGCGTTCCAAAAAACGTTCCATCTGAAATCATTTACGCTTTTTTCACTTATATTGAAATGCCTATCTTTTATAGCTGAGCACACCTCTTCTTCAAAATTTTCCTTTCCGCAGTGCTTGAAAAACCACTGAACATTATCTCTTAGGTAATTTTCAGAGGCTTTTTTATACAGGTTTAAGTCTAAAAAAAAGTTCATCCTACTTGATACTCCACCTAAAACTGCATGCAAACAATATCCGTGCTTAACCCACCTTTTCATAAACTCATTATTTAAAAAAACTTTTCTTTCACTTTTTACACCTTCAATTAAATTCAATAAATAGATGTAGCCATTGTTTGGGGAGCAACCTAAATTAACATCTTCTATTCTCTCTTGATCAAATAATGAAAACGTTAACCCTTTTAAAAACTTATACTTATTTTCATCTGACAACTCATTGAATTGCTCAGACCAAAACTCTATAGTTTTTTTATTAAAGGCTTTATTTAAATCAACAATATTATTCCAAACATAAATTACATTTTCTGAAGAAACATTTTCTACCTTCAACTCTTTAACTGTTAATTTTTTAGTTATTTTTTCAATTAAATTAAACTTAAAACTTTTAAAAAAATAATTTTCCTTTTCTGTCAAATCTAACAATTTTTCTTGATCTTCTTCTCTGCACACTTTAAAAATTGCATCAAGAAATTTTTTATCCAGACTATCTTTGTTTTCACTGAACATATTCCAATAAAGACCGCCCGCGCTCAAAGAATAACAAATTGTTTCTACGTTTAATTTCAAACCAAAATCTTTCATAATAAAAAAATTTAAAGGATAATCTAATAAGGCGATTTTATTAATCTTATCAGCGTTTTCTTTGTCAGACTCCATGTATAAAAAAGAAAAATCAATAAATTTCACTTCTTTAATCTCGTCAGTGAAGTCAATGTAAATACCTAATGCGTTTGGGAAATTAACAACACCTCTTCTTTTGACATTTGAAGCAATATCTTCTAAGTTTACGTTATGTTTTTTGTATATCTTGCATAATGAATAAAAATTGAATAGTTTTACTTTTTCACGTTCTCCTTTTTCTTCTTCACTTAATAATCTGCTTATTTCTTTTGAAAAAAACAAAACAGACTCTTTGTTTTTAATTCGTTTATCAGAAAACATTGGAATGTTAGCTGTAGCCTCTAAATTTTTTTGATAATCAAGCAAAGAACTAACGATTTTTTCTTTTACTTCTTCCATCATTAACACGTCTTCTTTTGAATAAGAAGATATTCCTTTTTTTATTTTAATTAAATTTTTGTTTTTATTAATTTTCACTTTAAGATCTGCCATTAAATTTATTTGTCTTGACTATGTTTTGCGCTGCTTTTAAACCAAGTAAGCGCTTTTAAGAATTGTAAAAAAACTTCTATTTCTCGTTTTTTTTTGTTACCACCAATCTTAAAACTATTGAAAATTAGGGCTTTAAAAATGAAAAATATGGGCGTGTTAAAATTTATTTCATATAAACAGTTAAGTTTACACATGACACATTATATCTTTTTTTTTTTTAAAAACTATAAATTTTGTTAAAAAAGTCAAACTAATCATTTTTAATTGAAAAAGTTGAAATTTTGTTTTTTTTTGGTTATAATTAAACTCGACCTGTTACACTCTAAATTGAGGAAAATTGATGAAACAGAAACCTTTAATCTTACTCGATCTTGAAGAGACAGTGATTGGTGACTGGTGGACTGATCGATCTGTTCATTTTCCCTCTTGTGAAAAAATAAAATCAATTATAGGCGATAGGGACATAAAGGATTTTAACCTTGGGCTTTTTTCTTGGGCGGTTTGGGATGATGAAGATAAGAAAACATTTAACAATGAACTTAAAGAACCTTTGGAACAATTTTTTAGGCAACCCTTTGAAATATCTTGGAGCTTGAAAGATTGGTCAGAGCAAATTTTGAAAATGAGTAAAAAAATGTCAAACCAAGATGATTTTTTTGACATTCTTGGAAAGCATGAGGTTCTGATGATTGCGCGAAAAATTCCTGTGCTTCAAAGAGACATATTGTTTTTTGATGACACGGCGCACCACCAATTGGTAATGAGAACCCCTGAAGGGTTTAATCTTGAGTGTTTCAATATGCACCAAATTTAATTAAGGAGGGATTTGGTGTGCGCTGAAATTAACTTTAAAGGGCTAAGTACAAAAAGCAGTTGGATAATATCAAAAAAATCGCTCTAACCAGGGGAGTCTAGACGATCTCCAGCAATTTTCCAACCATATTTTACAAATATCTCTTTAAAGTTTATTACTGTAAAAATCGTTGAACCCTTCTATTATACTATGCAAGACCAACAATTTGCCTGACAACCAACTAGTTTTAAAAAAAATTAATAAAAGCAAACCCTTTCCTAAATAAAACACAAATACTTCTCACTTCTCACTTTTCTTTCTTTATTTTAAAAATTTTACAATAAAAAATCTTTAAAATAACATTTTTTTAACAAAAAAACCTTGTTCTTTTATTAAAATAAGCATACTTAAAATAAAAAAGGATTCACTATGTCTGACATTATTAAGCCGCGAATCGTTGAGCCTGGTGCTGCTTTGCGTTGGCACAAAGAAACGATACAACTTTTGAAAAGCATAAAACTTCATGTTGTTGCTTTTTGGTTGCCGGTGCTTTTTGTTTTTTTTGCCTTTTTCTTCTTCATTAAGGCTCCAATACAAGAACACATGAGCAGCTTGGCTTATTCAGAGGATTTGATGCAGATAAAAAACATAAATTACTACGTTTTTAACGTTATTTTTGACCTTGTTACTACTGGTATTGCCTTGATTTTTTGGACTTTTCCTTTGCTTGTTTGGCACCTTGCTTGTTTTCATTGGGCAGGATGCAAACATCGAGAATTTAAAGAAATTAAAAATTACTTAATTCAAATTCTAGCCTTTGATACGCCTACTGCGCTTAGGTTTAATGCTAGAATAAAACTTTTTCTTTTCCTTACTTTTATTATTGTTCTTTTTTCCGCCATCACGTTATTTGTTTCACACTTCTTAAGCGCAGCAGAAACGCAGGGAAGAACGCTCTCTGATTATCGGGTGGAGCCTTTTTTTATTGGCAGCTTTTTTGAAGTAGCTTATGAAAACATCATTATTCTTTTTATTCTTTCTGTTTCTTCAATCTCTGGATTAACCAGTTTTCTTGATTTAATTGCTGTTCGTCTCGGTTTGGATACCAGAATTAAAGGGCAGGGGTGTAAGCTACAGTGGGAGGCTGAGAAGAAAAACGACAAGGTTATCGGAGAAATAAGGAGGTATGCCAACATTCTTTTTATAGCTTACATAACTCCTGTGGTTTTTGTTCCTATCGACAACATGAACACCCTTATCTTTTCTGTTATTTATTTATTGGCAGGCTGTGCGGCTTATATTTATTGGATTACCTATAAGACTATAATGTACCGTGATATATTTGAACACAGGAGTGGTATTGAGGAGAAAGCCGCTGCTTATGATTTGAACATGGTTGCTGCTTAATTTGAAAAATTAATAAATTTAACAAACCAAGCAACCGAATAAACCAATATACAGTTTGACACAAAGTCTAAACACGCCGCATATTTTTTCATTGTAAAAAAGGAAGCTGTTTGGCGAGCCTGCTTTACTGGATAGGGGTAGAAAGTTAAACCGAGAACTATAACACCTTTACAATGAAGGCAACCGAATAGCCACACCCACTGTTAAGATAACCATGTAAAAATCAGCGCACAAAAAAGGATAATTATGACTAATCAACGCACATTCATATTAGGTATTGCCGCTGCCCTTATTACTGGCTGTGCTGCGGTCAGCAATAAACAAACAGCCAGCGCCCCACGCAGCGATCAGGACAACATAGAGTGCTATTATCACGTCAAGTCTGTTTCTTCTCGCTGGGCAGCGCTTACCCCAGGAACTGCACAGCACACGCTTAAAAAACTGAAGCAGGACACCAAAAACTTTGACTACGCCCTATGCTCTAGCAATAACAACAAGGTCAACCTTGATCTTCTCATTAACAACATTATTCCTGATGCGTTCAGAAACAACCTTGGGCTTTCATTAGACGAAGCAAGACACCAACAGGGGGTGTTTTATTTTAAGCTCTTTAAAAACGTGTTTTATGACAATTAACATTTTTAACCCTTGCTTTTGAATATCAAAAAAAACCCAATTCAAAAAACTTGTTCTTAAAAACCGAGTTTTTAACACGCTAAGTTTTTGCGGTGCGTTTCTTGTTTTGAAGCCCATTTTTCATTTCAATAATTTAAAATTGTTAAAATTGAAGAACCAAAAAAACGAATACCTGCAGCAGCAGAGACGGCTTGGCAAAAAAAGAATGGAATTTATCAAATCGGTATTTTAAATTGACAGCACCTTTACGCTTGGCAACAAGAACAACCCTGATTATCAAAGTAAATTGTTAGTTATTTCAAGGAAAGTCCATTAGATTTGACTTTGGAAGACACAATAAAAATTGAAGCCTTTCCACAGAGCAGATCTTTTGCTTTTTGAATCTTCTTACCCTTTAACTCTTCTTCTTCCAACAAGTTAAACCCACTATTCTTCCTTACAGCAACACTCACTAATAAAACCTCACCTGGGATTATCGGTATTTCAACCCCTTCTTTTTTTGAGACCAGGTTTTCGACAACATTATTTTCTAACAAGAAACTGAAATCTGTTTGTCTTTCAAGTGTGCTGTTTAAACAAACTATATCTGATTGTTTTTTTGGGGGGGCACGACTATCCTTTGCTAAAATTAAACTGAATTCACTTTTTTTTGAAAATAACGACATTTTTTAAACTTTCTTTGTCTTTTTCAAAGACCTTTTCTTCACTTGGAAACATGGCAGTAAAGTCTTCTGGAAACTTTTTGTAAAAAATCCACATAGGCGACAATTTACTGCCACCTTCAGCGTTTAAATCAACTCTTTTTTCTTCCATCCACTTAAGACAACTATAAGAATCAAACTCGACAGCCCAATAAGGCGCGTACTCGTCATCGTGCAGCTTATCAAAACACCCCTTTTCATAAAACCAACCCATTACTCTCACCTGATCTTCAGCAATAGCCATCCTGAATGACACTGAAAGTTGTTCAGTATTCATCCACCCTCCACAGAGAAGAACATTTAGGCATTCCTCATTCCCATAGATGGAGGCTCTTGAATAAGGTGTCAGCCTTTGCAGTTCTTCTTCCTGCGCTAATTCTTTTCCACTCACCTCATCCTTTTTAGTTACCTTAATAACCTTGTTTCCAAGGTTTGTTTTTCGCATTAACACCTCTAACGCGTCTGCTTGACCAATTTCAGCAGCAAAAGCTGGAAGAAGCAAAGGAGTTCCTGTGAAATACGAGTTGACGCTATAACACTTGACACCGCAATCAATCAAGGCTTCAAGTAAAACAGCATCATTACTTCTAACAGCAGCAATAACTGCAGGCTCGCCATACTCAAACAACCACCCCGAAACACACTCAATTTTAAATGCTATTTCAACCTTAAGTCTTGCTTCCAAGTCAACCCCTTCTTCTTTTAGAAGATTAAGAACCTCTCTAATTCTTTCCATCTCACCATCAGAAGATCGCAGACCATCAATATAACCATAAACGTTGCTGAAAGGCTCGTCATTTTCATCAAGGTTAAATTCATCAGGAAAGCTAAAAGCGTCTTTAATGTTTTTGTACCTTCTAAACTTTCTTCCAACAATAAGGCAGACTAAAGAGGCTTCCGGGCAACGCTTATCAATAGAGTATCCTTTATCAATTAACGGTTTAATCCAATCCCACCACCCCAAAGTTAGAACAACTTCAAGAAGTGCCTGCTTCTTGTCTTCCTCCGCAACGTCTAGATCAAATGCCATGAAAGCGTTTTTGGGTGGGTTGCTTTCTAAAATTAAATCCAAAACCTCCAGTGGTGGGGAGGTATTTGTTGCTGTTTCATCTAGATCAACTCTGAGGGAATACAGATCATTAAAGAGCCATAAATCGAGGCGAAGCCCAGGTATCACTTCGTCAAAAACACCCCACTTCTGCTTTTTCCACTCATCAATCAAAGGCTGCCAATCGCCCACCAAACTACTTTTCATCGCCTCCGACCAGTATAATAAACTTGGGCGATGGGAGTCGGAGTGTATTTTAAACTCTATGATGTTTGACACTTCATACCTTTTGAAACGCATTAAAAAATTTACTGTACCAAAAAAACAAAACAAAAACAAGAACTGTAAAAAAAATAAATTAAATAAAAGTCAATCACTAAAATTTCAGTACTGCTTTAAACGTCCAAGCACAAAAAGTGGTTTGACAAGATCAAAAAACGCTCTAATTAGGAGAGTCTGGACGATCTCCAACAATTTTCTAACTATATTTTGTAAATAACTCTTTAAACAAAGTTTTTTATAGTTTCTGACGGCAACCTTTTGTCATAAACGAAATTTTGTCACACTTACTTTTTCTTACATTAACACCCTGCGCGCTCCAAGAAACCTGTCGATGGTGAAAACGCTAAGATTCTCTTTTTTAACACGATTTTTTCTATAAAAGTAGACAACAAAAACAAAAAAATGCTTGCTATTTATCTGTTGCTTTGCTATGATTTTGTTTGATATGCAGCAACAAAAAAAACGAACCATAAGACCTTGAGAATTGGATCTGAATAGCTTTACGCACTGACATGCACCGAAGCGCCACGAACGCTAACCTTCTTCGCTCGCTCGGCACCCTGCGTTAATGTACCAAGGAGACACCACATGAGCAATGTGAACGATCACCGCGCGCCGCATGGCACAGAAGCCAGGGCTAAAACAACCGAATACGTCACTTACATAGTCTACATCGTCGCTGCTGCTATTGTCGCCCTCTTCGCAGTAGCCGAAGCTGCCACTACCGAACCTGTTTATGTGGGTGCTGCCTGCGCTTTCTGCGCTGCTATTGTTGCCAGCTTTACCGAGAGTACACCCAAATCTGTTACAGTGGACACTACTGTCGCTTGCGTGTGGGGTGGTTATGCCGTCGAACAGAATTGCTGTTGAAAAAGCAGCAATACAATAACGAAACCAACATATCTCACTAAAGCACTCTGTCTGAGCGCGCACACGCAGGAAATGTAAATTATTTCATTAAACTCTCTGTTGTAAAAATAAACAAAAAATAAACTTTTAAAGAAAAAGATAAAAAAATGCTTGCTATTTATTTGTAAACCTATTAGGGTTTAAGTTCGGTGGCTAGCACAGCTTGGTAGAGCGATTGCTATTGGCAGCAAGACGTCGAGAGTTCAAATCCCTCATCTTCGTTCAAACTACCATTATACTTTCTATTGTAAAAATAAACAAAAAATAAATTTTAAAAGAAAAAGATAAAAAAATGCTTGCTATTTATTTGTAAACCCTTTACGATTCATTATTAGCTTCATCAGTATTTAATTTTAACGCCCAAGATAATCAGTAAGGTATACAGTCGGAGATTAGCTCAGTTTGGTAGAGCGCTTGCTTTGGGAGCAAGAAGTCGAGAGTTCAAGTCCCTCATCTCCGACCAACCTACACTATGAAACAAACCAAAAGGCGTTTTATATTATAGGGGTATCGCCAAGCGGTAAGGCATCAGGTTTTGATCCTGACACTCGTAGGTTCGAATCCTTCTACCCCTGCCAAATAATCAATGTTTCAGGATGAAACATGGACGCTCCTCCCGTAGACTCAGGAAGAGTGATAAACAATGGAAGGGTCTACTTATATTTTGCTAAGTAAAAAAGTGGCTGGAGAAGATCGTGGTAGTATTATAACCAATAGATGGGAGATTTTAGACAATCTTTGGTACTTTTCCAGCCACATTTTGCAAACAACCTTTTATTTAAAAACCATACGCTAAAAATGACCAGTGGATAACTTCACTACTCACCTAACCTTTTTAAATTGGTGAGTGGTGATTAAATAGAACAAAAACAAACAGGTTATTTTCATTCGCTCGTGGCTTTATTTATGCAATACGCGGTAAAGAACTTTAGAAGATAAACGTTTTTCAACTGAACACTTTTCTTATAAAAAATTCTTTACCTGTAACAAAAAAACTGTTATAAGTATTGAAATAAGTAAAAAATATAAAAAGCAAAACAATTAAACTGACCTTCTTTGGAAAAACGCAACAATCTTCCGTTTATACATAACAAGTCACTCTTTTTTTCAGCATCTTGCTTACATTTTTTTAATAGGGAAGTCTTTTGAAAAAAGTTTCTCCCCTATCACTAACATCAGTAAACTTAAAAACGGTTACACTCCTTACGGAAAACACCTAGGGCGGATGAGAGGTATTTTTAGTTTTTCATTCAAAAGCAGCAACCACGAAGATACCTCATATTACAAAGTTAGCATAGACCTAAACGAACACGCTTTCCTTCCCTTTCAATCTGTTCTTGAAAAATACAGCAGAGAAAAAACCTTTAAAGTAAAAAAGGTAACTCAGACAGGAGATGTTATTTTGGGAAGGAAAATGAAGATTGTTGATGAAAAGTGCGACAAAAACTTCTTGAACTTTAAAAAATCTGTCTGTTTTTCTTACATAAAAGCTTTGTAGGTAAACAGCGTCTTGCTGTTTGTTAGCGACTTCGTTGTTGCTACTCTTAATTTGTATTAGTAAAACGCAAAACGTTTGCTGAAACTTTTTAAAAAAAGTTGGGGGTGTTGACACCACTTTTTAGAACAACAGGATCTGTAAATAACAAATATGCACCACCATCAATTCTTTTGGCAAACCTCCGTTCTGTCGCCAGCACCTATGCGGTACACGCTAAGCTTTTTGAATTGAAAGTTTTTGTTGGATGGAGAATTTCGCAAGCTCAAAACCTAAAAGTCTTTCAAATTCATTGATAAAAGCGCTTTTATTCTTCGCATTAGTCGTGTACACTGATTAAAATAAATTGATAAACTATAGAACCTGTAAGGCTAAAGAATGAACCACACAAACAAAAACTGCTACGACCCACGCTGTGGTTTAACTTTAAATATTGAAAACCTGCGAGTACCAGACCGCACGCCACTTTATTATCAATATCACGGCAGCGATCATCCCCAACCAGCATTTATAGAACTAAACAAGTTTGGAGAGGTCACTGCAGGCTTTGTAGCGCACACTGAAAATGAGACACCGGATGCGGTTTGGTACGGATGCACGCATAGGTTTTACGTAGCACCCGACGTATTTGGGCGCTCACTGTCCAACTTCCTCGAATCACCCGATGTTCGCGGGGTTTTAGCAAGGATTTATTTGGGGCATGAACTGTATTGGGAAGGCGGGGTTCGAAAGGGGCGACTAGATAAGGACGCCAAGATCGCTAGAGACGAACTGATCGAAAAACTGCGTACACTTGATAAGCTCTCTGCATCTTCTACTGCCATCCAAGCGCTGACGCCACTACCAAAGCGTATGCTGCCAAAACTACCTGTATAAATGAACAACAGCTTCCTACTGAAAGACTCGAACTGAACGCTTCTAATTTGTTTATTTGTAGGCACTATCAAAAAAACTGATATAACCGCCTCACTTTTTAGCTTAGCAACGCACACTACTTTTATCAATTTAGAAGAACATTCTTACTTAATTGATAGGGCACTGACGAAACACGAACCAATCTAAAACAAGAGCATGTGTTATTACTGTCTTGTCGCTTATACTCCCGATGAGGCTGTGGGCTCTTCGAACTCACCCCAAGCCCTAACCTCAACAGTACAAGCTCATGTAGTGCTAGATCACGAATAACAATAGACTTCACAATTAATTTAAAGAGTTTTTTGAAAAAAAAATTTATAAAAACGCTTTACTTCTAGACTTGAGAAGTTTATGTTTTTTTGTAAAGCGTATGAGCCTTCCAAACCAAGGAAATTTCGCTGCGTGTGTGAGTTCTATTAGCGCTCTCCGTCGCCGCGCTGCTGCTTCTATAGACGCCGATGCTTCTGCTGCCACTTGGTGCTTTGGTGCTGCCACCTGGTGCTGCCACAGACTTCTTGGTTAAGTCCGAGATCGCTGCTGATGCCGCCATCTAGGAACAAACAAGCATAGGTGTCAACGCTCTTGTCTCTGCTGCAGAAAAAGCATATGCTGCCTCTGCGGTATTGTCTGACGCTGCTAGGGATGCTGCAATCGCAGCCGTCAACGCGTACTGTCGGTCTACCTGCGTTGAATAAGGCGAGATTTTAAGTTTTTAATGATTTAGAAACCTCTTTAAAGACACTACAATATCTGCTTTACTTCTTAAAGACCTAGATATATAATTATACAGAATTGTAACGCTACAATGTTTTATCGAAGACAACCTATTGTATTGGGAGCATAATTCATCATGAAAAAACCAACAACAATTGATAGTAGTAGCGCCTTATACGGCGGTGCCCGCATGGAAGCAGCATTCAAAGCTGCTCATGAAGCCGCATTCAATGCTTACCTCCTCGCTGAGCGTGCGAAGGCTGCTGCTGAATCTGCCGCTGAATCTGCTACCAAACCGGGCGGCCGCAACGATATGCTAAAAGTAATCAAAGCTGCTGATGCCCTCATCTCTTCGACAAGCAAAGCCGTCTATGCTTCTTCTGCAGCCTGCGATGCTGCCAGCGATGCTGTCTGCACGCCTGCCAGTTTGCTCGCTGGTTCGCCAACCCCCAGGCGGTTGAAGCGTAAGCCTAATTGATCTAGAATTCTTTTAAAAATGTTACTAAAACCGACCTACTCTAAACCTCGAGTAGAACACGCTAACTTCACTAATTTGGCAGTGATTGTATTGGGCAGGACCACAACCATGACTAGACACGAAACCACGGCAGAGTACCTATATAACAAAGTGTATGACGCAGCAATAACCGCGCACAAAGCCTCGGGTGCTGCCGAGGCGGCTGAATCTGCACGCACTGCTGCCGATTCAGCCGCCGGGCGCTACGGGCCCGCTGAATTCGAGGCTGCTAGGCGGCGGGTCGCAGAAGCCACCGAAGCAGTCCGAACTGCGGCTGTGGCAGTTGCTGCAGCCTGCGCTGCCGTGGCAGAAAACGAATCTGGCATCGAGGCGTCCGACGATGCCTATGCTGCCTTTTTGGAAGCCAAAGCCTCTGAACAGCGCTCTATAAACGACCAGAGATGCATTTTGGCGCGCTCTGATGAGGTGGCTAAACGTAAATCTAAGTCTGCCTCTACAGCCCTCCTTGAACGATCCACAGCACAATCTAGACAAACCGAACTCTCTGCCATAATAGAGTTTGCTGGTTCTATTGGACACCAAGACGTAGCCATATCTGCGATGAGACACGCCAATGACGTAATTGTGTCACAAAACAAGCTACGCAATTTAAAACTTAAATAAAGCTAAAATTAAGCTAAAATTAAGCTAGCTCAGCGCACAGTGGTTCCTGTTGAGAGAGATAAGCTTCCCAACATTATGAATAGCAATTATTTTGTTTTGAAAAATAAAAAAGGACTCAAATTTTCAGCAGCACGCATGTGAAAGTTTAGTCTGTAGGCGCTAGGATTGCTGATCTGATGACAGATTCTAACAATTCTTCGGGCTGTAAAACCTGTAAGTCTTTATCGCAGAACAACCTTTAAAAAAATCTACTGAAGCTGTTTTGCTTTTTATTTCAAGTAGGTATAATTCCTGTGTCAAGCAACCCACTAATGCGATCACCAGGCGAGGGGATGAAGGTATGATAAACGATAACGACACTAACGACATTAATACTCTAACCAGGACACTGAAGATCGAGATGGAGGCAAAGATTGATAACGCTAAGGCTTCTAGGGTTGCTTTAGCTTATGCCAAGGATGTTGTAGTCAAATTGAAAGCACTTGCTGCTGCTGAAAACGACGTGTTTATGACAATTTCAGCAATCGCAGAGGCTGCAGCGTCCCGCTGCGCCACCGATTCGGCGAACAATAGTAGCGGAGTAGCGGCAGAGGCGGCACGCGCACACTCTAAAGCTATTTATGAAATCTCCGCTGCTGCCGCTAAGAGATCTGCAAATGCCGATACTGCTGCAGAGGATGCGCGGCAGGCGGTAGTGTCTTGGGATAAAACAGTGAAAGCCTCCGCAGAAGCAGCGCAACTTGCGGAGGCTAACTATGCTTCACACCTTAACCTTGCTTCGTCTAGAAACACCGAAAACGTTCTGACCGCAAGCAGTCAGTAGTTAATTATTTACAGGACACTTGTTAACCCTGCTGAAAGCGCTTTACTTTTTATTTCGGTTGGTACACAATACTCATGTAAGGCAAGCAACTAATAATCTATTTACAGTCCTTGGAAACAACAGCATGACAAACAGTAGCACCCTAGATGATATTAGTGGTTTGGTTAAGACGCTAAAGGATGAGGCAGAGACTGGCGTAAAGGATTCCGATAGCGCGTTGTCTCGAGTAAAAGATTTTGCGATCATGTCTAACGCCCACGCCGCAGACGCAAAGGCTGCGCTCACAGTAGCCTGGGCAACCGCATCTGCCGCCGCATGCGCTCGCGCAACCGCTGCAATATACGCTGCTGCTGCCGAGCGCTCTGCTAAAGCCGACGCTGCTGCTGAATCTGCCAGGGGTGCTGTGGTGTTCTGGGATAAAACAATGAAAGCTTCTGTTACAGCCGCGCGACTTGCAGTGGACAACTATGCTTCGTATCTGTCTAATGCGCCAAAAGAAGTTGTTGCTCTTTCATAAACTAATAATTTACCACGCGCCTATAAATGCTTGAATTACATAATCTTTTTGCGGCACTGCGCAACCTAACACAAACCAGAGAGTTAATAGTATGACTAACAACAACACTGTCGCTGATGGATACGCCCTAGTGAAGGCGCTTAAGGACGAAACAAGGGAGAAGGCTACTAATGCTCTGTATGCTTTAGTGTACGCCAAAGAAGTCGCTGCTAGAGCAAACTCTAATGTCTCTGCAGCAACAGCAGTAGCAGCAACAGCCGCAGCAACTGCGGCAACTGCGGCAGGTGCCTACGCCGCCTATTGTAGCAGCCGAGGACTCCCCTCGCACGCTCCACAAAACAGCTATACCGAGCACTCTTAAGTAGAACAGGTATGAACAACAGCAACGACACCACCACAGATCTTTACAATAAGGTGTACACAGCAGCAATTGCTGCACACAGGGCTTCAGACGCTGCTCTGGCAGCAGAGACTGCATATGTGAATGCCAGGTCTGCTGAACTACGCGCGGAAAGCGAAGCCAAGAATGCGGCGCTGCGCGCTGCCGCCTCCACAGACGCTGCTGCAATCGCAGCAGTAAACACAGTCAGAATATGCGTAGAGGGCGGAGTCGGCGTCTCTAAAACGGATGCTGCCAAGAACGCCCAGGCTGCCTATTCTACAGCAAAGGACATTGAAACCCGCGCAATTAGAGATGCTGAAATTTTAGCATCGTATGCTAAGGACAGGGCGGAGGACTCCAAGGCAGCTTCTGCAGCCGCCATCATTTCGAGGGCGGAGGCACGCTCTACCCAGTCCGCGCTCTCTGTTATAATGGATTCGGCGGACGCCAACGGACACCGCAGCATGGCAGCGGCTGCATCGCGCGCCGCCAAGGCCGCCGCCGCTGTGCCACTCAAGGAAGCGCACGCCACACGATGGGTGAGCGCATTGGCTGCCTTTACTCGCAGATTTCATCGGTAGCCGTCAAGCTGCCGTTAAGACAAGACAGCGTATGATTAGTCTTGTAATTTTAGCAACTATCACCACTGAAAGGATTTTAGCATGAACCTTGATTTAAACAAAGTAACCAGTGAAACCGTTAAGATTCTTGCTGTTATCATGAAAAAGTCGGCGTGGGGGGTGTGTCATCTGCGCACACTTCAAGAAGATAAGTCGCACGGACTGACCCTTGAACAAATCGATAAGGGTGTCTGTGATGGTGTCTACGCCGGCGTGTTTACTGTTAGTGACTGCACTGTGGAGAGCGCCTGTACGCTCGGGTATAACACCATTTCTAAATCTACCCCAACTGAAACAATTACAGTTACTGAAGATGGCAACAATTTGCTTAGCACGCTCCAACTGATCCTTTCTGGTGAAGATGAGGCTGTCGACAACTAATAAGTGCTACAAGGTTATTTGCGGTGTTTATATGTAACTTATTATTTAAATCGCTGCTTAAAAAAGGAGTATAATTTAAATGTTAACCAACATTGACACTGACACACTGACTCAAAACCTTTTGAGGTATGAAAGACTACCTGACGAAGTACTTGAAGCCAACCCTGAACTCACAGCGTGGGTTGAGTACACGCTAGACGCTATTTGGGACTTGTCACCGCACGATCCACACTACACCCTGAATGACACTGATTCAATTCAGTACCGTAAAACCTTGGATGCGCTTGATCATTTGCGGGGTTCTCCTTAAACTTACCAATGTTGCTTTACTTTTTAGCTTATTTGTAGTAAACTTTTAAAACTCCTTTTCTTCTACCCGCCAGAAAAGTTACAATTATGAAAACGAAACCTAATCCTGACACCCACTCTAATCTTAACTCTACTCCTGAAGATCCTCTTGTAACGGCCTACCTTGCTGCAGTTACGGCTGAACGGCTTGCTGTCGAAGCGTGGAGCGCTGTAGTTAAGCGGCGTATGAGTTTTCAAGGGTAATAAAAAAAGATATAGACGATCTCTTACCCAACTACTTTTTACACTTATCCTTGAAAGCCTTTTCTGAGAGGTTGTTGTGCGTGTTACGCTCTGAACGACACTGCTTCAATTCAGTACCGTAAGGCTTTGGATGCACTCGAACATTTACAGGGTCTTTAATAAACCTACCAATGTCGCTTTGCTTTTTAGGCTAAACAACTCATGCTATTTGTGTCAGACCTGTAAAAAATCCTTTCTGCCACCTACCAAAAGAGTTGTACACAACATGTAAGAGTGCGGCTGTAGCGCTACCCATACACAACTTATAGTGCGGGGACACATCCAATTAACTTTTTTACCATCAACTAGTGTTCTGTTGTAGCGTAGTTCAGTAATAAGGTTAGGTTTAATTTTAATTAAGTTAAGGTGTAAACTTTCTTGTATATTCCTTTAAACCTTAACAGATAGTATAAAATAAAACGCATCCTGTCCGCGCTACTGATGAACTACTTTACGGCGAATGGCTGCGTGCTTAGCGAAGAAAGCGGTCTTGCCCGCCCTGCGTTGGTTAAAAAGGGTTATGGACTCGGCATAGTCATGGCGCATCAATTCCAGGCACTTTCGCACCAAGGCGGTGCGGTGGTATTGCTAGGAATCGTTAGACACCAGGAACCTCGCAATAGAGCAGCTCGAGTCTAAAACTTACCACTTCTTACTTTTAGGTAAGAAGTAGTAAGAAGTCTTCCTGACACTGCAACAACCCCTGGTTGGGAGGTGTTGACGCTGCGTCGGCGCGCGGTCGTCGGCGTTGAGTGTCTCGATTGAATCGAACCTATCGACCAACCCGGAGCACCTTTGTTCGTAAAACTGGTGCGCTATGCTCAGACAAGAACGGGTTTAAACACGATCCCTGACATTTTCCAACTACATTTTACAAACAACCACTCTTTTTTTGATTAACATTAAAATTTTTATTTATAATTCTTCTTAATGCGCTGACAAAAAACGCTTTATTTCCTTAATAAAAAAATTAACACATCTACGAAAAACTGGCTGAATATTCCATTAACTATTTTGAAGTTCTTGATGTTTGGTTGGTTTTTTATATAGGACTTTTCTAAACCAAAGCGACACTGACATTGATCACTTAACAACCTCGTTTCAAGGCAAGCCAAGCTAAAACCACCCCCCTACCGCCGCTTGGCAATCATCTTAACTGAAAGCTTTTTCCTTGAGACTGTGATGTGTGTTAACTTGTAGAAATTCGAAACAACCACTTTACTTTTTAAGCAGCAGCTATATTATATTTGTAATTGTTTAACACCTCCCAACCAAAAGAACTAGAATATGTCCTCTACACCTGAAAACGTTAGAGCTGCTTACGCTAAGGCTGAGTCTTTGTCTATAAAAGCTTCTGCCGCAGCCGCTGCTGCTGCTGTTTGCGTCGATTCTGAAAGATCTGTCAACGACGAAGCAGCTAAAAGAGAAATTTATACTGCCTATGTCAAGGCAGAGGCTGTAGCTGCAAGCGCTGTGGCCGCAGCTTATGCTGCTAAGGTTGACTACAGTGCTAAGTGTGCCCACTCTAAAGCTATAGGTGTTGATAATAAAACAATAATTTCTGCTTATAAAACGGCTCTGAAAGACGGTGTTGACGCCGTCGAGTCTGCTCGCATCGAATCTGCCCACGAAGAGTCTATAAAAGCTAATGACAACGCCCGCGCCAAAGCCATAGACGCTGCTTATGCAGCTTACGCTGTCTACAATAAAGCAATTATTGCAGCAGACTACGCAAAGATTGCGTATAGGGCTGCAAAGTTAAGATGTATTGATAACTCTATCGAACTCAACCCAGCACCAGAATCTGACCCCACCCATCAAAAGCTAAAACCTAGATCTGCTCGCACGTAGAAAAAGATTGCCTGCTAGATGTCAACAAGAAAACTCTGGTTATTTGCAGAATGTAGTTGTAATATTGTTGGAGATCGACCAAACCCTCCTAACTATAGTGCTTTTTTGATCTTCTCCAACCATTTTTTGCACCTATCCAAAACTCTGAAAGGAATTCTGCCGTGAACACACTCTCGCCGCTAGCGTAGCTTCTGCTGTTTCTGCTGCTGTTGCTGTTAATATCACTGTAAACGGCACCATAACTACCGCCTCCACAGCCCTCGCCGTCGCCTTCGCTTCTGCCATAGCCAAGGCTGTCACTGATACCGCTGCCGAATCCGCAGTCGTTGCCTATGCTGTTGCCGTAGCCTTCTCCGCTGTCTCTTGCGCAGCCATAGCCACCTTCGCCGTCCTTGGCGTAGCCATAGCCGTAGCCGCGCCCACTGTCTTCGGCGCAGCCATAGCCATAACCCAGTCCAAGGCGAAAATCTGTCTCGGCGAACGCTCCGCTAATCAAGTCTGCCACGGTCAGCGACCCTGCACCGGAGCCGAAACCCACGCATTAACAGCTTCGGGAGTGACACTAAAAACCGCTGTTACTCCCTCGAGCGTAACACCCGGTGCGGTAGCGGAGATTTTACTGTCCAAATCAGGGCCAATGTCAGCAAGCCCAAACACGCCGCCCATTTTCGCTGACCAATACAAACACATACGAGCATCGGTTAGCACGATAGGCCGCGCACTAGGGTTGTCAGTGTAGCCGAACACTACTCCGCGCTTGTCCGCACACACAACAACAACAACAGGTACAGTTTTTTATCGGCAACCTCGTCAATATTGAGGGTAGACTTGTTCGCTTGGACTTTCTTTGTGGTGTTGATAGACATTTTCTCTCTCCAGTTTTTATAGGTTTTAGTGTTGCGCAACTATACAATAAGCACTTGCTGTAGTCGACGCATTTATCACAAAAAAAGAAAAATTATTAAAAGTGAGAAACACACCACACTTTAATGACACAGTTACCCCGACAGGGCCGGATCACAGGTTGAATTGCACTGCGAAAAGCGCACTGCACCTAGCGTATACCCTGATGTGTTATACACAACTATGGCTGGTCTGCGTAGACGCTG
>BBPE01000282.1_pt1 | contig 18532 bp, 19 predicted proteins | sample 1344301 | NCBI WGS metagenome assembly BBPE01 (sample SAMD00019089, study PRJDB2971) | groundwater metagenome | isolation source: The Cedars highly-alkaline
CATGCGCGCCGCGATCGTCCTGGCCGCCGGGCTCGGCACCCGGATGCGCTCCGACATGCCCAAGGTGATGCACCGCATCGCCGGCCGGCCCATGGTCAACCACCTGCTCGACGCCGCCGCGCGCGTGTTCGACCGCGTGGTGGTCGTGGCCGGGCCGGGGATGGACGGCCTCGCGAGGGCCGTCGAACCGCACCCGGTCGCGGTGCAGGAGGACCGGCTCGGCACCGCCCACGCGGCGCGGATGGCGGCCCCGCTGCTCGCCGGGTTCGCGGGCGACGTGGCCGTGCTCTACGGTGACAACCCGCTTGTCACCGAGCCGACGCTGCGCCGGCTGGTGGAGGCGCGCGCGTGCTCCGACCTCGTGCTGCTGGCGATGCGCCCCGCCGACCCAGCGAAGTACGGCCGGCTCGTGCTCGACGCGCGCGGCCGGGTCGAGCGCATCGTCGAGTGGGCGGACGCCACGGAGGACGAGCGCGGCATCGGCCTGTGCAACGCGGGCTTCCTCTGCGCGGCCTGGCCGCGCCTGTCGCGCTGGCTGGAGCAGGTGCGCGCGGACAACAGCAAGGGCGAGTACTACCTCACGGACGTCGTCGCCCTGGCCCGCGCCGAGGGCGCGACCACGGGCTTCGTCGAGGCCGACGAGGCCGAGCTGCGCGGCATCAACAGCCGCGTCGAGCTCGCCGCCGCGGAGGCCGAGCTGCAGGCCACGCTGCGCCGCCGCGCCATGGAGGCCGGCGCAACGCTGGAGGATCCGTCGAGCGTCACCCTCGCCTGGGACACGCGGCTCGGCCGCGACGTGGTGGTCGAGCCGCACGTGGTGTTCGCGCCGGGCGTGGTGGTGGAGGACGGCGCCACGATCCGCGCCTTCTCGCACCTGGAGCGGTGCGCCGTGCGCCGCGGCGCCGTCGTCGGCCCCTACGCCCGCATCCGCCCCGGCAGCGAGGTGGGCGAAGGCGCGCAGGTCGGCAATTTCGTCGAGCTGAAGGCGGCAACGCTGGGCCCCGGCGCGAAGGCGAACCACCTGAGCTACGTGGGCGACGCGACGGTGGGCGCGGGGGCCAACATCGGCGCCGGGAGCATCACCTGCAACTACGACGGCGTCGCGAAGCACCGCACGGAGATCGGCGAGGGCGCCTTCGTCGGCTCCAACACCTCGCTCGTGGCGCCCGTGCGCGTGGGCGCGCGCGCGGTGACGGCCGCGGGCTCCGTGGTGACGGAGGACGTGCCCGACGACGCGCTGGCGCTGGGGCGCGCGCGGCAGACCAACAAGCCCGGGAGGGGAATGCCGTCCCGGGGGATGGGTTCGAGAGGGACGTAGCGCCATGTGCGGAATTGTCGGGATCGTCGGCCGCGAGGCGGCGGCGCCGCGCATCCTCGAGGCGCTGAAGCGCCTGGAATACCGGGGCTACGACAGCGCGGGCATCGCCACGCTCCACGACGGCGCGATGGAGCGCCGGCGCGCCGAGGGCAAGCTTGGCAACCTCGCGGCGGTGCTGGCGGACAACCCGCTGCACGGCAAGATCGGCATCGGCCACACGCGCTGGGCCACCCACGGCGCGCCGGTGGAGCGCAACGCCCACCCGCACGCGACGCCGCGCGTCGCCGTCGTGCACAACGGCATCTTCGAGAACTACGCCGAGCTGCGCGCCGAGCTCGAGCCCAAGGGCTACGCCTTCGAGACGGAGACCGACACCGAGGCCTTCTGCAAGCTCGTGGACTTCTATCTGGCCGACGGCCACGCGCCGCGCGAGGCCGCGGCCGCCGCGCTGCGCCGCGTGCACGGGGCGTTCGCGGTCGCCATCCTCTTCGCCGGCCATCCGGACATGCTGGTCGCCGCGCGGCACGGCGCGCCGCTGGCCATCGGGTTCGGCGAGAGCGAGATGTTCATCGGCTCCGACGCGCTGGCGCTCGCCCCGCTCACGCGCCGCATCGCCTATCTCGACGAGGGCGACCACGCGGTGATCACGGCCGAGGGCGCGCGCTTTTGGGACGTCGCCGGCGCCGAAGTCGAGCGCGAGGTGCGCGTGACCGCCGTCTCCGGCGCGGCGACGGGCAAGGGCAACTACCGCCATTTCATGGAGAAGGAGCTGCACGAGCACCCCGCGGTGCTCGGCGACACGCTGCGCCAGTACCTCGACCCGGCGAGCCGCGCCGTGCGGCTGCCGCGCCTGCCCTTCGACCCGGCGGTGGTCCCGCGGCTGACCATCACGGCCTGCGGCTCCGCGTTTCTCGCGGGCCAGGTCGGGCGGTACTGGATCGAGCAGCTCGCGCGCATCCCCGTCGAAGCCGACGTGGCGAGCGAGCTGCGCTACCGCGAGCCGCCGCTCGCGCCGGGCGGCGGCGCGATCCTGGTGAGCCAATCGGGCGAGACGGCGGACACGCTGGCCGCGCTCAAGCTGCTGCGCGCGGGCGGGCAGAAGGTGCTCTCCGTCGTCAACGTGCCCGAGAGCTCCATGGCCCGGGAAAGCGACGCGACGGTGCTGACGGTCGCCGGCCCCGAGATCGGCGTCGCCTCCACCAAGGCCTTCACCGCGCAGCTCGCGGTGCTGGCCTGCCTGGCCATCGGCTTCGGCCGCGCGCGGGGGACGCTCACCGAAGCCGACGAGGCGCGGCTGACCCAGGCCCTGCTCCAAGTGCCGGAGGACGCGGCGAAGGTGCTGGAGCAGGACAGCGAGATCCGCGCCATGGCCGCCGAGGTGGCGCAGGCGCGCGACGTGCTCTTCCTCGGCCGCGGCGCGCTCTATCCCATCGCGATGGAGGGCGCGCTCAAGCTCAAGGAGATCAGCTACATCCACGCCGAGGGCTACGCGGCGGGCGAGATGAAGCACGGCCCCATCGCGCTGATCGACAGCGCGGTGCCGGTGATCTCGCTCTGCCCGTCCGGGCCGCTGTTCGAGAAGACGATGTCGAACCTGCAGGAGGCCTCGGCGCGCGGCGGGATCGTGATGGCCTTCACCGACGCGAAGGGCGCGCCGGCGCTGGGCCGCTTCGCCAAGCGGGTGATCGTGCTGCCGGACGCCGCGGATTTCGCCCAACCCATCCTGCACGCGATCCCGGTACAGCTGCTCGCCTACCACGTGGCGGTGCTGCGGGGCACGGACGTGGACCAGCCGCGCAATTTGGCGAAGAGCGTGACGGTGGAGTGAGAACGGAGTTCCTGGACACGCGGGCGCGGCGTTCCCGGAGCGTTTTCACATCCTCCGTGGATAGCCTGAGTGGGCGAGGTCGTTCGAGCACTTGTTTGGCGTGAAAGCGGCGAGGCTCTGGCCGATGGTAGTCCACCGGGCTTCGATGTCCCCGAGCGCTGCCGCCCGGACCAGGTTCTTGAGCTTGGCGGAGACCTGCTCGATGGGGTTCAAGTCGGGCGAATAGGGCGGCAGGTCACGTAGCCCGCCGCCACGCGCTTCGATGGCGGCGCGCACGCCTGGTGACTTGTGGCATCGCAGGTTGTCACCGACCACGATGTCGCCGGGGGCGAGCGTGGGCGCCAGCTGCTGCTCGACACAGGCCCGCAAGGTGACGCCGTTCATCGGGTGATCGATGACCAGCGGGGCGACGATGCCGTCCGGGCGAAGTCCTGCGACCAGCGTCGAGGTCTTCCAGTGTCGATGCGGCACAGCGGCCACAAGGCGCTTGCCGCGCGGGCTGCGGGTCACGTCCGTCAACCTGGTGGAAAAAGCTGTTGGGCTTGAGGTGGCCACGGTTCCGGCGGCCTTGGGTGGAAGTTGCAGGGTCTCGTTGGCGTGTTCGGGGTTGGGCATCTCGCCCATGGCCTCGACGCCCATGTAGCGGTGCTGCGTCTGCCATTCGTCGTTGGCCTCGCGCAGTAGGGCACCGATCAGGCGGATGATGGAGGCCTCGGAGGGAAAGATGCCGACCACGTCGGCGCGGCGCTTGACCCCCTTGTTCCGGCGCTCCGGCGGGTTCGTCGGGTGCAGCTTGGTCCAGTGCTGGGCGGGGAATGCCATGCAGGCGAGCACGTCGTTCTCGCTGTCGTCCACAGGGCTGTTCAACGCTGTGGAATGCGGAGAAGGTTGAGCATGCTTGCGAGCCCGGCGATGGCGGCGCGGTATCGGTCCTGGCTGAGTGATCCTCGGCGATTGGCCTTGAGGATGTTGAAGGCGAAGCTTCGGAGCCTCGCGAAGACGCCTGGGTTGATGCGGATGCGGGAGCGATCCTCGCCCATGGTGACGTCGCGGCTGTAGTGGGATGTGTTCTCGATCTTCCGGTGGTCACGGATGGCGCTCGCGGCGCGGTCGGCGGTGATGGCGCTGCTCGCGAGGTGGCAGGCTGTCTCGGTGGAGCGCCGCCAGCGGCCGGTGCTGGCGCTTCGGGTGAGGACGTCACGCTCGACGCGGATGACGGCGCCGACGAGGGCGGACCATTCGCTGTCGGCGAAGGCGTGGGCGGCGTCGAAGACGGTGACGCTGCGCTCCTCCCGCCGGTGGCGCCGGCGATCCCGGCGGCTGCTCGATGACCGCGGCGTGGCGGTGGCGCAGAGGTCCTGCGCCCGCTGATGCAAAGCAGGCTGGTTGTCCTTGAGTTGGACGATCAGGTCGAGCTTGGCGTCCGCGGCGGCCTGGAATGTTTTTTTGACAGTGCAGGGCATCCAACGTGATCGGATGGCCGGCCAGGCCGAGCTCGGCGAGCAATGCCTGGGCGGCCGGGATCCCGTTCGATTTCTCGGCGATGTCGCTGTGCGCCAGCGCCCACGCGGTGTCGGTGGCGAACACGCCGAGCAGTTGCGCGGCGGTGCGGTCGCGGAACTGGTCGAAGCTGCCGCGCAGCGTCTTGCCGTCGATCGCCAGGCTGGCCCCGCCCGGCTTGGCAGAGGCCGCCTGCAACAGGCCGGCATGGCGGCGGAAGGCGGCCTCCAGCGCGCTGCTGCCGAGGCCCTGCAGGATGTGGCGGACCGAGGTGTGTGCCGGCGCGCGTCGCCAGTTCAGCCCGAACGCCCGGTTCAACCGGCGGCGGTGCGCGCCGATGAAGGTGGTGACGCTGCGATAAGAGTTGCCGCCGCTGACGATGGCCAGGATGGAGAACAGCAGCACCTGCGGCAATCGGTAGAGCTTGCCCTCCGCACGGCGTCGGTCGGGCACCTCCTCCAGCAGGCCCAGAAGCGGTGCAAACGCGGTGCAGCGGTGCAAACGCGGTCACGGCAACCTCCACCCCGGTTGCCGACCCAGGAGTCCGAGTTCCGCCGTGCGGGGAACCCAGCTTCCCGACCTCCGCCGCCGTTCTTCCCGGACCTGTTGCGCCGTGGACTCACCCGGGCGCCGCACAGCGTTGAACAGCCCTGGCCGCCAGACAGACAAAGCCCCGCGCCACCGGAATATGGGGGATGTCGATCGCCCAGACTTGGTTGGGCAGGTCCACCACGAGGCCGCGCGGCAGATACGGGTGGATCTTGTGCCCGGGCGCCGGTTTGGACGTGTTGGGCCGGCGCTACAGCGCCTCGATGCTCATCCGCCGCATCAGCGTCGCCACCGCCAACCGGCCGATCGTGATGCCTTGCCCGCGCAGCAGGTCGCGCAGCATCCGGCTGCGCGCGTAGGGGTAATCCCGATGCAACTCATCAATTCGGCGCAGGATTGCCAGCCGCGCTGGCGGCACCGGCCGGGGCAGGTAGCCCGGAATATGCGCCGGGTTGTCCTGACGCGGGCCGACTCCACGGAAGTGGCCGAGCCGCCGACTTCGTTGCGGAAAACTCCACGAAACTGGCGTCTGGAAGGCAGCTCCGTAAAATCAATGGCTTGCGCTTGAGGCGGCAGTCGTCGTGAACAATCCGGGGCAGTAGACGCTGCTCCGGCTCAGCCGCAGCAGCGAGGCCCGCCGTGTCAGCGGCAGCACGTTGCCCCGGCCGATAGCGCTTGGCGCTCGGCAGGCCGGCCTTGCTGAGCGCGCCGGACAGAAAATCCTTCTCCAGCGTCAACTCCCCGATCTTCGCATGCGGCAGCTTCAGATCGACCACCGGCACGCCTTCGCTGGCAGCAGCGCCAGAGCCGAAAACGCCGGCAGCACCCTCCGCAGTTGCGCCTTCCAGGCAACGATCCGGGCCGGGTGTACGGCGAATACCTTGGCCAGTTCGGCCAGCGTCTTCCCGCCCTTGATCGCGGTCAAGGCCACCTTTGCCTTGAAGCCGGGGCTGTGTGCCCGGCGGGCTCGCTTCGTCGTGTTCTCTCCCGATCCGCGGCAACATCGCCGCGGTCAGGCAGAAAAGCCGGTTGTCGGGCCGTCCGAATTTCCCGAGCCACTTCTGTCTGGCACGTTGCACACGCGGACGATGCGCGCGTCGCAGGCGGCGCGGTCGGCCCGGTCGTAGCCCACGCCCATGCGCACGACGACGCTGAGGCACGGGAAGCGCGCGAGCGCCTCCGCCGGCACGGCCATCCGCACCGTCAACGCCCGTGCGCCTCGGCGCACAGCTACTCGGGAAGCTCGAGCTGCGAGGCCTTCGCCCAACCCTGCAGCACGCGGACGCCGGGGCCGAGGACCCTCTTGCTCCAGAGCCGTGTCCGGGTAGCGCGAAACCGGCTCGACGACGCTCAGCACGGCGGTCGCGTCAGAGCGGCACGCACCGCACGACGTCGTTGTGGCCGATGGCGGTGGTGGCGATGGTGCCGTCCGGGCAGGTCGTCTGCGCGAGCGTCGGCGGCGGCATGCCGCCGCCCTGGCTCCAGCGGAAGGAAACCGTGCGCGTCCCCGGCCCGCACACGCGGCGGCCCTGGCGGACCGTGCAGGACGCCATGGCCATCTGCCGCAGCGGATTCGGCGCGGCCTGGTGCCGGGCGTAAGGGATGGCGATACCCGCGCCGCCCCGTCCGGCGCGGGCCTCGGTGATCCGAGGGCGCTGGCCGCGCGCCGCAGCCGAGGCGCCGCGCCCCCTCGCCGTGGGCGCCGCGACGGGCCGTGATGCAACGGCCCGCGACGCCGCGGCCCGCTGCGGCGTTGCCGCGGTCCGCGCCGCGGCCGCGGGAGCGCGGGCCTGTTGCGAAGCCTTCGCCGAATGCCGCGGCGCGTCGGCGCGAGCGGCCTCCGACGACGACGGCGCGAACGCGAACAGCCACGCGGCCGCGAGGCCGGCTACCGCAAGGCGCATGAGACCCCCATCCCCCGTCTTTCCCGCAACAATCGGTAACGGCTCAGGGGAGATGGAGCAAGCGCAAATACTCGGCGCTCTGCATCTCCGCGAGGCGCGAGGCCGTGCGCTCGAACATGGCCGCGTTCTCGCCGCGCTCGTAGAGCCGGTCCGGCTGGTCCTCCGCGCTCGCGACGAGCTTGCAGCGGTGCTCGTACAGCGCGTCCACCAGGGTCACGAAGCGGCGCGCCTTGTCGAAGTTCTCGGGGCCAAGCCGCGGCACGCCGTCGAGCACGAGGGCGTGGAAGTGCGTGGCGAGCGCGAGGTAGTCGGCCGGGCCAAGCGCCGCGCCGCACAGCGCGTCGAAATCGGCGCGGGCGACGCCGCGCGCGGCCTGCTCCACCTCGACCCGCCGGCCCAGGACGGAGAGCGTCGTCCGCTCGCCGCGCGCCTGGCCCGCGAGCTCGTGGAATGCCGCGTCGAGCGCGCGCTCGGCCCGCCCGTCGGGGGGCACGTGCCAGGTCGGCATCCCGCCGATGCGCTCGCGGCGGTAGTCGCGGAGCGCCTCGAGCTGCAACACCTCCACGCGGCTCTTGATCAGCGCGATGAAGGGCAGGAACGCGTCGCGGCCCGGCTTGCCGCGGAACAGGTCGTCGGGCGCGGTGTTGCTCGTTGCCACCATCACCACGCCGCGCGCGAACAGCGCCTCGAACAGCCGGCCGAGGATCATCGCGTCGGTGATGTCGTGGACCTGGAACTCGTCGAAGCACAGCAGCGGGGCCTCGCCGGCGAGCGCGTCGGCCAGCGGCGGGATCGGGTCGGAGCCCCCCGGGCTCGCCTGCTTCCACGCGTGGACGCGGCGGTGCGCCTGCTGCATGAAGTCGTGGAAGTGTACGCGGCGCTTGCGCGGCACCTCGGCCGCGTCGAAGAACAGGTCCATCAGCATGGACTTCCCGCGCCCGACCTCGCCGACGAGATAGAGGCCGACGGGAGTCCCCCTGGGCGTCGCGAGGTCGCCCGCGCCGCCGCGCGAGCGCCCGAACAGCTTGCCGAACAGGCGGGAGGCTCTTTCCGGCTGCGCCGGGGGCGGGTCGTAGCCGCGGAGGTCCTGCCAAAGCGCCTGGAGCATCTCGGCCGCGCGGGCCTGCGCCGGGTCGGGGGCAAGCAGCCCCCGGGCGACGCGCGCGCGGTAGGCGGCGAGTGGTCCGCCCGGCGCAACTTCCAGGGGGTTGGGGGCTGTCGCGGGGGAGGCGAGTGCGGCGTCCATGTCTTCTGCACCTTTACCGCGTTGCACCACGGCCCTCAAGATGTGGGACTTCGTCCGCATTTTCTCTCTTTGCGCGCGAGACGGGACTGATCTATGTCGGCACCGCCAAAGCTCGGGAGATCACCCATGCGTTTCACCACCGTGCGCACCGCCCTTGCGGCCGCCCCACTGCTCCTGCCACTTCCGGCAACGGCCGGCGCATTTCTGACCTTTTCGGGGGTCGTCTCCGACGGCGAGGGCTTAAACGTGTTCGGACTTGACCCCACGACAACCACCGACTTGACCGGCCTCGCCTTTTCCGGGTCCCTCCGCGCCGGTGGCGTGTTGAACCGCAGCGATGACTTCGTCGTCGGGGCCGACGACGAGTTCCTGGCGTTCACCCGCGCCGCGCTGACCTTCACGATCAACGGTGTCAGCGAGAGCGCGATCATCGGGCCCGCCCTGGGGGACCCGCCTTTCCTCATTGGCGTCTTCAATGGCATAAATCCGCGCTTCGGGCTGTCGGACACCGGCTTCGACGACGTGGTCGTGTTGGCTTTAGGCGTGTCGCCCGCTGGGATCGCCGGCCTGGAGTTGCGGGTGTTTGGCGACGCCGAAGCGGTCCCCGGAGGTTTCACGCCGTTCTCGGTCGCCACCGACGGAGCGCTGGTCGACGGCGTCTTGCTGGCCCTGTTGCTCGTCGGGCCGAACGACGACCGCGGGTTTTTCCTGACGGCGAGGGAGTTCACCCTGACCCTCGTTTCCGTTTCGGCGCCGGGCGCGGCGGGTCTTTTGGGCGCCGGCCTGCTCGGCCTCATGGGGCTGATCCGTCGGCGCGGCGGCGGCTGACCTGCCGCGCTACTCGCGCTGCGCCAGGTAATGGGCGATGGCGCGGATGTCGTCGTTGGTCAGGCCGTGCATCACGCCGTTCATCTGCGTGTCCGCACCCACCCGCAGCCCGTCTCGGTACTCGGCCAGCGTGTGGGCAAGGAAGTCCTCGCGCTGGTGGTTCAGCCGCGGCACGTTCGCCCGGCCCGCGTAGCCCGGCAGGTGGCAGGCGTTGCAGTTGCGCGCCGCCGACAGCCGCGCCCCGCGCTCGGCCAACGCGGCGTCGCGCGGAGCCCGGTCCGGCTTCGGGCCGGAGGGCAGCGAGGCAAACCAGGCGGCGAGGTCGAGGATCTGCGCGTCGGTCAGCCCGCGCGAGGGCTCCGCCATGGCCGGCACCGGCCGCAGCCCCTCGCGGAACAGGATCATCTGGAGCGCCAGGAAATCCGCCTGCTGCCCGGCGAGCGAGGGCATCAACGGCACCGCCGAAACGCCCCGCGCCCCGTGGCAGGCGCCGCACCCGCGTTCCTCGGCAAGCGCCGCGCCGCGACCCGCGTCCTGCGCCACCGCCCCGGGCGCGCCGAGCACGGCGGCCGCGAAGGCGGCGGCGCGGAGGAGAGCGGCGCCCCCTGCCGCCGTCGCTCCGCCCATCAACGCCGCGCGCTCACGCGGTAGATCGCCCCGTTCTCCTCGTCGCTCACGAGCAGCGAGCCGTCGGGCATCGTCAGCAGCCCCGCGGGCCGGCCGAGGAAGCGCTGGTTCGCGTCGTCGCGCAGGCCGGTGAGAAACTCCTCCTGGACCAGCCGCCCGCCCTCCTCGCGCACCACGACCACGTTGAAACCCGAAAGCTGCGGCCGGTTCCACGAGCCGCGGTTGGCGATGAACAGGGCGTTGCGGTAGCGCTCCGGGAACGCCGCGCCGCGGTAGAAATGCGTGCCGATGGGCGCGACGTGCGCGCCAAGGTTGAGATCGGGCGAGCGGAACTCCGAGCACATCCGCCCGCTCACGGCCGGGTCCTGCCAGCCGCCATGGCACCACGGGAAGCCGTAATGCTCGCCGCGGCGCGTGTGGACGTGCAGCGTGTCCGAGGGCTGGTCCTGCCCCGCCCAGTCGCGGCCGCGGTTGGTGAACCAGAGTGCGCCGGTCCTCGGGTGGAAGTCGAAGCCCACCGAATTGCGAACGCCCCGCGCCTCGATGCGCAGGTCCGTCCCGTCGGGCCTGTAAGCCTTGATGAGGCCGAAGCGGCTCTCGTCCGTGTCGCAGATGTTGCACGGCACGCCGCGGCTGATCCACAGCCGGCCCTCGCGGTCGAACTGGATGTGCGTCCAGCCGTGGTGCACCTCGGTCGGCAGGTTGAAGGCCGCGGTCAGGTCCACGGGCTGCGGGTTGGACAGGTTCTGCTCGACGTCGTCGATGCGCAGCAGGCGGTGGATGGCGGAGACGAACAGCGCGCCGTTGTGCACCGCAAGGCCCGAGGGCTGCGGCAGGCCCTGGAGCAGGGTCGAGACCTGCCGCTCGGAGCCGCCGTCGCGCACGGCGTACACGCGGCCGATGGCGCGGGTGCCAACGAAGACCGTCCCGTTGTCGCCGCGCACCATCACGCGCGCGCCGGGCAGGCCGTGGGCCCACAGCTCCACCTGGAAGCCTTCGGGCACGCGGATATTGGCGACGGGGATGCGCTCGACCGGCGTCGCGGTCAGGCGCTGGGGGTGGGGCGCGAGGGGCGACTGCGCCATCTCGGCGGGGCGCCCCTGCTGCCAGCCCGGGGCCGGCGCGCCGGGCGCCTGGGCGAGCGCGAAGACGGGCGCAAGCAGAAGCGCGGGGAAGAGCGTGTGGCGGAGCATGGATGAACCCCCGGGTGACGTCCGTCGTTCGGCCCGGCGCCGCCCGTCACCTTTCTCGCGTCGGGAGCGCGCGCGGGCAAGACGCCGCGCGCGCTTTCCTTCAGCCCCGATAGGCGAAGGCCGTCTCGCCCGCCGCGTCCAACGCTTCGCGCAGCATGGCATGGTGCGGCGAGAGCGCGCAGGCCGGGTCGGTCTGCGCCGCGTCGCCGAGCAGCGCGGCGGCTTGGCAGCGGCACCCGCCCCAGTCGCGCTCCGCATGCGCGCAGCCCCGGCAGGGCGCGGGCATCCACGCCGTGCCCCGGAAGCGGTTGAACGCCTCGGCGTGCGTCCACGCGTCGCGCAGCGACTTGTCGCGCACGTTGGGGAAGACCATGCCCGGGATGCTCTCCGCCGCGTGGCAGGGCAGGATGTCGCCGCGCGGGGAGATCGCGAGGAACCGCCGCCCCCACCCGCCCATGCACGCCTTGGGCCGCACGGCGTGGTAGTCGGGCACGACGTGGTCGATGACGAGCCGGCCGTTCAGCCGCCCGCGCGCCGCGTCCACCGTGCGCGTCGCCTCCTCCAGCATCGCGCGCGTCGGCAGCAGCGCCGCGCGGTTGGCGAGCGCCCAGCCGTGGTACTGGACGTGCGCCACCTCGAGCCGCCCCGCGCCCCACTCCAGCGCCAGCTCGATCAGCGCGGGCAGGTTGTGGAGGTTCTGCCGGTGCACGACGGCGTTGACCGTGAGCGGCAGCCCGGCCGCCATCACCAGCCGCGCCGCCTCGCGCTTCCTCGCGTGCGCGCCGCGCAAGCCGCCGATGCGCTCCGCGCCCTCGGCCTGGGCGTCCTGCACGGAGAGCTGCACGTGGTCGAGGCCCGCGGCAACGAGCCCTTCGAGCTTCGCCGCGTCGAGCGTCACGCCCGCCGTGATGAGGTTGGTGTACAGCCCCGCCGCGCGCGCCGCCGCGACAATGTCCGGCAGGTCGCGCCGGGCGGTGGGCTCGCCGCCGGAGAGGTGCACCTGCAGGCAACCCAGCTCCGCCGCCTCGCGAAGGGCGCGCGCCCACTCGTCGGTGCCCAGCTCCTCCGACGCCTTCGCCAGCTCCAGGGGATTGGAGCAGTAGGGGCAGCGCAGGGGGCAGCGGTGCGTCAGCTCCGCGAGGAGGGCGAGGGGCGCGTCGGGGGTCACGTCGCGAACACGCCCTTGCCGCGCAGGTCGGCGAGCATGGCGCCGACGTCGGCCGCGATCACCTCGCGCGGCGCGGCAAATCGCGCCGCGAGCGCGTCCACGATCGCGCCCTCGTCGCGCGCGCCGTCCACAAGGCGCAAGACCTCCAGGGCCGTCTCGTCGGGGACGAACATCCGCTCGGGGGCCATGACGACCCAGCGGCCGCGAGCGCGGTCCTCCTGCAGGCGCACGCCCGGAGCAAAACGGAGGGGGGCGAAGCGCAGGCTCACGAGGGCCGCCAAGCGCCGGGCGGCGGCAGGCCCGGCTCGACGTAGGCGAAGTGCAGCGCGTCCAGCTGCGCCCACAGGAGGTCGCACTTGAAGCGCAGCGCGGCCAGCGCGCGCCCCTGCTCCTCCGGCGTGCGCGCGCGCTCCCTCACGTAGCCCAGCGCGAACTTCACGTCCGCGGGCGCCTGGGTCAGGCGCGGCTGGAAGTAGGCGAGCGTGTCCTCGCTGACAAAGTCGTAGTTGGCGAGCATCCCCGACACGCGCGAGCGGATGATGTCGCCCGAGAACATCTCCGTCAGCGACGAGGCGACGGCGTCGAGCAGCGGCATCTCCCGCACGAAACGCACGTACGCCTCCACCGCGAAGCGCGTGGCGGGCAGGATGCCGCGCATGGAGGCGACGTACTCGCGCTCGAGCCCGAGGCTGTCGGTGAGGATCAGCCAGCGCTCGACCCCGCCGATCTGACCCGAATCGTCCCCGTCGTGGTCAACGAGCCGCCGCCGCCACTCCCGCCGCAGCTCCGGCGTCGGCAGCCGCGCCAGGAGCGAGGCGTCCTTCATCGGGATGTGCGCCTGGTAGCAGTAGCGGTTGAGCGCCCACGCGCGGACCTGGTCCTTCGTCAATTGACCGGCGTGCAGCAGGTGATGGAACGGGTGGTGGACGTGGTACCGCTCGGCGCCGACCGAGCGCAGCGCCGCCTCAAGATCGTCGGGTGACAAGGGCATCCTCACGGCAGCGCGATCTCCATCCCGTCCTCCGCGACTTCCCATCCGTGGGCGAGGAGGTGGGCGCGCTCGGGGCTGTCGTCCAGCAGGATGGGGTTGCTGTTGTTCACGTGGGTCAGGATCCGGCGGCGCGCGCCGAGGCCCTCGAAGGCGGTGAGCGTTTCCGTCACCGGCATGTGGCCCATGCGCCGCCCCGTCTTGGGGCCCGCGCCGGCGCGGATCATCTCGTCGTCGGCGAACAGCGTGCCGTCGAACAGCACGCAGGCGGCGCCGCGCAGGCGCTCGGCGAGTTCGGGAGTCATGGCGGCGCAGCCCGGGATGTAGTGCAGCGCGGCCGAGGCGTTGGCGGAGAGGCACAGGCCGATGGCCGCGCCGTCGTCGGCGCGGCCCGGGTCGGCCCCGCCCTCCTCCGCAAACAGCGGCACCTTGCCGGGCACGGGATACGCCTGGGCGAGGAGGCCGGGGAGGATCTCGGCGGGCTCGCCGAAGGGCAGCGGCTTGCGCGCGACCATCGCGGGGTCGAGCGCGCGGAAGATCGGGCTCGCCTCAAGGGCCCCGAGCGACGGCGGCGCGCCCCACACGGCGAAAGCGTGCCTTTCGCGCAGGTGGAGCAGGCCCATGACCGTGTCCACCTCTGCCCCGGTCAGCACCACCGCGGAGAGGGGCGAGTTGCGCGCTCCCCGATCGGGCCGCGGGTGCAGCGCCGGCGTGGCGGCGATCTGCTGGCGCAAGTCCGGCGAGGCGTTGACCACGGCCCAGGAATCCCCGTCCGCCGACACGGCAAGCGAGGCCTGGGTGCGCGGCTTGGCGGCGCGGTCGCCGGCGCGGGCGCGAAGGCAGCCCGGCAGCGCCGAATTCCACTGCGGAAACCCGCCGCCCGCCGCGGAGCCAAGGACGATGGCGCGCAACATGGGCGGGATAAGGTTCCGGCCCGAGGCCCGACGCGGCCGCGGGCCGGGCGTGTCAGCCGATCTCGGCCGAGGCGTAGCTGTTGATCTCCAGGCCGAGGCAAACCTCGACCACGCGTGGCGTCTTCCAAGCCATAGGTTCGTCCTCCCAAGCGAGCCGGATCGATGCCCGGCAGCGCGACTATGGCGGTTGCGCCGACGCCGTTCAAGCGGCTTGGCGCAGGCGTTGGGCGGCCGCCTCGCCGACCCGCACCACCTCCACCGGGCTGGAGCGGGCCGCGCACACGGGCCGGGCCGGGCCGGGCCGCGCGGGACCGTCGCCCCGGTCGCGAAGCACGCCCCGCACTCCGACAGGTCGGCCAGCTCCGACAGGTCGGCCTGCTCCGACAGGTCGTAAAGGCGGCCGTCCGCGCACGTCCCGGCCGCGGCGCCGGCCGCCCGGAGGAGGCGTGCGCGGAGGCCACGGTGAAGCGGTTGCCGCGTGGCGCGCCTCGCGCGGCGAAGCCGACGCGCCCCCCCAGGCCTGGATTGCTTCGGCCAGCGAGAGCGCTTGTCCGGCGGTCGGGCGCAGGGCGGGGATAGCCTCGGCGAGCGCGGCCCTGGCCCGACGCCTCGCGGCACGGCGCAACGCCGCCAGGTCGCAAGGCAGGGCGCCAGACGCGGCAAGTAGCCGCCCCGTTTCCGGGTTGTGGACCCGTTGCCCCCCAGCCCCGGTCGCCCTCCGCCAACGCCGCCGGCGCGTAGCTCGCGTTGGCCGGGCCCGTTGCCCCCCAGCCCGGGTCGCCCTCCGCCGCGCGTGCGACGCGTCGGTAGCAAGCCGCGCCTCGAGTTCTGGGCGAGGCACGCCGATCACCGCGAGCACCCTCCCGCCGTCGGTTACGGCGCGAGCTCGGTCGAGACGCGGCAAGCCTTCGTTGCTGGACGGGTGCGGGCTTGGCGCGTATGCCTCCCGTTGTCTTCGAGAAAGGAGCAAGCGCGGGTCATGGGCTACAAGGTCGCGGTCGTCGGCGCCACCGGAGCGGTCGGGCGCGAGCTGCTCAAGACGCTGCACGAGCGCAACTTCCCCATCTCCGAGGTCGTCGCCCTCGCCTCGGGCCGCTCCGCCGGCCAGGAGGTCAGCTTCGGCGGCAAGGCCGTGCTGAAGGTGCGCTCGCTCGACGCCTACGACTTCTCCGGCACCGACATCGGGCTGTTCAGCCCCGGTGCTTCCGTCTCCGCGGTCCACGCCCCGCGTGCCGCGGCCACGGGCTGCGTGGTGATCGACAACACCAGCCAGTTCCGCATGGAGCCCGACGTGCCGCTGGTGGTGCCGGAGGTGAACCCGCACGCGCTCGCCGGCTTCCGCAAGCGGCGCATCGTCGCCAACCCCAACTGCTCGACCATCCAGATGGTCGTGGCGCTCAAGCCGCTGCACGACATCGCGCGCGTCCGGCGCGTCGTGGTCGCCACCTACCAATCCGTCTCCGGCGCGGGGAAGGAGGCGATGGACGAGCTCTTCAACCAGACGAAGGGCTCCTTCGTCGGCGACGCGCCCACGGTGGAGCAGTTCACCAAGACCATCGCCTTCAATGTGATCCCGCACATCGACCGGTTCATGGACGACGGCTTCACGAAGGAGGAGTGGAAGATGGCGGTTGAGACCCGCAAGATCCTCGACCCTGACATTGCCGTCGTCGCCACCTGCGTGCGCGTGCCGGTGTTCGTCGGCCACGCCGAGGCGGTGCACGTGGAGTTCGAATCCCCGATCACCGAGGCGCAGGCCCGCGCCGCGCTGCGCGACGCGCCGGGCGTGCTGCTCAACGACCAGCGCGAGGACGGCGGCTACGTCACGCCGGCCGAGATCGCGGGCGAGGACGGCGTCTATGTCTCGCGCCTGCGCCGCGACACGACCGTGCCGCACGGGCTGGCCTTCTGGTGCGTGAGCGACAACCTGCGCAAGGGCGCGGCGCTGAACGCGGTGCAGATCGCCGAGGAGATGCATCGGCAGGGGCTGCTGGCGAAGCAGGTGGCGTGATGGACCCTGTTCCACCGCGCTCGCCGGCCGGGTCAACGCAAGCGATCGTCGCTGAGCTTGCTCTGATCGCGGACGAGATGATGGTGTTTCCGGAGCTGAGCGCGCGCACCGACGCGGCCGTAACCCACCTGCCGGACGACGTGTCACTGGCTGATGATCGCGGCCGCGCTTTGCGCGAGTCCCTGCTCCGCGCAACAGCGCGGAAGTCGGAGCCATCCGACTGCATCGCGCGGCGGCTTCGTCATGTGGCCGACCTTTTCGACGGCGCAGCAAATGCCTGACGTCTTCGACCCGGGGAGGCGTTTCGCCGCCGCGTCGAGCGTCAACGGCTTGGCGGGGGCGGCGGGGGCGGCGATGCTGGCCATGCCATGCCCGAAACCCGCGTTGCCGCGCTGGAGGCCGACATGCGCGAGGTCAAGGGCAGCCTCGGCCGCATCGCAGCGTCGCCGCGCGACGTCCACAGCACCCTCAAGTCCTTCGACGACCGCCTGCGAAAGGTCGAGATAGACATCGCGCGCGTGCACGGCCGCCTCCACCCCATGCCGTCCGCCTGGACGCTTTTCGCCGCGATCCTGGCCACGGTGCTGACCGTCACCAGCCTGACCTTCGCCATCGTCCGCTTCGGCGTTCCGAACTGACGCGAAGGCGGGCGTCGCTGCCCGCCCGCCGCGCAACCGCCGCCCGGGCCCCGCACCGCCACGCCCGCGCCCGCCCTTCCCAAACCCCTGCGTTCCACCACGCTTCCCGTCGGCAGCGCCGGAGCGACCCCCCCTGCAACGACGCGACGCCTGCCGGGCCGCCCTCGCCCTCGCCACCCCACTGGTCGCCCGCGCGCAGCAGGTCTTCACCCTGCGCCGGCACGCCTTTTCCTCGCCCACCGCGCTCGACCACACCATGCCCCTCGACCGCTGGGCCGAGCGCGTGGGCACCCAATCCGGCGGGCGCATCCGCGTCGAGACCTACCCCGCCATGCAACTCGGCGGGCAGCCGCGCGACCTGCCGCAGCAGCTCGAGGACGGGGTGGTGGACATGATCTGGACCGTCCCGGGCTTCACCCCGGGCCGCTTCATGGGCAGCGAGGGGCTGGAGCTGCCCTTCCTGAACACCGGCCGCAGCGCGACCCAATCCGTCGCCGCCCACGAGTACGTCAGCCGCCACCTCGCCGACACCGAGTACCGCGGCATCAAGATCACCGCCGTCCACGCGACCGACCGCGCGCTGATCCACACCTCCCGCCGCCCGGTGCGCACGCTGGACGACATGCGCGGCCTGCGCCGGCGCGTGGCCGGGCGCTTCATCGGCGAGGCGGTGACGGCGCTCGGCGCGACGCCGGTCGGCATGCCCTTGGGCGGCGTGTACGAGGCGGCGGCGCGCAACCAGGTGGACGGCTTCCCCATCAACTGGGCCATCACCCACCCCTTCCGCCTGTCCGAGGTGTCGAAGTTCCACACCGAGCCGCCGGGCCGCAGCCTGTTCCAGGGCACGTTGCTGACGCGCATGAGCCCGCGCTCCTGCAGCCGCCTCCCGGCCGAGTTGCGCGCCGTGGTGGACGCGAACTCCGGCGCGGACCTGTCGCGCCGGCTGGGCGAGATCTGGGACAGCCAGACCCAGCAGGCCGTGGACGCGGCGCGTGGCGCCGGCAACGAGGTCGCGGAGCTGCCGGCCGAGGAGGTCGCGCGCTGGCGCCAGGCCGTCGCACCGGCCTACGAGGCCTGGATGGCGGAGATCCGGCAACGACGGCGTGAGCGCCGACAGGCCGTCGCACCGGCCTACGAGGCCTGGATGGCGGAGATGGGTCGGCGCAACCGCAACGGCCGCCAGCTCTTCGAGGCGATCGGCGAGATCACGGCGCGCCACGGCCGCGCCGCGTGACCGCCTCGCCCTTCCCGCGCGCGCGCAGGGCGCTGGAAGCCGCGGCGACCGGCGCGGCGCTCGCGGGCGGCGCGCTGCTGCTGCTCGCGGTCGGCGTCACCGCCGCCGCGGTGCTCCGCGGGGCGCTGCTTGGCCGGCCGGCCCATCCTGGGCGACAGCGAGGTGGTGGAGATGGCCATGGGCGCCGCGGTCGCGCTGCGCATCCCACTCGCAGAGCTGCGCGGCGCGCACGTGCTGGTGGACTTTTTCACCATGAGGCTGCCGGCGCGCGCCATCGCCGGCCGCGATCGCGCGGTAGTGGACGCCGTCCACCCGCACGCCCGAGCGCTCCGCCCACACCTCGTTCACCACGTGCCAGATCGAGCCGGCGCCGGCCGACCCGTATCTGATAGGGTCGCGCTGGCGCCGCGCCCAGGCGACGAAGTCGGCGTGGTTGGCGGGCCCCGTCGCGGCGCTGAGGCACGGCAGGAACGGGTTCTGCGCGATCCCCGACACGGGGACCAGGTCGCGCATCGGGTCGAAGGGCATCCGCCGGCAGGTGTGCGGGTTGACCGCGATCTGCCCGCCGTTGGCCGCGAGGATCGTG
>BBPE01008416.1_pt1 | contig 18398 bp, 59 predicted proteins | sample 1344301 | NCBI WGS metagenome assembly BBPE01 (sample SAMD00019089, study PRJDB2971) | groundwater metagenome | isolation source: The Cedars highly-alkaline
TCTTTTTTGTTAGGCACAAACCACTTTTATATTAAATAGAAAGAATATATACATTATCCAAACTATTTACAATAAACACCCCCAATGAAAATAAACATAAAACTAAATGCAAATATAGGTAAAAAAAGTCTTGCACACGTTGCAAATTTTTGCTATATTTGCGACAAGTATTTGGAATATCCACACGGCACTTATCAAGTCGAACTGATAGACAAAAGAGAAAACGACATGACAACGGCATCCTACGACCCAAATACACACAAAGTGAAAGTATTTTGTGGGAATAGATTAGTTGCGGATGTGCTTCGCTCGATAGCACACGAGTTGGTTCATCATAAACAAAATCTAAGTGGTGAGCTACACTACCCAGTTCAAGATATTGGTGGAAAAATAGAAGACGAAGCAAACGCCTTGGCAGGAAGACTTGTAAAAATTTATTGTAAAAGATTGAATAATAAAGAAGCATATAATTTACCCATAACCGAATAATATGATAGATATAAAAAAAATAGAGAAACTTAACGAAGAGATTGCCGAAACTAAATTTTCAGTAAAAAACAAAGAACTTGCAAAAGGTTCACATTATTTGGGACTTTTTGGAAATGTTGTTTCAGCAATATTTGCTGGCATATTTGTTTTCAATCGCCTTTCACTACTTTCAGAAGATGCTGCCGTATGGTTGCTTAGTATATTTGGGGTTATTGCTTTTGTATTTGTGTTTGGGTTTGAATATATCAAAAGAATTGTTTTTAGAAAAACCTTACTTGGCATTATTCAAACTCGCAGAGGCTCATCGAATTATATTTTATTTCTGATAGTTTCTCTAATTATACTCGCTATGTCGGCTTGGATGTCTATCCAAGGTTCTACCGAACTTGCCGACAGAAGCAAACAAAAACAGAATAAGCTTGCCGAAATAAAGTTTTCTATTAAAGATTCCATTACCGCAAGATTTGATACTTTGATTTTTGAAGTCCAAAAAGATGTGTCGACAAATAAAAAAGAATTGGAAGAAGCGAAAGTATCCTTAAAAAAACAGCAAGAACTTATTGACGAGTTCTACAACGAAAAAGGTTATAACGACAGAGCAAGAGTAGAGAGGAAAAAAGAAATTATAAGCTTTATTGATAAAACAGAGAAAATCATAGAAGAACACAATAAAAAAATCTCATCTTTGGAAAAAAACAAGAAAGATGAGATAGCTACCCTTGGAGATGAAAACAAGAAGGAAATAGAAGGGGAAATACAAACAACCAAAAACAATGTAATTGCGTTTATAATTATTACAACAGTGATTGAACTTTTTATTCTTTTTGGGGTAGGTTTTGTTACTTATTATGATTATAAGTATCACGTTGAGTTTATTGACTCAGCAAATTATAAAAACTATAAAGATTGTCAAGCTATATTGAATATAATCTACTACAAAGGGAAAATAAAACTTGATGAAATGGTTATGCCTAAAGCCAAGATAGTAGATATAGTAAAAAACAGAAATGACATTGATGGTGGGCAAGCAACAGTAGAAGCGTTTTTAGAATTAGCAGAACGCCTTGGTATAATACACCAAACACCACAAAATAGATATGTGGTTAGGAAACCTTACTTAGAAGCACAAAAAGTTTTGTTACAGTATTTTGAATCTTAATTTAAGTCGAAATGGAATTAACCCAAGATGATGCCCATATCTGCCGTGTTCTTTTCAACGAGGATACTCACGACATGGCTCTCGCAATGTACGGTGACAGAGCAGAAAAAATTTACAATTCTATTTCTAACAAAGCTTTGGGTGGAAAAGATTTCTTTTTCTTTAGAGTAGGAGATGCTTTTGAAAGAATACTAAGAGAAGAGGGAATTGCAAATTTTTTCTTTGAGCATAGTTTAGTAGATTTTTATTGTTTTAATTGGGAGGACATTTGTTGGTGTTTAATATATTCGCCAATAGCAGACAAGATTTGGGATTCTGGTGAACTTGACCCATATCTAAATAAATTAGATGATTTTAGTATAGAAAGATTGTTAGATGAATCCCCTATTACAGAGAAAATAAAAGCATCAGGTAAACTGAAACGATAAAATGAGTAAAAAACTAAACAAGACTGGTATTCAAGCATTAACTGACAATGATATTGATTTGTTAATTATACAAGTAAACTGCTCAAAAACCATAGACTCGTTAATTTTGGAAGAGATTGTTAATCCTTACCCAGAAGTTAAAGAAAATTATCTGCACTTCTCAGACCAAGATGTTGTTTTTGGAAATACGGTACTGACCGATATTGACAATAATAAAACTATCTGTTTAGCTTTTACAAGCTATTACGATGGTAAACCAAAAAATAAGTATCTACCAAACTTTAGAGAAGTTGATTCTTTCAAAACAAGATTAAACGCATTGAAAACTTGTTTGAAAAGAATAAACAAAACGCATAATCATCTAAGAATAGGAATTGACGTTAGAGATATAGAGAACAAAAAACTTGAATCCGCATCTAATCTAACCAACGAAGAGTATTATGATATTATGCTTCTCCATCATATCGAAAAAATAGGAATCCCAAACCTAACGATATTAACATAAAAAAAGCCATCTAAAATAGATGGCTTTTTCCTTTCATTTAACCCTTAAACTAAATTATACTTTGCTTCAAAGTCTTTTAGCAACTGCACAAACAGAGGGTCAACTGTTTGCAAATGCACGAAGATATGCTTGTAGTCATCATAGATAAGTTCTTTTTGAGTAAGGAAATACTCATAAAACTTTCTTTCAGTGATTTTACCTTCGTTAAAATCTTTAAGTTCCATTGCAATTACATCACAATAGTCCTCGTAGCCGAAGTGGTTGAGAATTTTCTTATCAGCCAAATACTCCTCAAAGAAGCCATAACCAGCTTCGTACACACGCTCACCCAAATCACGAACGGCTTTCATATACTCCAGTTCCGAATCATCAGAAACCATAAACCATTCAGGATAAAGAACATTCCATTCCTTAGCCCACTTATTGCCACTCATCTTTACTTGATAAGCTTCGTAAAGTTCTGGTGAAGCAATTTTCACCATATCGGCGGTACTTTCATTCATTAACATTCTAATGAATCCTAACTTTTTTTGGTCGAACAAAATCTTTTCGTCCATACGTAGATTAATGTTTAAGGTTTAAAAAAAATTACTCTATTTTCGCACTAATTTGCATATCAAGAAGCGCTTCGCAATATGGAATAAGCTCCTCAAAACTGCAGCTCTTTACAGAACACTTTCCTTTTGTGTGGATTATCCACGCACATTGCTCTGCTTGCAATGAATCGTGACCTAAGATAGCCACAAAGCAAGAAATAACGTGCTGGAAACTGTTCACGTTGTCATTATAGACAACGATACTCGATGATTCCAAATCGGCTACATCATCAAGCACAATTTCTTTTACATCTGTTTGCATCTAAACATAATGAGTTGTTATTTCTTTACAAAGATACTATACACAGAATTAATATCCAAATATTTTTTATATTTTTTTTGTAACTTTTTTATGGAGTTATTTGTTTTTACATAAAAGAATGTACAAAATTTTGTTTTTAAACAAAGTAATAGTATATTTGTATTCGCAAACAAACTTTCAATGTACCAACATGCAAGAAATCTGCTTGGGCAATATCAAATTCTTAGACAAAGAACAAGTTCCACCAGAGCTAAGGAACTTACCTTACTTTGAATATATATGCTTTGATGATGAAAGAGAAGATGGGTTTGACGAAACCCTCTACGTTGGTTATTCCAAAACCAAACGAATCTACCCAAATATTGATGTTCTTGATAATAAGATAAAAGACAAAACACATTGGACACCCTCCTTTTATGAAAGACAAGATACTTTCTACGATAATATATGTGATTTTATTTTTGAACTTCCCGAAAGGTATTTCAGCAAATATACACACACGCACCTCTGCTTAAATAACTACTCAGTCATAAACGAAATTGAGATTGATAAAATGTATATGACCAAGGAGAAAATTATTTATATCCTATCTCAGATGAACATATACTCACTTGATTTAAACCTATTCCAATACTTTGAGATAGACTTAAAGACCGAGCTATACCATATAGTAGAAAACAAAGAAAAGTTGTTTAAAGACCCCGAAAATGCTTTAAAACAAAAGCTTGAAAGCATTTTCAAAATGGACTTGATTGAAAAGTATATTGTAACGTTAATCTAAACCCCCCAACCAAAATGGACAAAAACAAAAGCACCCCCTACGCCAATCACTTTAACGAACAAAAAGAGTTAGAGCTGGCCAAACTTAAAGATGATTTGAAATTAGAAAAACTTGAAATCCTGAAATCTTTGCTCGAAGCATATATGATAGACGAAGATGTTCATTATCCTATTGAACAAAGATTCAAACCAATAATGGACAAATTTGAACAGCAAGAAATAAGAGACAAGATAATGAAGATTATTAGAACTCTTTGAAAACAAAAAGTCAAGTTTTCTGTGCAAGATACTTGACTTTTTTACGGAAAAAAAACAAAATGAAAGCACTTATATTATTGAAAATCAATCTCAATACTCCCGACACTATTATTGTCAAATAACTTGATTGAATTACTATCCGAAATCACATAATCAAATCCTAACCAAGTATCGTCTAACAAAAAAGCGGCATATTCGGAACAATCCTCTTTAATATATCCTATTCTACCATCGACAACTCCAACCATAAAATTTGGCGTTTTATTGTTTAAAATTACTTTCAAGTTTTCTTTTCGTTTGAATATCATACTTTTTTTATTGTTATTTCTTGTTTGTTGCTAACTAATATAATGTCAAACCCATATTTTCTTAATTTTGTGTTTACTGTATAACAGTATTTAGATTGGTCAACATATCGAACTTCAATCCCATTTATATAATGGTACGCCGATAAGATGTTTTCAATATTTGAGCGTTTTTTAAATATCATATTCTAAGTAAGGTTTTGTGTGCAAAATTTCTAAATATCAAACCAAATATCTGTGCTGAATATGGTAAATCTTCGACACGAAAATCAAATTTGATATGCTCAACTCTACCGATAACAAAGCCTTTTTTGGTAGAAGCTACAAAGCCTTTTTTGGTAGAAACTACAAATTCTTTTTGAGCTTCCTCTATATTCAACTGCTTTTCCACCTTCTCGTGAACAATGTATCTAATGTTCTCTATTCGTTTAAAAATCATACTATTTTTTGCTAATTGTGATATGTAACATACCGCCTTTATCGTTCGTAAAAATAAGATTGCTTGAATGGTTTTTGTCCAAGAAAGCATAGTTAAAACGAAAAGCAGAACCATTATTGAAACATATTTGATAATAATTATGTTCGGATTTCTTAAAACCAGAAACAAAAGCTTTTCTTTGCCAAAGAGCTGCATCAAGGCGCTTATTTTTGCAAATATGTATTATGTTATGTATTCGTTTAAAAACCATATCACCAATCTTTATGCTCTATACAAATTACGGAATTTTTTATGGTTTTTAAAAACAAAACTTTGTGATTATTTTCACCAGAACGGATATATTGTAAATATAAACTTCCCCCATTCATAAAATCCGCACGATGTCGAAAACCGTCATCATTTCTAAATCCAGAAAGACCAATTTTTTCATGAACAGTTTCAAACCTCTTATTACTACAAATATTTCTAAACGTTTCCACTCTCTTGAATATCATATTATTATGTTTCTTGTTACAATTCTAATCAACTTATTGTGAACCACCCACCCACGTCCCGATGGGTGGGTTTTACGCTCCATCACATAAATTCCAATACAGTAAATATTAATTTAGAAGAATCATCTTGAATTTTTTTATTTGTTAAAATTCTCTTGATTGAATTAGTTCTTTTAAATATCATAAGTAAAAATATATTTTCTCAAAAAAAAGTGTTTCTCTGCGTAAAGATAATGGAAGTGCGTTTCACCCAATTCTTGGGCAGCATTCATATCTTCAATGTAAACTTTGTCTTCTACTTTAATTTCGGATATTTTTCCGAATAAAGCATTTATCGTAGGCTCAATATTTTCTATTCTTTTAAAAATCATTTTAAATATAATCCATTAGTGTCTATCAATACATACGAAAAGAAATTATTCAAATGAACATTTTTTCTATGGCTATCTGTTTGTTGGTAAAGGTTTTTTGTTTCAAAATAAGTTATATTTTTAGTTCTAACTACTAACAAACTTATCGTTTCAAATCTTTTGAATATCATAATATTGGAAGCCGTGATGTAAATCCAGATTAATATCGACCAAATATAAGGTACTAATATCTCTTGATGAAGTAACTAAATAATGGAAAATGGTATAACAAAACCTATTCAATGAAGACGATACGCTATACATATTTGTTGTATAAGATAAACTATCGAACAGATAGTTCTCTCCGTAATGCTCCAGTAGTTTATTTAAACAGATTGATTTAATATTCTCTTCTCTTTTGAACAACATAACTAAACTCAAATTTATTTTTATCCAAAACTACATGAGTGAATCGAAATCCTTGGTCAGGAAGAATAAATTCACCATCTTCATTAACTAAAGACATCTTTACTTTCAGGGTATAATCTAAAACCGATGAAGCAAAATTCCTATACTGAGTTTTAGCACCAGAAGACCATCGCTTAGGTAACAAAAAAAATTTAGTTAAAGTTTCTTCTTTTTAAATAACATAATTAAATAAGTAAGTAACTTTTGTTAAACATATATGAGTAAAATCCTTTTGGTCGTTATCCTTAAATACAACATCATGAAAAAATAGATTAACATCAATAGTTATTAGCATAGTATAAAAATTATCACAAACTTTAAAATCTTTATAGGCACTTTTAACATACAAAGAATCTTGTTTCCATTTTGAACAAAGTTCTTTTAATGCGTTTTCTCGCTTAAATAACATAGTTTCGGTCGTTGGAGATTGCTAATAAGTTTGACTGATAATACATTAAATACATAACGTCTAACAACCTACTGTCGGTTTTAATATGACTAAACCATAGTTGGTGTCCGCTTGAAAAGACGACATGATAATATACATTGTCAAAAGTAGAACCTTTGATTGTAGGAAAGTTCAAACTTTCACTAATAAGATATGTTTCATTTTTCTTTAATATCTCTTCAAACGTACTTTCTCTTTTGAATATCATAATGTTACATTTCGAATAATTCACCGTCTTCATCAATGCAAATCAACTTGCAATACCCATCTTTGGTCTTGATGTAGTGGAATGTTAAGTGTTCAATATTGGAGAACTCTTCAAACAATACCATAAAATAGAATCTATTGTCATCCCCAAGAGGAACGCTTTCTCCAATTAAGTCTTGGATTTTATATTGACAGTTTTTATGTTTTTTGAATATCATATTTTACGCATTAAAAGATACCTATACAAACTAAAAAAATAGCCACTAAGTTTAAAATCCGTTCCGCTATGGATTAATTCCAAGTATTTAATATCAAAGCTGTCTATGTATCTTATTTTTATGTTAAATAATGTCATGAGATACGTAGTCTTCTTTTCTTCTATTCCTACACATTTGAAAAATGAAGAAGAATCCTCAATCCTGTAAAGCAAATCACGCTCTGCTATATACTTAATATTTTCAAATCGTTTGAATATCATTTACTATATATGTATTATCTCCGATTGAACAATAAAACATTTTTTTGGAAGATATGTACCTTACTGACAAAAAACTAAAATTAATTTTTTCTTTAAAAGTACTTGAACCATCTGTTGTAACAAAATACGACACACAATTACTCCTATAACCAAATTTTGTCTCATAAAGTCTGTTATGTTTACAATATACGTTAGAATAACTACTAAAACTTCGGTTTCTTAACAAGCACTTTATATTTTTAACTCTTTTGAATAACATTTAACAAGCTATTTTGTGAACCAGACTATTATTCCCATAAAGATAGCAATAATAATTGGTATCTCCAAGTATTGTAACATAATTAAACGATATTATTTTTGATTTTCGTTTGTTTGGTAAGCGTATGGCATAGTTAAAATCGTCCGTTAATATTTTTCCACTTTTAATGGAATATTTTGATGAATTAATCATCTTTTGGTTTAACAAAATCTCTATATTAATTTTTCGTTTAAATATCATAGAAAATCCATTTGCTACTGCTATTAACCAACTCAAAACAATTCTTAGTTGGAGTAATTTTCAAATACAGAAAAAAGAAAAGCTGATGCTCGTTCTTCCATATTTTGTATCTTTTGTCGTTAGTCATAAGACCATCTAAGAAGAACGCATCTCCGAACTTATCTGAGTATTCGCCATCAGGCAAAATATTTCGTAAATTTTCCTCTCGTTTAAAAATCATTAGAATACCCGTTTAATCTCAATCCACAAATCACATTCGGATATTATTTTATTTTCTTGAGTTGTGTCGGTATCACAGTAAAAGAAAGTTCCTGAAATATAATCATTATGAATAAGCTTTAGATAGTCCAAAGAAGTATAAAATTTGATTATATGTCCGTGTTTATTGATTCTTGATAATGAATAATGCGATTTATACTCCTCAAAATAAAAATTTCTCATTCGATTATTCCCTTCCAAAGTTCCAATATTTTTAATTATTGCGGATTTAATGTTTACTGCTCTTTTAAATATCATATAGTTTTTTGTTTGATATTGGTAAGTCAGGTATTCCTATATAACAAATATATAATGCACCAAGAACTGAACTATCTGTTTTAATATAGTAAATCGGAATAGGAAAATCCACTTGTTCATCGAAACAATAGTAATAATAATCTTCCGTTTCAAACTTAACAATCTTCGGAAAGTCCAAAGATTCGTTTAGAAAATAAGTGTCCCCGATTAGTATCAGTTGATTGATAGATTTTTCTCGTTTAAATATCATATATCTTCTTACAAACAATGGCGTTAAGTTCAGTATTAAACCAATAAAATTGAATTTCAATATTAGTTATTCTACAAAAATGGAACAAAACTCCTCTGTCATATATACTTGTGAAAATATGATGCTTAGGAAATGAACTCAAAGTGTTTCCTCTATACTTTAGGAATATATCAATGTTTTCTTTTTGTTTGAAAATCATATTTTTTGTAACATTGCAACGTGTAAACGAGGAGTAGTAAGATAATATTTTGGTAAACCAAACGTTACTACAAAGATATAATCATAATAATGATAGTATTCGCTTGCGGTATATCCTTGAACAATCTGAATATGGTGATGGGTATCGCAAGACCATAGATTATTCACTAAACAAACAAACGGATTTCCGTTATAAGTGAATTTGTTTTGTTGAACCAGATTTAGTATTGGTTCTGTTTTTTTAAATATCATGTTCTGTAACTAAGTAAAAATGTTCTGAAATGTAATGCCAACATCGATAAACAACATTTCTATTTACCATTTCGCAATAATTAAAATTAAAACTGTACCTATAATTTTCGTCATGGTACTGATAGTTAAATTTATCCACAACAAAATGATAACCGCCCAAAACATCTCTAATCGTTTCTATCTTCTTGAAAATCATTGTTCCCCGTTCTTAAATCAATCCAAATGTCACATTCAGTTATACTCTTGCCAAGCCAATAATCATCGTAGATATATATCCCAGCGATGTGGTTATTATGGGCAACTCTTAGAAAATTTAAAATATCTCTTTGAGGTCTTACCCCCTCCTCATCAGAATATTTGACCAAGTAATATCCAAACTTTGTTTCTCCGAGGTGAGATAACTCATCAAGAAAATTATTCGTTGCTATACCCAAAATATTCTGTATATTAATTCTTCGTTTGAATATCATATTTATTTTTTAATTGGCGTGAATGTATAGGCTTGCCAATGAAATGCCCGTTTTAAAACATATTCATCTTCGATAACAAGATAGCAGAAGCTACCAGTAGTATTTTCGTCTTGCATAAAAGAATAGTGTCTCACGTTCTCGGCTATTTTGTTTATACAAATAGGACATTCTTTAAAATCAAATGTTTTGCCTAACAATAGAACAGTTAGATTATCTTTTCGTTTAAATATCATATTTAAATTGAACTCCCGCCCCCAATAAACTGTATATCTGCTTTGCAATTTAAACATTTTTTTGTTCAAAAACAAATAAGTGAAGAAAAATTGTGTAAGCAATTCCTCCTCCATATCTTGATGAGCAAGAACAAAATCATTGAATCTCTCTTTGATGTAGAAGTCATCTAACTCTCCGTTATGCTTGAAGAATATTGATTCTATATTTTCTTTTCGCTTGAATATCATATTATTGGTAGTTTAAAATTTTTGATAAGGGGAGTTCTAAAAATAAATTCTCTGTTCACCGATAAATAAAAGAATTTTAAGTAGGCTGAAGAGTCATCAGTTAAAGAGAAAAAATCCTCATACTCCACAATGAAACATACCGTATTGGTATTATAACCAAACGAATATTTCTTATTCACTAACAGTTTCTCTAAAGTCTCTAATCTTTTGAATATCATATTGTTTTCAGGATATAATCTCTATTAAGCCTTGTTCTAAAAATAAAGCCATCATCTAAGGATAAGTAAAACACTCTCAATAGTAGACGCTTTTTTGAATAGCATGTTGTTTTAATTAGTTTAGAAATAATCAAAATTGTTAGACAATAGAGTATCAACGGATTTTTTAGCATAACCTTTTCTTGCAATTCCCACTAAGATATATATTAAAGAATCATTCTCATTTGGAATTTTACCATCAAATATACTAAAATATTCAAAAAGACCGATAATCTGTCCGCTTATTTTTACCAAGTAATCTTTACGATATTCATCAATATGGATGCTCTTATGGATTAGCTTCCAAGAAACTTCTCTAATATTTTCAACTCTCTTAAATATCATAAATTTTTACGGCTACGCTTGTTCTTGCTCTCTTTTTAAACTGATAGAGTATAAATTTAGTTTCAATAACTTCGCAATGATGAAATGTATATGAAAACCAACTGATTTCATGCTCATATACATCTAAATAATATCTATCATCTTCCGAAGAAAATCCTCGTAAGTAACCTGCCCAAATCTCACTAATATTTTCTAATCTTTTGAAAATCATTTGTTGCTTAGGTAATATCTGTTATAGAGAAAATTTGATAAACCAGAACCCGATAAAAATATATATTCAACTGACATTAAATCGGCAGTTGAGGACACAGTTTCATTGACCTTGATTAATAAACTGCTAAAGTAGGTCTTTTGATAAGTCATATCATAAAGTATAAATTCATTTGAAGATTCCATTATCTTACGATATGGTTTATTCGTGATTAATTCGTCTATGGTAACAATCCTTTTGAATATCATACGAAATTATGAGTAACATGTTTGAATGAGTGTTTAAATATATGTAACCACGTTCAATTGAGATATAGGAAAACTTACAACCATATCTATCGTTTAATGTTAATCCATAGTGATTATAACAACAAGACCATCCATAACTCCTGATTAGCTCTTCATCTAAGAAGAGTTTGTTGTTATCAAGTAATAGATTAATACTATTCTCTCTCTTTAATATCATCGTTTTATTGTTAGTAAAAAATCATGTTGACTTAAAATAGATTCTTGTATATTTTATGTACGATACCTAAATCACTACCAATCAACACATTTGCAGGATTATTACGATTCATAATCAAAATAGAAAACTTATGGATAATCTTTTTTGCTTCGCTTGTAACAATATACACACTATCCGTTTCAGATACGTCAGCCGCACCCGTTTTTCTTTTAAAAATGTGTTCAATATTTTCAAATCGCTTAAATATCATTCACAAATATACAAAATAGTATAAATAAAAACAAGAAAATCTACACAAATATTTTGTTTGTTTAAAAAATAATCCATATCTTTGTTACGTAAACAAATCTTACATGCTCCAAATAGTAAACGGAAAACTAAACACCACCCCAGAGTGGAATGTAAAAAAAATATACGAAGAGGTGTTGTCGTTAGAAACATACACTTACAGCAGCTACTATGATAATGAACTTGAAAAAGATTGTACTTATTTCTACCCCTTTCAGAAATTCTTTCTTCAACAAACTTTGTTAGCAAACAAACTACTATCACACAATTCCTTTGCTACGCAATACGAAGCCCACCACACAAAGATATTAAACGAAACGATTCAAGTGCATAATAAAAACTATTCAGGAGAGGGGCTTAAATCACATATACAGAGGACTTACCCATCGCTCATTAGAGATTTTCATTTTTATTATCTTTTAATTGAGAGTGGACAGTTTAAAGAAGTGAAGTATTGCTATGACTTGGATACCAAACAAAAAATTGATATTGCACTTATCACGCAAGACGATAAGCAAATAAATTTAAGACTTTTTGTGGATACACCAAAAAGCAAATTCTACTACGAACAGAAAAATAACGCAAAAGATAAAAGCACATTTGACTTGCCACTTCGCTTTGGAGAGGCTTTTAAAACTCCGAATGGATATTATCTTTATACACGGAAGCATGTGAAGATGATTTTAAACGAAAATGCCACCCACGTAAATACATCTGCCTCTACCAAATAAGTCGTGGTACTTAAACAGAGCAGCCTTATTATATTCAGATAATATTACATAATCAAACAAAATTTCGTTTTTAAACCCAAACTCTTCAATAGTGATTGAATGAGAGATATTACCTGAATAAATGGAGTCAATAACATCTATAATCGCTTCTTTTCTTTTAATTAGCATATTTAGGTAAATAAATAAGTTTTATTTTTTTATGTTCATCTGTTATTGCAAAGAAAAAAGACCTTCTATTAGGTGAACAAACATGCTCTATCTTGTACCACAAACGCCAAATATATAAATCATCTGTAAATGATATTTTCATATCATTTAGATAATACAATTCTTTAAAGCTACTTTCTCTTTTAAAAATCATAATGTTATTTCTGTATATCGTACTGTGAAGGAAAACCCATAGGTTAAAACCTTTATTAGAAAAATGGTTTTATTTTCTTTAGAAGTTGTTAAGTATAGAAATCTATCTTCAAGTCCAGAGTTGTTAGCAACATACTCACAATCAAGTTCTTTTAATTTAAACTCATTTGGTTTGTAGTGGAGGCCACATAACCACCCAGCATCTTTATTTAAACTATCAATTATAGTTTCTTTTCTTTTGAATATCATAGGACTTTCTTTTTAGTGAACTTTACCGATGATGGTTTATAACCATTCAAGGTATATTCCATAATATCTTGAAAAATTATATGATTATCTTCGATTATAATGAAATCCGTCACCCAATTAAACGTGCTATTTTCTTCAAAAAATAAAATCTCGTTGTATGAATACTTAACCCCATAGAAAATATGTTTACTTTCTGGAAGTGCATATATCCGAAGATTATAAAACGGCTCAGAACCTAATATCTCTTTTATGCTTTCTAAACGTTTGAATATCATACCTCTCCATTAAATTTTAATGACTGCTCCAGTCAAAGTACAGTATAGTTTATCTTTAACAAGATATATATAAATCATTTCGTACTGTAGCGTAAGACAAAAATGAAAAGAAGAGGCAAAACCTTTATCAGGCCACCAATACCCAAAGTGTTTAGTCTCCTCAACTTCATTTTTGTAATGAAACATCTTGATAGTTTCTATTCTCTTAAAAATCATAAACTAAGGATAAATTCTACCAACAAAAGCTTTACCGTTTTTAATTGCAATAGTGGCAGAGCGACCCAGTCTTACCAAAATGTAATGGAAAAAATCCTCTTTAAACCAATATATATTATCGTGTTCAAATACCCATCCCCGATTACCATAGTTTTTAATAAGCATCTCATCAATAACTTCTCTTCTTTTAAACAACATATTATCAAAAAGTAAAATAACAAAACGTATTACCCAACAAACAGGCGTAGCGAATACCATCTCTACCTGCTACCGAAAAATGAAACGGCAGAAGCTCACATTTTATCCAATAACCATCTTCGTAAATTTCAAAATCTACGTTTAACGTTTCTCTTATAGCACTTTCTCTTTTAAATAACATAGCATCAAAAAGTAAAATAAGAAAACATACCATCCGACCAAAAGGAATAACGAATACCATCTCCGCCCGTTACTAAAAAGTGAAATGTTAAGAACGTACCTACTACCAAATAAGCGTCATTATACATTTCAAAATTTATTTCCGATATTTCTATTATTGCATTTTCTCTTTTAAATATCATAGTCACAAAACATTAACAAGCAAATATAAGAAATAGCAAGCACAAATACAAAAACTATTTTTTCTTTATCTCATATTGATAGAAAAAAAATTCTTTATTCGGCATAAACCATCTTCCATAGTGAATCTCACTGTACTTATTTAAAATAACTAAAAAGTCGAAATATTGCCAATTTAATCTGGGGGGTTTGTGCAATATCAAATACTGATGTCTCGTATCACTCTCAACATACATTGGGTTCACCGAAATAGATGGTTTGGAAGTTAAGTCGCAAAATGTGGAAAGTCTTTTAAATATCATATAAATTCTTTGAAAAAGATGCTGTAATACATATAATAATACTCCTGTTCAGCACCAAACGCAGTTACAATATCAAAATAAAAATTTTTCTTCTTATATTGTCCATCTTCAACCACAACTTTTGGGTCAAAGTTTTTGATAGTCTCTTCTCGCTTAAATATCATATTTGTAAGGTAAGATTCCGTAATATATTATGTATTGCTCATCGTACTCAATGGAATATAAGTAATGGAAAGATATGCACATAGCTTCCAAAGAAAAACATCGAGGAGATTCCGTCGACTCATCATATCCTGTTATTTGTTTTAATGTTTCTATTTTCTTAAATATCATAAGACCCGTGCATAAAAAACATTTCTTTCTTTCCCTACCGACAAATAATGAAAAAATTCTTTTCTTAAACAAACAAATTTATCCTTCCAGTAAAATCCATATTCTAATTTATACCATCCAGAATCGTATTCAAGCACGTTATCTTTTACAATAACTGATATGTTATTATGTCTCTTAAAAATCATCTTTACTATTTAAAATTTAGTTAAACCATAAAATAATTGATTATCACAACATTATGGTATAATGGTAATAATTATTCTTATCAAAGTAATGTGCGGTACATAAATAATGAAAATAAGTTGAAGAGTCTTTTAAGCAAAAAAATCCTCCCACATCCAAAACCTCTTTATAGCCAAATATTTGGTTTATTGTCTCAATCCTCTTAAATCTCATCGACCATCTTACGTTTTATGATAACTGTCAAACCAAATTTGTTACCAGCGACTCTAAATTCCCCAATCTTATTTTCAGAACCAACAAACAAAAACTCAAATCTGCGTCCGTGATTTGTATAGTAAATATCCGAAATATAAGTCAAATTAACAAGTTTTTTTCTTTTTTGAATATCATTTATCTTTTGAATTGGATAGGTTAGTAAACGTTCATCTAAATAAGACCAAACATAAAAGTTTAAGCCAACAGTCTCACCAATAAGTACAAAAACAAAAACATATCTATCATTTTGTATTTCAATGGTTAATCCGTTAAACTGATTTAGTTGGTTAAGACTTTCTTCTCTCTTAAAAATCATAATGTATCAAAAAAACGTTCATGTTCAGCACCCCAAACTTTAAATCTTGTTATATTAACAACTTCTATATAATCAAAAAATATTGCACCGAAGGAAGAATATGGGTCATGCAAGACATAGCAGGTATATTCTTCTCTAACAATCGTAGAACAGATTAAAGCAATGTTATTTCTTTTCTTGAATATCATAAGTGCAAATAGTGTTCGCCCCAACATCTAACATATTGAAAATCAATTCGCACATAATCTTTCACAACAAAGACATTAGGTTTCAAATTAGTTGTTACTTTCTCACTCACCAGAGCGTAATAACAAATGTCATTGGCTTCGTACCTATACTTAGTTGAAAGCTCTTCAATATTTTCTATTCTTTTGAATATCATATAAATTCTCTTTTGAAATCATCTTCCGTAAAAGTAATCATGTCAAAAAATAAATACCCACAAAATATTACCTTTGCCACCCAAACTCCATAACAAATATCCCCTGATATAATTAAATAATTAAAGGATTCATTATCGCCAATATCTAAGTAATAACCTACTTGATTGCTACTACGTAGCAAAACAATTTCAGAAATCGTTTCTCTTTTCTTGAATATCATAGAAATTTATCTAATTTAATACCAAACACGCAGTCTTCAAAGTGACCTTCCTCCCAACGAAAAAAAAGTCCCTCTCTTGTATTAACGGCTATTATATGATATGAGCATTTAAAGTACACGCTTTTAGATATATAACAAATACCATTGTCCTGAACGTTATTTGTTAAACCTCTCAGTGTTTCTATTCTTTTTAATATCATAATGATTTTTGTTTAAAGTCGTTTCTGGGAAACTAAAAGTCTCAATTAGCAACCCAGAACTGCTTACTGACTTTGAAACAAAAACCCCACAAACAACTTTTCCAAGTACTTCTATGTACTGAAAGGTTCTGAAATACCACAAAGGTGAATGATGATATTTCTCCGTACTCTCATCCAACAAAATAATGTTAGATATGGTTTCTTTCCGTTTAAATATCATATATTTCACGTTATTAGTCCATCAAAGAATTTAATTTTACTACGTACTGCTCTACAATTCTTTTATAACCTGACGGAAAGAACTTAAAATTCCTGTAAAGCGCTTTGTCATACCCCACATAAACAAAAAGATAGTCAAAATCATTGAAAATCAAAACTTCTGAACAATTAAAATGTGGATAGTCATCGCTGTAAACATAACTCTCACTTACATGCAAATCCCTAAAATCTCTACACGTTTCCGCTTTTTTAAATATCATAGTCAATATAAGTCATTAATATCACCAAGCACAGTAAAGCATACCATTACCCACAATAATATATGAAAAAACAGTATTACCATTTCCGTGTGAGTAATCATCTTCGTAATAACGTCTCTTAACAATTTGTTCCAAACTTTCTATTCTCTTAAAAATCATATCACCAATTTTAAATTCAACATACAATCAAAAACCAAAATCAATTTTAAGCTACGTTAGGCCGCCTATAAACCATTGTCTCAACCAAACCTATACAAGTATATACCTAAAGAAAAAAGTCTTTTAAAACGCTTTAAAATAGTTGGCAATTTAACTACTTATTTATTAAACAAAAATATGTGTAAATTCGTCACATTTTAGATAATCAAAACTCCAAGTTAAATTAACAGGCAACCGTGAACCATCAACAGGAGAAATTAAACAAATAGAATGCTTAAAAACATCACTACTAAATTCTTTATTCATCACTATCTCAGATATATTATAACTTCGTTTAAATATCATAATCTGCGTAGATTTCCTGTGAGCGACCTTCCTAAATAAAGCTTGTCGCCATAATTATAAATAAAAAAGAAATGTGAGTTTGTTATGCTATAAAATTCTTTCGATTCATAAACACCATCAATTATCTCATTTATGCTCTCTCTTCTTTTGAAAATCATAAAAACAAACGAATAAACGCATAGTGAATTTTATCACAATACAAATAGTGGAAACGATTTACAAAATGTTTGATTAAATGCTGAAAGTTTTTATCAGGTTTATCGAGCATGATACCAACTAAATGTTGATTATTATAGCTCTCAGTCTCTTCTACTATTATCTGTTTAATATTCTCTATCCTCTTGAATATCATATCGGCGATATTATAATATTATCCTCTATTGACATGTATGGTAGGTTTATTAGTAAATATTTATTTTTTGAATCGCTTATATATACAGAATCAATATCAGCATACGAACGTTTATGAACATCCAAAGAATATACTATTTCATATCTATTTTCAAATAGTTCAATGTCGGGGAAAATAAACCCCCCAACATACGCTACCTCACACTTCCTTTGTATAAAAACATCTTTTATATTATCAGCTCTCTTGAATATCATAACGGTATATTTTATAATTATGTTCTATCGCTATATGTGGGTTTTGTATTAGTATATATTTATTTGTTAAAGGATTTATGTAGATACCATAAAGACCAGAATACAAAGAAGAGGAATCATTTATACAATATTTTAAAACGTGAAATTTTTCCCAAAAAATTTTTTGCTATACCCGTGCGGAAGGCAAGCCCAAAAAAAATTGGAAAATGGTTAAAGCATATATACGAGGTCTATAATAACTTGAAAAAATAATATGTAAAATGGTTTAGAGAAAGAAACGTAAAAACCACAAAAATAATTTGGATGTACTCCCACACCCTTTTTTAGCCCCCCCTAAACCCCCCCCCCCC
>BBPE01000312.1_pt1 | contig 18318 bp, 9 predicted proteins | sample 1344301 | NCBI WGS metagenome assembly BBPE01 (sample SAMD00019089, study PRJDB2971) | groundwater metagenome | isolation source: The Cedars highly-alkaline
ACGATATGCAATGGATGATCTATGGGGCCTATGGCTATACCGGCCAATTGATGGTGCGTGAAGCGGTGGCGCGTGGGATGAAGCCCATCCTTTCCGGCCGCCGTCGCGAGCCACTCGAAGTCTTGGGTCGTGAGTTCGGTCTTGAAGTGCGCGTGTTTGGGCTGGAGCCCTTGGCGCTGGATCTGGGCTTGCGTGGCGTCGGCCTCGTGCTGCATTGCGCGGGCCCATTTTCGGAAACCAGCGCGCCGATGCTCGAAGCCTGCCTGCGAGCGAAGGCGCATTACCTCGATATCACCGGCGAGATCGACGTGTTTGCGCATTGCCACCAGCAGGACGCGCGGGCGAAGGCCGCCGGCATCGTGGTGTTGCCGGGTGCTGGCTTCGACGTGGTACCCACCGATTGCCTCGCCGCGCAACTCAAGCGCGACCTTCCCGAAGCCACGTCCTTGGTACTGGCCTTTGATGCTGGCGGCGGCCCAAGCCCCGGCACGGCCAAGACCAGCGTCGAGGGATTGGCAAAGGGGGGACGGGCGCGCATCGGCGGCGAAATGCGTCGGGTGCCGCTGGCGTGGAAGCAGCGCAGTTTTGATCGCGATGGCGAGGCGCGCAGCGCCATGACCATTCCTTGGGGCGATGTCTACACGGCTTATGTTTCCACCGGCATCCCCGATATCGAGGTCTACATGGCAGTGCCGCCTGCCTTGATCGGCCGCGTGCGCCGCCTGCGCTTGGTCCGACCGCTGCTGGGCTTCGGCCCAGTACAGCGCTTCATGAAGGCGCGCATCGAAAAAACCGTGCGCGGGCCTTCCGAAGCGAGTCGCGGGCAGACCAACACGCTCGTCTGGGGTGAGGTGCGCAGCGCGGATGGGCGCGAGATCAAGCGTCAACTGCGCATGCCGAATGGCTACGATCTCACCGTTTCTGCGGCGCTCGGCATCACCTCTCGCTTGCTGGAAAGCCCCGCAAAACCCGGTTACCAGACGCCGTCGATGCTGATGGGCGCGGACTACGTGCTCGGCCTACCGGGGGTGTCGCTGGTAGGCTGACGCCATTCACAGGGAGTGCCCATGGCGTTCGATGCGTCTCCTCTCAGCTTGGCTTTGCTCGGCTTGCTCGGCTTGGTATTGATAATGCAGCTTGCCTACTGGCGGAAGCGTCGCGACGAAGTGCGCGTCAGGCGGCGCATGGAGTCGGATGCCATCGATCAGCTCGACTTGCTGAAGCGTGCGCTCGACGCCACCACAACTGGTGTCACCATCGTTGACGCACAGCAGGTCGATTGGCCGACGGTCTATGTCAACGCCGCACTGGTAGCCATTAGCGGCTACCGTTCCGATGAGCTACTGGGGCAAAATCTGAGCTTCCTCCAAGGCGGGGAGCGCGAGCAGCCGGGGCTCGAAATGCTGCGCCACATGCTGCGTGAGGGCCGCGACGGCCAGGTTCTGTTGCGCAATTTTCGTAAAGACGGCAGCGCCTACTGGATCGATCTCGTGGTTTCGCCGGTGCGCGATGCGCAGGGTCGGCTGACGCACTATGTTGGTTTGCAAATCGACGTCAGCGAGCGCGTCGCCACGGAGCAGGCGCTGGCCTACCGCGCCACCCACGACGAACTCACCGGGCTACCAAACCGCCAGCTTTTTCATGACCGCCTCGCGCAGGCGCTTCGCGAGAGCAAGCGTTTCGGTATGAATCTGATGGTGCTGTTCGTCGATCTCGACAACTTCAAATTGGTGAACGACTCGCTCGGTCACGCCGCTGGTGACGAACTGCTGCGCACCATCGCGCGCCGCCTGCTCAGTTGCTTGCGGCAGACCGATACCGTCGCGCGTTTCGGTGGCGATGAGTTCGTCGTTCTGCTGTTGGGGGAAGTCGAAACCGACGTGCTGCGCGTGATCGACCGCATCACCGAGGCTTTGCGTCGGCCGATGGAACTAGCTGGTGCGATGTACTACGCCACCGCCAGCATCGGCTACGCGCGATGTCCCGAGCACGGCGATGAGGCCGGTGTACTGCTGCAACGAGCCGACATCGCGATGTACCAAGCCAAGGCGCGCGGCCGCAACTGTGCGGTTGGCTACGAGCCCGGTTTTGACCAAGGTGCTCGTGATCGCCTGTTCCTGATCTCGCAATTGCGCGAAGCGGTGGAGCGCGCCGAATTCGAGCTGCATTACCAGCCCTTGTTCCGCTGGGATGGGCGCGCGCAAGGCATGGAGGCACTGTTGCGCTGGCGGCATCCGCAGCGTGGGCTGCTGGCTTCCGGCCACTTCATCGGTGCACTGGAAGAAAGCGGCTTGATGGTGACCGTCGGCCGTTGGGTGTTGCGCGACGCTGCCCGCCGCCATGCGGATCTACTGGCACAGGGCCTTGGCGATATCCGTCTGTCCGCCAACGTCTCGGCAACGCAGTTGCACCATCATCTGCTCGAGGATATCGAGGCCATCGTGGCCGAGTTTCAACTTCCGCACGGTGCCTTGGAACTGGAGCTGACAGAGAGCGTGTTGATGGTGAACGCGGAAAGCACCATCGAAGAAATGCGTCGCATGGCCAAGCTAGGCGTGGGCATCGCTGTCGATGATTTTGGCACCGGTTACTCCTCGCTGTCCTACCTCAAGCGCCTGCCGATTCAGCGCCTGAAGATCGACCGCAGCTTCGTCCGTGGTCTCGGCAGCGATCCCGACGACGAAGCCATCTGTGCCTCGATCATCCTGCTTGCCAGCAGCCTCGGTCTCGACACGGTGGCCGAAGGCGTCGAGACCGAAGCGCAGCGCGACTGGCTCGCCGAACACGGCTGCGGCGAGCTGCAGGGCTACCTGCTGGGCCGCCCCGCACCGTTCGAGGACGTGCTGGCAATGGTCAAGGCGCAGCGGCTGTGACGGGTCTTTGGGGAGCTTCATGCCGCGTCTCGTCCTGATCGATGGTTCGTCCTATCTGTATCGCGCTTTCCACGCGCTGCCGCCGTTCAGCGCGCCCGATGGCACACCCACTGGCGCGCTGTTCGGTGTGGTCAACATGCTGCGCGCCACGCTGAAAGAAGCGCCCGAGTACGCCGCGTTCGTGCTCGATGCCTCCGGCCCGACCTTCCGCGAGGCGCTTGATCCGCAATACAAGGCCAACCGTCCGCCGATGCCCGAGGAGCTGCGTGCGCAACTCGAGCCGATGATCGCCATCGTCGAAGCCTTGGGCTTTCCGATGCTTCGCGTGCCCGGCGTCGAGGCCGACGACGTGATTGGCACCTTGGCGGTGCAGGGTGCGGCGCAGGGCCTCGATGTCACCGTGTCAACCTCCGACAAGGACTTCGCCCAGTTGGTGCGGCCGGGCATCGCGCTCAACAACACCATGACAGAATCGAAGCTCACTAACGACGCCGACGTGATCGAGAAATTCGGTGTGCGCGCCGACCAGATCATCGACTACCTCGCGCTGATGGGTGATAGCGTCGACAACGTGCCCGGTGTCGACAAGTGCGGCCCAAAGACGGCGGCGAAGTGGCTCGGAGAATTCGGCACACTCGAGGGTGTCGTCACGGCTGCCGAGCAAATGGGCGGCAAGATCGGTGAAAACCTGCGCGCTGCACTCCACCGACTGCCGCTGAACCGCCAGCTCATCACCATCAAGACCGACGTTGCACTCGAGATTGGCCCTTCAGGGCTCACGCTGCGATCGCGCGACGTCGAAACACTGCGCAGCCTTTACCAGCGCTTCGGGTTCCATCAAGCGGCGCGCGAACTGGATGCTGCCGCAAACGGGATCGGTAGTGCCTCGACCAACGGCAGCACCGCGGGCGCTGCACCGCGTGGTTTCGCCCGTTCCAACATCGGTAATGAGCCTGCCGTAGCGTTCGAACCGGCACTTTCGGTCAAAGGCGAGTACGAGTGCGTGCTCGGCGATGCTCAACTCGCACACTGGGTCGAGTCGTTGCGCTCTGCACCGCTGATCGCCTTCGATACCGAGACCGATGGCCTTGATCCGCAGCAGGCCAAGCTCGTCGGCATCAGTCTGTGTGTCGAGCTGGGCAAGGCCTGCTATATCCCCATCGCACACACCTACTTCGGTGCGCCAACGCAGTTGCCTTGGGGTCTCGTGCGCGATGCGCTGAAACCACTGCTTGAAGATGCGAACAAGCCCAAGCTCGGCCAGAATGGCAAGTTCGATATCGAAGTGCTCGCCCGTCACGGTATCGATGTGCAGGGCTACGCCGAGGACACCTTGCTGATGAGCTTCGTGCTGGATGCCGGCCTCAACCGCCACGATATGGACGCGCTGGCCGAGCGGCATCTCGGCTACACGACGATCAAGTTCGAGGATGTCTGCGGAAAAGGCGCCAAGCAGATCCGCTTCGATCAGGTTGATCTGGAGCGCGCCACGGCCTATGCCGCGGAAGATGCCGACATCACCTTGCGGCTGCACGCAGTCCTTGCGCCACGGTTGCTGGACGAGCCGGCGCTGGCCTTGATCTACCGCGAGATCGAAATGCCGCTGGTGCCCGTGCTCGCGCGCATGGAACGCGCCGGCGTGCTGATCGACGTCGCCGAACTGAAGCGCCAGAGCGCCGATCATGCCAAGCGTCTGCATGCCATCGAGCAAGAAGCGTTTGCCATCGCTGGGCGCAGCTTCAACCTCGATTCGCCGAAGCAGTTGCAAGCTTTGCTGTTCGACGAACTCAAGTTGCCTGCACTGGTGAAAACGCCGACCGGTCAGCCCTCGACGAACGAGGAAGCCCTCGATGCCATCGCCGATCAGCACGCATTGCCGCGCTTGATCCTTGAGCATCGTGGCTTGGCCAAACTCAAGAGCACCTACACCGACAAATTGCCGGAAAGCGTCAACCCGCATACCGGGCGCGTACACACCCGCTACAACCAGGCCGGCGCGGCCACCGGGCGGCTCTCGTCGAACGATCCGAACTTGCAGAACATCCCGATCCGCACCGTGGAAGGCCGGCGTATCCGGGCAGCGTTCATGGCGCCGGAAGGCCGCGTCATTCTTGCCTGCGATTACTCGCAGATCGAGCTGCGCATCATGGCGCACCTAAGCGAAGACCCTGGCTTGCTGCACGCCTTCGCGGAAGGGCTCGATGTACATAAGACGACGGCAGCGGAAGTGTTCGGCGTACCGCTCGCCGAGGTGAGTGGTGAGCAACGTCGCGCGGCGAAGGCCATCAACTTCGGGCTGATCTACGGCATGAGCGCCTTCGGTCTCGCGCGTCAGCTCGGCATCGAGCGCGGGCAGGCGCAGGACTACATCGGCCTGTACTTCAGCCGTTATCCCGGTGTTCGCACCTACATGGAGCGCACGCGCGAGCAAGCACGGGAGAAGGGCTACGTCGAAACCGTGTTCGGGCGTCGCCTGCACCTCGCTGAGATCCGTTCGCGCAATCCAGCGCAGCGGGCGGGTGCGGAGCGCGCCGCCATCAATGCGCCGATGCAGGGCACCGCCGCCGACATCATCAAGCGTGCAATGGTGACGGTGGACGCATGGACGATACCGCGTGCGGATCGCATCGTGATGCTGATGCAGGTCCACGACGAACTGGTGTTCGAAGTCGAGGCCGATTTCGTCAATGAGGCGCGACGCGAGATCCCGCAGATCATGGAATCCGCCGCATCACTGCGCGTGCCGCTGCTAGTCGAGGCCGGCGTGGCGCGAAGCTGGGACGAAGCACACTAGCCCGATGACCATGCACGATGACAGTTTCGACCTCGCGGTGATCGGTGGTGGCCCGGCGGGACTCGCTAGCGTGCGAGCGGCGCGTAGGCTTGCTCCGCATTGGCGCGTGGCGTGGTGTCGCGGGCGGGACGTGAACTTCTTGCCCGCTTACGGCGGCGTCCACACGCTGCACCGATTGAACGTGGTCGTTGAGCGGATGGGTCTTGATGCTGAGGCACCGAGCGATTTTTTCGAGTGGCTGCAGCAAACGCACCCCGAGCGTGGGGTCGAGCCCGATCAATTCGTGCCGCGCGGGTGGTTTGGCGAGTATCTCGCGATGCTCGCCACAGACACGGGTGCCGATGAGCGTTTGGGCGATGTAGCGACGATCACTCGCGATGCCGATGGACTGCACGATGACTGGCGCATCGAGTTCAAGCCGATGCCATCCAGCGACGCTAGCTCACCGCCGCTGCGTGCTCGGCGCATCGCGCTATGTCTGGGTATGCCGGCCGGCTTACCGATGCCGCAGGCACCGCCGCACTGGATGGCCGATGCGTGGGCATGGTGGCGAGCACTGCCACCTGACCATCTGCCGATTGGTGATGCGGACACCGTGCTCGTTGTCGGCAGCGGCTTGACCGCTGTCGATATGCTGCTTGGGCTGCGCGCGCGCGGCTTTCGCGGACAAATCCGTACCGTGTCGCGAGACGGGCGTTGGTCGCAGCCGCACGCTGCGTGGGCACCACTCGATGATGAAGCCCGCGAAGCCCTTGAATGCGCGCTGGACGAAGCACTTAGCGCGCGCGCGATGCTGAGTGCGATCCGCCGCGTTGCGCGCCTGCACCCTTGGCGTGCGGTGATCGATGCTTTGCGCGCCAACACCAATGCGCGCTGGGCGGCACTGGGCATCGACGAGCAACGGCGCGTATTGCGGCATGCGTTTGGCGTCTGGAACCGACATCGCCATCGAATGGCACCCGACGTGTTGGCGACGCTCCACGCCGATGCGGCACTCTCCATTGAAACCGGACGGATCGGCATCGACCCTTGCGGGCGCATCGTCAAGCGCCATCGCGGCACGGAAGAAGTGCTGGATGTCAGCTTGGCGCTCGACTGCCGCGGGCCGGGTTTCCAAGCGGCACTGGCCGGTGATTCCTTGCTGGCGCGCCTTGTGCGCAGCGGGGTGCTGGAGGCGCATCCGCTGGGCACTGGCGTGCGTGTGCCGCGCGATTCGAGCCTTGCCGTTCTTGGTGCCGCACGCTTCGGGGAATGCTTCGAGACGATCGCTGTTCCGGAGTTGCGGCAGCAGGCTTTGGTGACGGTGACGCAATGGCTCAAGCTCGAAATGTCGATCGCTCGGGGCGAACGCCCTTCGTTGCAGGATTCGCTGGCTTAGGCGACGGCCTTGCTGCGTGGCATCCCGTCATCGAGCCAATCGCGCGCAATGAGATAGTCGGCCAGCCGTGCCTCGGCGCTGCCGGTTTCCGGCACGTAGCCGTACTCGAAGCGCAGGCGTGGCGGCAGGCTCATCAAGATGCTTTCGGTGCGGCCACCGGATTGCAGGCCGAACAGAGTGCCGCGATCCCACACCAGGTTGAACTCGACGTAGCGCCCGCGCCGGTACAACTGAAACTCGCGTTCGCGTTCGCCGTAAAGCGTGGTTTTGCGTCGCGCGACGATGGGTTGATAAGCGGAGAGAAAGCCCTCACCCACCGCTTTCAGGTACGCGAAGCTAGGCTCGAAGCCCTCGGCGTGCAGGTCGTCGAAGAACAGGCCGCCGACGCCGCGGCACTCGTCGCGGTGCTTGAGGAAGAAATAGCGGTCGCACCAGGCCTTGTGCTCGGCGTAGCGCGTCGCGCCGAAGGGCGCGCAGAGATCACGGGCCACGCTGTGCCAGTGCTGCACATCCTCGTCAAAGGGGTAGAAAGGGGTGAGGTCGAAACCGCCGCCGAACCACCAGATGGGGTCGCGGCCTTCGGGGCGGGCTTCGAAATAGCGCACGTTGGCGTGCGAGGTCGGCACGTACGGATTACGCGGGTGGATCACCAGCGAGACACCCACGGCACGCCACGGCGCGCCTATGAGTTCGGGTCGATGTGCCGTCGCCGAAGCGGGCAGGGTGTTACCGCTGACATCCGAGAAGCCCACGCCAGCCTGCTCGAAGACCGCGCCTTCCTTCATCACCCGCGAGCGGCCACCGCCGCCTTCGGCGCGCGTCCATAGGTCCTCGGCGAAGCGATTCTCGCCGTCTTCGGCTTCGAGGCCGGCGCAGATGCGGTCTTGCAGGCCCCTCAGGTAGGCGCGGACGGCGGCGAAGTTCGAGTTGGGTTCGGTCATGGCGCGTGGGTATCGAAGGCGAAGGACGGTGGCGAAGTTTATCGACGCCACGGCGTAGCCGTGCCCTGGCCGCCGCGCCGCTTTTCGCCGCGGCGTCTCGCTCCACCGCGCGTCGCTATACTTGAGGGCTCGCTTCAAACCTCTGCGCCCGCCCTTGCGCGTTTCCGCCCAGCCCGATTCCTTCGCATTACTGGACTTCGATTTTGTCGATGCGCCGCCGCCGTGGCGTAGCGGTTGCACTTGGCTTGCTGGAGTGCGGCATGAGGTCTGGCTGCCGGCGAACGCGAATTCGCGCGTTGATGCCTGCGATATCGGCCACCCGGTGCCGGCCGCCGACGCGCTGTTGTCTCGCCGTGCCGGCGGGTTCGCAGCGCTCGGTTTGCACCGCGCACTGGCTGCCGATGATGACATCACCACCGTGTCGGAAGCCGCCTACCGCCAACTGCTCGCTGCCGCGCGACCGAGCGCGCATCCTTACCTGATCCGCATCTGGAACTTCTTCGGCGCCATCAACTCCGGTGCAGGCGACGCCGAGCGCTACCGGCGCTTTTGCGTGGGCCGCAATGCCGGCATCGACGCGATGTTCCGCAATCCGCCGCCTGCCGCCACTGCCATCGGCGCGCCCGATCCGGGAGCACCGCTCAACGTCGTCGCGCTGTGCAGTGCTCGGCCCGGCATCGCTTTGGAAAACCCGCGGCAGACGCCCGCCTGGCAGTACCCACGCGAGTACGGGCCGGTCTCGCCCGGCTTCTCGCGTGGCGTGGTGCTGCGCGATGGTGATGCCACTCTGCTGCTGGCCTCGGGCACGGCGAGTATTCGCGGTCATGTCTCGCTGCATATCGGCGATGTGCTCGCCCAACTCGACGAAAGCCTGCTGAACCTCGGCGTGCTGTTGGAGGAAGGCCAGCGACGCAGTGGCCAGCGCTTCGATCTCGGTGGTTTGCAGGCTTTACGCGTCTACCTGCGTGAGCCTGCGGCACTACCGGCCGTGCAGGCGCGGCTCGTGGCATTGGGCCTGCCGTTGAGCCGCATCGCCTTCCTGCACGGCGAGATTTGCCGCACCGAGCTCGATGTCGAGCTCGAGGGCGTGTTCTAGCATTCAGGCGGCGGGCTTCAAGCCCTGTCGCCGCCGGATTTCGCGGGTGAGCACCACGCCGAGCGTAATCACCGTCAGCGGTACGACGAACCACATCATCACCTGGCTGTACATCGGTAGCACCGCGTGCTCGGTGGTCGCGAGGATGAGGAAGGCGGTGTAGGCCACGTAGTAGAACAAAAACAGCGCGCCCTCCCAGCGCTGGATGGTGTAGCCGACAAAAAAGATTGGCAGACAGGCCACGGCCACCGCCAACATCACCGGGAAGTCAAAGTTGATGGCGGCCTGTGAGACCGTCAAGCCGCCCGGCGCCACCATCGCGGTCAGGCCGAGCACGGCGAGGATGTTGAAGATGTTGCTGCCCACGACGTTGCCCACGGCGATGTCGCGCTGGCCGCGGATGGCGGCGGTTACCGAAGTGGCGACCTCCGGCAACGAAGTGCCGGCGGCGATGATGGTCAGGCCGATCACCAGCTCGCTCACGCCCATGGCGGTCGCGATCTCGACGGCGGCACCCACCAGCCAGCGCGAGCCCAGCACTAGCAGGACGAGGCCCACGGCGATCAGGCCGAGGTTCACCCAGGTGCGCTCCGAGCCCTCGACGGCCTCACCCGTTTCGCCGCTGGCCTTGCCGACTCGGATGGCGAGGATGCAGTAGCCGATGATGCCGGCGAACAGCACGGCACCCTCCCAGAACACGATGCTGCCGTCCATCGACAGCAGGAACGCCGCCACCGAGGCGCCGATCATCAGCGGCACGTCGATCTTCACCAGCTGCTTGCTGACCAGTAGCGGAGTGATCAGGGCCGAAACGCCAAGAATGAACAACACGTTGAAGATGTTGCTGCCCACCACGTTGCCGACCGCGATATCGGCCTCACCCTTCCAGGCCGAGGACACCGAGATCGCCATCTCCGGCGAGCTGGTGCCGAAGGCGACCACGGTGAGGCCGATCACCAGCGGCGAGATACCGAAGCCGGCTGCAATGCGCGAGGCACCCTTGACGAGCAGGTCGGCCCCGTAGATGAGCAGGGCAAGCCCGGCAAGAAGGGTGAGGGCGGTCATCATGGGCTGGCTTCCGTTGTGCGGGGAGTTTTTGGCTTCAAGGTTTCGTCCATCAATTCGAGGACGCGGCGGTACTGGTCGTACCAGCTCTCCGGCTGGACAAAGCCGTGGCGTTCCAGCGGATAGGATGCCAACTCCCAACCCGACTTGCGCAATTCGATCAGGCGTTGTGCAAGGCGCAGGGAGTCCTGGAAAAACACGTTGTCGTCGATCATGCCGTGGGCGATCAACAGCCGGCCCTGCAGCCCTTCGGCATGTTCGATCGGCGAGCTGTCGATGTAGACCTGCGGACCGAGTTCGGGCACACCGAGGATGTTGCTGGTGTAGGCATGCTGATAGTGACGCCAATCGGTGACGGGACGCAGTGCCGCGCCGGCTTGAAACACGCCGGGTGCTTTGAACATCGCCATCAAGCTGATGAAGCCACCGTAGCTGCCGCCGTAGATGCCCACGCGCGCGCGGTCGGCCTGGTGGTTCGCGACGAGGTAGTCGATGCCATCTTTGTAATCTTGCAGTTCCGGCGTGCCCATGCGGCGGTAGATCGCGGTGCGCCAATCGCGGCCATAGCCCTCGGAGGCGCGGAAGTCGAGGTCGAGCACGAGGTAGCCGCGGTCGGTGAGCAGTTGGTGGAACATCTGCTCGCGGAAGTACTGCGGCCAGCGCGCGTGGACGTTCTGCAGGTAGCCGGCCCCGTGCACGAACATCACCACCGGGTAGGTCTTGCCGGCTTCCATCGCGACGGGTGTGTAGAGCTTGCCCCAGATCGTCCCGGCACCGTCGCTGCTCGGCACCTGCACGAAACGTGGCTGGCGCCAGGGCATCGCGCGGAAAGCGGCGCTGCGCGTGTCGGTGAGCTTCAGTGCTTCTCCGCCGTCGATGCCGACCACTGCGGCCTGTGGTGGCGTGAACTTCGCCGACCAGCGCAGCGCGATGCGCGTGCCGTCTGGCGAGATCGTGAAGTCTTCGACGCCGTCGAGCGCGGTGAGCTCGCGTACCTCGCCACCGGCTACCGGCACCCGGCACAGTTCGTAATCACCGGGCCAGGCGCGATTGCACAGAAACACAAAAGCCGAATTATCGGCGGTCAACACCGGTGATGAAGCCTCCCAGCGACCCTCGGTGAGCGCCCTGGCACGCCGACCCTCTTGCACGTACAGGTGCGAGAAGCCGCTTTGTTCCGATAGCCACCAGGCGCGGCCATCGGGCAGCACGCCGAAATCGTTGAAGTTCCAATTGATCCACGCCGGGTCGGTCAGCCGGTGCACGCTGCGCAGCGCGCCGCTGTCGCGGTCAAGGCGGACGATCCAGCGGTCTTTGTTGTCGACGCTGCGCAGCATCATCAACGGCGTGCCGTCGGGGCCGAAGCGCACCTCCATCAAGCGCAGCGCGCGCAGACCCAGCAGTGCCGGTTGATGATGTTCCTCGCGCAGGGCCGCCAACGGATCGACATCGATACCGGGCAGGGCCGATAGGTTGATATCGGTGATCGAACCATCGGCGAGATCGATGAGCTTGAGCGACTGTCCGACCGGTGCGTTGCGTCCGACGCGGGTGCGCACGTCTTCGCTGTCCTCGAAGCCGTCCTCATTGATGAAGCGCGGCATCTTGCCGTCGCGACCGGCTTCGTGGTTTTTCGGCTCCAGTGCAACGATTACGTGGCGCCCATCGGTGGAAAGCTGGCTTGCCGCGATCATGACCTCGTCACCGAGATAAATGGGAGCAATGCCGTGCGTGGTGTCGCCGACTCGTTGTGCTTTCGCTTCGGCAGCGAGCGCCTCGCGGTCGGCGCGCTGGCGGGCCAGTGTGGCGATCAAGCGCAGTTCGGTGTCACGCAGCAGGTCAGGCTTCGGCGCTGCCTGCGGGTCTTTCTCGGCCTTCAGCACCGCGACGCTGCGCTCGTGCAGGGCTGCGAAGTCATAGGCGCGCCATTCGTCACCGACGCGATAGAACACCGCGCTGCCGTCGGCGGCGAAGCGCAGGTCGGTTTCCTCCGCCGCGCTGCGGGTGAGCTGCTGGCGCTGGTCGGTGGCCAGCACCACCGCGAACACGTCGCCGTTGCGTAAGTAGGCCATGCGCGTGCGGCGAAGGTCGAACACCGGGTTCGGCGCATCGGCTAGGGCGGCGTCGGCCGGCCGCAGGCGAACCGCTTCGCCGCCGCCGATCGGCTGGCGCAACACCTCGCGCACCGGCGAGCCCGCGCGCTTCAGGGTGTAGGCCACATGGGTTGAATCGGCCGTCCACCAGAGCTGCTCGACCGGCGGGCCGATCCAATCCGGGTGCGACATCGCCAGTTCGAGCGTTAGTGGCATCGCCGCCGCCGGGGCGACAGCGTGGGCCGGCAGGGTGAGCGCCAGCGCCAAGCCGGACAAGGCGACGCGCCAGCCGCGCGTTGGTAAAGGCAGGTACACGGGTGGGTTTTCGAGCAAACGGGCCGTGCATGCTAGCAGAGCCCACCGGAGGGCTACGGCTCAGCGCGGCCGTCCATGGGAGCCGCGCTTCCCCCGGTCGCTGCAAGCAGCCACAATCGCGCTGTTTCCACTTGCGGCGCGTTGCGCGCCATCGGGCGATGCAGGCCTACGTCTACAAATCCCTCCAGGTCGTCGAAGTGCCGCTGACGCCACTGTCTGTGGCCGGACGCGCGGATGACTGAGCCACGGCGATGCTGCGCCTGAGCCTCGCCCTTTCGTTATTACTCGTCGGTCTGACGCTGGCCGTGTTGCCCGCATTTTGGCCTGCAGGTCTGCCTTCCTTGCTGGGGCCGTGGCTGGCGCAGCCCGCGCTGGCACTCGGGATGGCTCTGTTGTTGCCGGCACCGGAAGCGCCCGCTCGGCGGGCCTGGTGGCGGGATGCGGTGACGCTTGCCGCGCTCTGGGGCGCGACGTTTGGCTTGCTTGGCTTGGGCCTTGCGTGGCCGTACAGCAGTCTGCTGCAAACCGGTAGTTTGGCCGCCGCCCTCGGCCTTGGTGCGGTCGTCGGATTGGCGTGGACGGTGTTGTGGCGGCAGTGGACCTTATTCGCCTTCGCGGCACGCCAGGGCGGCGGCTTTGGCGCACTTGCTGCCGCCGTGCCCGGCACTTGGTCGCATTACCGTGGCCTCGTACTGGCCTTGGCCGTGCTCGTGGCGTCGATCGGTGCCTGGCTACTGGCATGGCCACCGCCGCGTCTGGCCTCGCCTTGGTGGTTGGCTCTGCCCTATGCGCTGAGCCTTCTTGGCGTACACGCGGCCTTGCAACGTTGCGGCCATGCGCCGGAGGCACCCGCCGTCCCCATCGAAGCGAGGCCCGCAGATGCTTTCGTCGATGGGTTTGTCGACGCCGACGGCTTGGCATCGGCGAACGCTGCGGGCGATGTCTATGCCCATGCGCGTGCCGGACGTATCGACGCCGCCATCGCCGCGCTCGATAAAGGCGACGACCCCAATGCGTTGCCTGAAACCGGCGTGCCGGACCAACGCAGTTTGCCGGTATTGGCGGCGCTGTTGCCCGATTTGCGCCTGCTGCGCGAGCTGATCGTGCGCGGCGTCGACATCAACCTAGAGCACGCCGGCCTGACTCCGCTGCTCGCCGCCACGCGCGACTCTTGGCATGGCCGCATCGACGCCGTGACCATGTTGCTGGCCAATGGTGCCGACCCGCGTCGCACCGACCGCGAAGGCAACACCCCTTTGCACCAAGCCGCGCGCAGTACCGATCCGGCCGTTGCCGCGCAGTTGCTCGACGCTGGTGCTGATCTTGCCGCCTTGAACACGGATGGCCAAACGCCTTTGGCCCTGGCATTGGCCTCGGCCAATTGGCGGGTCGCTCGTTTCCTGCTCGAACGCGGTGCGAAGCCGGATCTTCCCGGCGCGCAACCGGCCCTGCTTGCCGCCGCTGCTGGCGAGGACGACGACCCCGCCGGCGTGCTACTGCTACTCAAGCACCGCGCCCGGGTCAACGCGCACAACGAGCGTGGGCGCAGCGCGCTTTTGGAAGCCATCGCTGCCGGTCATGCCGTGATCGTGCAGACCTTGCTCGAAGCCGGCGCTCTCGTCGATGCAGCCGACGGCGAAGGCCGTACCGCCCTGCTTGAGGCTGCGGCATCAGCGAATGCCAAGGTGTTGCCTTTGGTGCTGGCCAAAAACCCGGACATCGCAGCGCGCGACATCGCCGGTCGCAACGCGCTCGCGATGGCCTGCGAAGCGGGTGTCGAACCCGAGCGCCTACGCACGCTGCTGGCTCTTGGCATCGACCGCGATGCACGCGATGCGGCTGGCCGCCGCCCGGTCGATCACGCGGTGGGCGGCGGTCGCTGGCCGTTGGTGGCCGTGCTCGATCCCGACTATCCGCTGCCGTCGGGCGTGGTCGAATCCGAGGCCGCGCGCCCGCTGCCTTCGGCACGGGAGCGCCTGCGCGAGGCTCTGCACAGCCGCGATTGGACGCAAGCGGCCACCCTGCTCGGCACCGACGCCCCGCCTTCGCGCATCGCCGTCTCAATGCTGCTGCTGGAGTTCGCCGAAGCCTCAGCCATCGAGGTATTCGAGTGGCTGTTGGACGCTGGTGCCAGCCTCGACGAGCGCGTTTCGGGCATGGACAGCGTGGGCCTGATGCTTCTCGATCGCGGCCTTGATGCCGAACTAGGCCTGCGTGCCGCACTGGCGCATGGGCAGGTGCCGCAGGGCTGTGGCGCGCTGGCGCGCTGGCTGCTGGCCACGCAGCACGAGCCTGCTCGCGCTGCGCCGATGGCTCTCGAACTGCTGGAACGTGGCGTAGACCCCTTCGGCGCGACAACCCAAGGCGATAGCGCGCTGGGTCTCGCCGCACAATCCGCGTGCCTGCCGGTGCTCGATGCTCTGTTGCTGCGCGGCCACGACACCGCGTCACGCGATGCGCGCGGCAACACGCCGCTGCACCTCGCCGTCGCGCGCGGGCATGAATCGGCGATCAAGTGCTTGATCCGCTACGGCGCATCGGCCGACGCCCGCGCCGCCGATGGCCAGACGCCGCATGGCGCGGCATTGGCGCGTGGCCGCCGTGATCTCGCCGAATGGCTGGATTGGGGGCCGTGGAAGCTGCCGGCCCGAGCCTTGCGGCCCGGTGACCTGCCTGCTGCGGCAATGGCGGGTGACTTCGGCGCGGTCGTGCGCCTGATCGCTCTCGGGCTCGCGGTGGATAGCGTCGACGCGCAGGGCTGCACGGCCCTGCTGCGGTCCTGCGGTGGCGGTCATCTCGCCCTCGTCGACCATCTGATGAGCTTAGGAGCCGACACCGCGCTGGCCGCGCGTACCGGCGCCACGCCGCTGTCGGCAGCGATCAGCATGCGCCATGCCACGATCGTCGATCGTCTGCTCACGGCCGGTGCCGACCCCGAACAACCGATGCCCGGCGGCGTCACCCCACTGATGCTGGCGGCAGCCCTTGGACTGCCAGATTTCGTCTCGCGTCTACTGCGTGCCGGCGCTGCGATCGACGCCCGCGACGCGCAGGGCCTGACGCCGCTGCACTGCGCGGCCTTGTTTGCCTTCACCTCGCGCGAGCGTTCGCGCGTGTTGGCGCTGCTCGATACGCTTCTGCTGGCCGCTGCCGATGCCGATGCCCAGGTGGACGCGACGCGTAACGCCCTGCAGACGCCGCTTCTGCTGCTGCTCGGCGCCCGTGCCGAGGCGGGGGTCAGCATTGACGAAGAGGTGCTGCTGGCCGCGCTTGATCGCCTGCTTAGCGAGGGGGTGTCGCTCGAACGAGTCGAGCAGCGCGGCCTCTCGGCGCTGCACCTTGCCGCGCTGCACGGTATGGGCCGCATCGTCGAGCGACTGCTGCGCGAGGGTGCCGACCCGAACGCGCGCGACCGTCTCGGCCGCACGCCTTACGATCTGGCGCTGATCCGCGGCTTCGTCGATATTGCGGCGCTGTTCCAACCGGGGCGCTACGCCCCAGTGCCGCCAGCGCCGACGATGCCGGCGGCAAGCCCGCAGCCGTCCGCCATCGGCGTGCTGCCCTCGCTGGCGCAAATGCTGAAGCCACGCGACGACTAGCGCTTCGCGCGCGCCCTCAGCGCTTCATGAAGTTGAAGAACTCGTCGTTCGACTTGGTGTTCTTCATCTTGTCGAGCAGGAACTCCATCGCCGAAAGCTCGTCCATCGGGTGCAGCAGCTTTCGGAGGATCCAGATCTTCTGCAGCATGTCCGGCTCGATCAGTAGCTCCTCGCGGCGGGTGCCCGAGCGGTTGATGTTGATGGCCGGGTAGACGCGCTTCTCGGCGATGCGGCGGTCGAGGTGCACTTCCGAGTTGCCGGTGCCCTTGAACTCCTCGTAGATCACCTCGTCCATCTTCGAGCCGGTTTCGACGAGCGCGGTGGCGATGATGGTCAGCGAGCCGCCTTCCTCGACCTTGCGCGCCGCGCCGAAGAAGCGCTTCGGGCGGTGCAGGGCGTTGGCGTCGACGCCGCCAGTCAGCACCTTGCCCGAGCTTGGCACCACGGTGTTGTAGGCGCGGGCGAGACGGGTGATCGAGTCGAGCAAAATCACCACGTCGCGCTTGTGTTCAACGAGGCGCTTGGCGCGCTCGATCACCATTTCCGCCACTTGCACATGCCGCGCGGCCGTTTCGTCGAAGGTCGAACTGATGACTTCGCCGCGCACCGTGCGCTGCATTTCCGTCACTTCTTCCGGGCGCTCGTCGATGAGCAGCACGATCAGGTGGACATCGGGATGGTTGGTGGTGATGGCGGTGGCGACCTGCTGCATCAGCATGGTCTTGCCGGCCTTCGGCGGCGAGACGATGAGCGCGCGCTGGCCTTTGCCCTGCGGTGCCATCAGGTCCATGACCCGGCCGGTGATGTCCTCCGCGCTGCCATTGCCGCGCTCAAGCCGGAAGCGCTCGCGCGGGAACAGCGGCGTCAGGTTCTCGAACAGCACCTTGCCCTTGCTGGCTTCCAGCGGCTCGCCGTTGATGGTGTCGAGCTGGTTGAGCGCGACGTAGCGCTCGCCGTCCTTCGGATTGCGGATGCGGCCGGCGATGTAGTCGCCGGTGCGCAGGTTGAAGCGGCGGATCTGGCTGGGCGAGATGTAGACGTCGTCTGGGCCGGCGAGGTAGCTGGCCTCGGCGCCGCGCAGGAAGCCGTAGCCGTCGGGGAGGATCTCCAGCACGCCGTCGGCGGCCACACCGTTTGGGTGGCGCGATAGCACCTTCAGCAGGGCGAAGATGACGTCCTGCTTGCGCATGCGGGCGACACCCTCATGCTGGTTGAGCTTCTCGGCGAGGTCGAGTAGCCGGTGAGCTGGCATGCGCTTCATTTCCGTCAGCGAAGGCACCACGAAGCCCTCGGGAAAGCTGAAGGACGCGCGGTAGGGCTCGGAGCCACCCTGGCTGCCACCCTGATAGCCACCGCTATGGCTGCCCTGCAAGGCTTGGCCACTGCTATGGCTGCCCGGTGTCGGGCCGTCGCCAGCCTCCGGGGTGTCGCCGTCGTTTTGGACGCCGCCGCCGCTGCGGCGCTGCTCGCGCTGCCGTTCACGGCGCTCTTTCATGCGCTGCTTGAAGCGCTCGCGGCGGGAAACACGGAGTTCGCCGTTTTGGCCCTCAGCGCTTTGCCCGCCTTGGGTATCGGGCCCGCCATCCTCGCCGTCGGCATCGTCACCCCGAGAGTCGGTGTCCGGCCCGTCCTCGTCTTCGCTCATCGCGTCGGCGATGGCGTCGCGCACGGCGTCGGCGGTCGACGTCTGCACTGGCGTCGGGCTGGAATACGCGGGGCTGGCAGGCACCGGCTCGCTGGCCGGAACAGGCGCGGTGGTCGGAACAGGCGCGGTGGCCGGCTCGGCCTCGGGCGTCTCGGTGCTCGCTAGAGCGGCCTCGGCCACTTCGGTCGGAGTTTCGGCAGCCACACGGCTGCGGGTGCGGCGCGGACGCTTTTCTGCCGCTTCGGCAGGCGCGTCAGCGCCTTCGATTTCATTTTCGGACACAGGGATTTCTCGCAATTGCGAGTGGGGGAAGCTCAGGGGATGAGCGCAGGAAAGGTGTGCGGGAGAGCGGCGCTGAGGGCGTCGCGGCCACAGAAGTTACTTGGACACTACACCTGAAACCCACGCGTCGGCAAGGGGGCGCTGCGGCGGGCTTCGCGAGCAGCCCCAAGCTGGGCGTGAGCGCGCAGTGCTCAGAGGCCCTTGTCGATGAACGCGCTCAACTGCGCTTTGCCGGTC
>BBPE01001125.1_pt1 | contig 18297 bp, 17 predicted proteins | sample 1344301 | NCBI WGS metagenome assembly BBPE01 (sample SAMD00019089, study PRJDB2971) | groundwater metagenome | isolation source: The Cedars highly-alkaline
GAGCAGCTCATCGCGCGCATCGACACCGATGGCAAAGTGGGCGCTGCCGCCCCGGCCGCTGCCCCTGCTGCAGCCGCCCCAGCCGCTGCTCCAGCCAGCGCCTCCAAAGCCCAGGTGGCCATGCCCGCCGCGGCCAAGCTGCTGGCCGAGCACCAGTTGAGCGCCGCCAGCGTGAGCGGCAGCGGAAAAGACGGCCGCGTGCTCAAGGGCGATGTGCTGGCGGCCGTGGCCGCTGCTGCCGCCGCGCCCAAGGCAGCCGCCCCGGCCGCAGCCATTCCCACCGGCGTGCCCACCCAAGCCCTGCCGCAAGTGGCCGCGCCTAGCCTCGATTTGGGCCAGCGCCCCGAGCAGCGCGTGCCCATGAGCCGCCTGCGCGCCCGCGTGGCCGAGCGGCTGCTGCAATCGCAAGCCAGCAACGCCATCCTGACCACCTTCAACGAGGTCAATATGGCACCGGTGATGGAAATGCGCAAGCGCTTCCAGGAGCGTTTCGAGAAAGAGCACGGCGTCAAGCTCGGCTTCATGAGCTTCTTCGTCAAGGCGGCGGTGCACGCGCTGAAAAAATTTCCAGTCGTCAACGCCTCAGTCGATGGCAACGACATTGTCTATCACGGCTATTTCGACATCGGCATCGCGGTCGGTTCGCCGCGCGGGCTGGTGGTGCCCATCATCCGCAACGCCGACCAGCTCGGTTTTGCCGAGATCGAGAAGAAAATCGCCGAATTTGGCCAAAAAGCCCAGGCCGGCAAGCTCGGCATCGAGGAAATGAGCGGCGGCACCTTCTCCATCTCCAACGGTGGCACCTTTGGCTCCATGCTCTCGACCCCGATCATCAACCCGCCGCAGTCGGCCATTCTGGGCGTACACGCCACCAAAGACCGCGCCGTGGTGGAAAACGGCCAAATCGTGATCCGCCCGATCAACTACCTGGCCCTGAGCTACGACCACCGCATCATCGACGGCCGCGAAGCCGTGCTCAGCCTGGTGGCCATGAAAGAAGCGCTCGAAGACCCGTCGCGCCTGCTGTTCAACCTCTGAGCCGAGAGCGCCCTACCATGACACAGCAAACATTTGACGTGATCGTCATCGGTGCCGGCCCCGGCGGCTATGTGGCGGCCATCCGCGCTGCCCAGCTCGGCTACAAGGTGGCCTGCATAGACGAATGGAGCAACGCCGAGGGCGGCCCGGCCCCAGGCGGCACCTGCACCAACGTGGGCTGCATCCCCTCCAAGGCGCTGCTGCAATCGTCCGAGCATTTCGAGCACGCGCGGCTGCACTTTGGTGAGCACGGCATCAGCACCGGCGCGGTCAAGATCGACGTGGGCCAAATGCTGGGCCGCAAAAACACGGTGGTCAAGCAAAACAACGACGGCATCCTGTACCTGTTCAAAAAGAACAAGGTGGCGTTTTTCCACGGCCGTGGCAGCTTTGTGCGCGCCTTCGAAGGCGGCTACGAGATCGCAGTCACCGCAGGCGCAGGCGCTGAACCGCTGGCCTTGGCCGCCAAGCAAGTGATCGTGGCCACCGGCTCCAGTGCGCGCGCCCTGCCGGGTGTGCCTTTCGACGAAGTCAACGTGCTCTCCAACGACGGCGGTCTGCGCCTGGGCGCAGTGCCCAAGCGCTTGGCGGTGATCGGCTCGGGCGTGATCGGGCTCGAACTCGGCTCGGTCTGGCGCCGCCTCGGGGCCGATGTGACCGTGCTCGAAGGGCTGCCGGTGTTCTTGGGCGCGGTCGATGAGCAGATTGCGCGCGAGGCCAAAAAGGCTTTCGACAAGCAGGGCCTGAAAATCGAGCTCGGGGTGCAAGTGGGCGAGATCAAGGCGCTCAAAAAAGGTGTGGCCATCGCCTACACCAACGCCAAAGGCGAGCCGCAAACGCTGGAGGCCGACAAGCTCATCGTCTCGATTGGCCGGGTGCCCAATACCACCGGGCTGAACGCGCAAGCGGTCGGGCTGCAGCTCGACGAGCGCGGCGCAATCGTGGTCGATGCCGACTGCCGCAGCAACCTGCCCGGCGTCTGGGCCGTGGGCGACGTGGTGCGCGGCCCCATGCTGGCGCACAAGGCCGAAGAAGAGGGCGTGGCCGTGGCCGAGCGCATTGCCGGCCAGCACGGGCACGTGAATTTCGACACCATCCCCTGGGTGATCTACACCAGCCCCGAAATCGCCTGGGTTGGGCGCACCGAGCAGCAGCTCAAAGCCGATGGCGTGGCCTACCGCGTGGGCACCTTCCCCTTCTTGGCCAACGGCCGGGCGCGGGCGCTGGGCGACACCACCGGCATGGTCAAAATGCTGGCCGACGCCGCCACCGATCAAATCTTGGGCGTGCACATCGTCGGGCCCATGGCCAGCGAGCTGATCGCCGAGGCCGTGCTGGCAATGGAATTCAAGGCCAGCGCCGAAGACATCGCGCGCATCTGCCACGCCCACCCCAGCCTGAGCGAAGCCACCAAGGAAGCGGCGCTGACGGTCGATAAGCGCGCGCTCAACTTCTAGGCCCGGCGCAGCACGGCCCAATATGCCCGATCCGAGCGCCCCAAGCGGGCTGCCTGAGCCAGCCGCTGCTGCTGCCAGCAGCGCTTCACTGGAAGCGCCCGTTGCCACGGCGGCTGAGCGGGCGGCGGCGCAGGCCGCCCTGGTGCCTGCTGCTGCTGGCTACGGGCCGGTGCGCGCCCTCTACGAAGCCGAGTTGCGCACACGCGGCTACCAGAGCGACCCGGCGCAACTGCGCGCCGTCGAAGCGCTGGAACGCTGCGCCGCCGAGTGGACGCATTTCAAGCAGCGCCGCTCCAACGCCCTCAAAAAGTTCATCAACCGCCTGCCGATCCCGCGCGGGGTCTATCTGTACGGCGGCGTGGGGCGCGGCAAGAGCTTTTTGATGGACTGCTTCTACAACGCGGTGCCGCTGCGGCGCAAGACGCGGCTGCATTTTCACGAATTCATGCGCGAGGTGCACCGCCAGTTGGCCGAGCTGCAAGGCACCGTGAATCCGCTGGATGAAATGGGCCGGCGCATGGCCGTGCGCTACCGGCTGGTGTGTTTCGACGAGTTTCATGTGGCCGACGTGACCGACGCCATGATCCTGCACCGCGTGCTCGACGCCATGCGCAAATACGGCATCGGCATCGTCACCACCAGCAACTTCCACCCCGACGGCCTCTACCCCGACGGCCTGCACCGCGACCGCATCCTGCCCGCCATCGAGGGACTCAAGCAAAGCATGGACGTGCTCAACGTCGATCACGGCATCGACTACCGCCAGCGCACGCTGGAGCAGTTGCCACTCTACCTGTGCCCGCTCGGGCCCGAGGCCGAGGCACAACTGGAGGCCGCCTTCGAGCGCCTGGCCGAAGCGCGCGACGAGGCCCCGCTGCTGCAGATCGAGGCGCGCGAAATCCGCGCCATCCGCCGCGCCGGCGGCGTGGTGTGGTTTGATTTCCGCACCCTCTGCGGCGGCCCGCGCTCGCAAAACGACTACCTTGAGCTTGCCAACCAGTTCCACACCGTGCTGCTCAGCCACGTGCCGCACCTGCCGGTGAACATGGCGGCGCAGGCGCGCCGTTTCACGTGGCTGGTCGATGTGTTGTACGACCGGCGCGTCAAGCTCATCGTCTCCGCTGCCGTGCCGCCCGAGCAGCTCTACACCGAAGGCCCGCTGGCGCACGAATTCCCGCGCACCGTTTCGCGCCTGAGCGAAATGCAGAGCAAAGCCTATTTGGCGCTGGCGCGGCGCGAGGTGGATACGGGTTTGACTTGAGGGGCTGTGGCCGGGGCGGTGCCTACGTGTCACATCCCAGACGATCATATGGCGTCTGGTGCGAGAAGCCGCAGCCTGTCAGCGAGAGAGCAGATCAATGTAGGCTTGGTAGCTGTAGCTTCGGTTTTTTTTCTGCCCGGTCACCTCCCGGATGAGGCCCAAATCCTCCAGCACCTTGACCGCCGCCGTTGCAGTGGGAAAGCTGGTGTCGAGCTGCTGGCGCACGCGCTCAATGGTGAAGCGCGGCATCATCGGCAGCAGCTCGAACAAGCGGTAGCTTGCCGGGCCTGCTTTTGTGGATTGCAACAGGCGTCTGCGGTCTGCTGCCACCAGGTTGGCGATTTCAATGATGTTTTGCTCGGCATCGCCTGCGGCAACGGCAACACCTTCCAGAAAAAACCTTATCCACGACTCCCAATCGCCCTCTGTGCGTATGGCCGACAGGCGACGGTAATACTCCCCTTGGTGTTGCTTCAGATAGCCGCTCAGGTACATCAACGGCTGCGACAGCAATCCCCAATGCTCGAACAGGGCAGCGATCAGCAGACGGCCAATGCGCCCATTGCCATCGAGGAAGGGGTGGATGGTTTCAAACTGCGCGTGGATGAGCGCGACCTTGACCATGGGCGGCAATTCCGACCCAGCAGCGTGAATGAAGCGCTCCATATCGGCCAGCAGCGCAGCCACATGCTGCGGCGGAGGCGGCACAAATACCGCATTGCCGGGCCGTGTGCCTCCGATCCAGTTTTGAGAGCGGCGCAACTCACCCGGTTGCTTGCCTGCACCGCGTGCCCCGTCAAGCAGGCGTCGGTGTGCTTCGCACAACAGCCGCACACTGATGGGCAGCCCGGCGGGATCGTGCAGTTGCTCCCGCGTCCAGCGCAAGGCACGCAGGTAGTTGCTGACTTCCTCCACATCGTCGGTATTGCTCACTTTGAAGCCGGCTTCATCATCGAGCAAGTCGGTCAGGGTGGCCTGCGTGCCCTCGATCTGCGACGTGAGCAGGGCTTCCTTGCGGATGGCGCTGTACAGCAGCCAATCGATCGACGGCACCAAGCCGGACACGCCCACCAAGCGAGCCAGCGCCAGTTCAGCCTGGCGGTTGAGCTCGGCGTACACCTCGGGTACGAGGGCAGGATCGGACGGAGGCAGGGCGTGGGGCACGAATGCGCGCACCGGCTCGCCCAGCGTGGTGGCAATCGAGTAGCTGCCTGTGGTGCGTGTCATGGAGGTCGGCATTTGGTGGTGTGCTGCAAAATTAAAGCACACTTTAGTTTGATCGACAGCAACTCAAGGCAGCTTTCATTGGCCGAGGCTACGAGGCTTGCACTGTGCTGCACCTCGTCGAGGACGGCCGTGTCGCGGCGCATGTCAAGTTTCTTGTCACGCAGAACTTAATTTCGTCAAAATCCTATCAGCTCATCCTTTTTTGATAAGATTGCGGCTTATTCTTGTCTTGTGACAAATTAATCAAATTGACAAAATTCGCTTCGTCATGACACACCCCACGATGTCCCCTCGCCATGAGGCGCTGCTGCGCCATGCCTTTGCCGCAGGCAAGCCCGTTGCGCCTGGCGCCCTGGAGCACGCTCTACAAGTCTCTCGGCCCACCCTCAACCGGGACTTGCGCGACCTTCTTGCCGCCGGTTTTCTGAAGAAGCAGGGCGACGGCCGCTCGACTCGATACTTGGCCACCGAAGCGGCCGAGGCTGCGCTGCGCTCTTTGCCTCCTGGCTCCCAAACACCGGTTCGGTCGGTAGCCCTTCAATGGTCGGCCACTGCGCAGCCCCTCGTCGAGGCGCTTGGCGCACCCTTGGGCACCCGCACCCCCGTGGGCTACGACAGCGGGTTTGTGAACAGCTACATCCCAAATCAGTCCAGCTTGCTGCCACCCCAACTGGCCACCGACTTGTACCACGCTGGCCGCAGCCCAGACCAGCACCCCGCCGGCACCTACGCGCGCGAGGTGCTCGAGCAGTTGCTCATCGACCTGTCCTGGTCGTCATCGCGCCTTGAGGGCAACAACAAAAGCTTGCTCGACACCAAGGAACTCTTCGAGCTCGGCCAACAAGCCGGGCCGCTCGATGACGACACGTTGATGCTGCTCAATCACAAAAGTGCCATCGAGTTCATGGTCGATGCGGTGCCGACGGAGGGCATTACCGTAGCCGTCATCGTCGATCTGCAGGCCAAGCTGATGCGGGACCTTCTCCGCGACTCACGGGACATCGGCAGCATCCGTCGGCGCGTGGTGAACATCGACGGCTCGGTTTACAGCCCCAGCAACATACCCACGCTCCTAGAAGAGACGCTGAACGCCATGGTCGGCAAGGTGCGCAACATCCGCAATCCGGTTGAGGCCGCCTTCTTCCTGTGGGTCAACTTGGCCTACCTACAGCCCTTTGCGGACGGCAACAAACGCACGAGTCGGCTGTGCGCGAACATGCCGCTCATGCTCTACAACTGCGCGCCGCTGTCCTTTCTGGATGTGGAGCGCTCAGACTACGCGACCGCCATGCTCGGTGTTTACGAGCAGCGCAACGTGGCGGCGGCGGTGGACTTGTTCGAATTTATCTACCGTCGCTCGATGCAGAAGTACAGCGTGCTGCGCGCCGCTCTGTCGGCGCCGAACCCGATTCGAACCAAGTACCGGCAGGCCTTAAACGAATTGATGCAGTTCGTTGTCTTCCATGGCCGCACGCTGGAGGCCGCATTCGCCGACGTGTACGTCGATGCCTTTGACATCTCGGCGCTGCGCCACATCGCGAACACCGAACTCGATCAACTGGAGCAGCACAACTGCGCCCGCTACAACCTTGCCCGAGGCATGACGCAGCGATGGATAGACGCTGGGCGGTGCCGATGAGGCACGCGCCTCAACGAAATGCAGAGCAAAGCCTATTTGGCGCTGGCCCGGCACGAGGTGGATACGGGGTTGACTTGAGGGGGCAGGGCCTAAGCCAGCCTAGGGCGGCAAGGTTGTAAGCGTGTGTGCGCAAGCTGCGTGCGCCGCTGCCTGGGAGAGGAAATCGAGGCGAACAGCATTGAGGTAGACCCCGTTTTACCCCGTGGCAGCAAACCCTTCAACCCCATCCAGTCACCGGCGGGGTGGGGTTTTTGCTAGAATGGCCCATGCCTTGACGAAAAGGAAGCCGCTCATGCCGACCACATTGCAAACCCCCGCCCCAAGCTTTGACGATGTCTGGCGCACCATTCAGGAACTTGCCCTGCTAAGCAAGGAAACAGACCGCCTGATGAAGGAGCGCGCGCAGGAAACCGAGCGCCTGATGAAGGAGAGCGCGCAGGAAACAGACCGACTGATGCAGGAAACTGACCGCCAGATGCGGGAAACTGGCAAGAAGCTGGAAATGCTGGGGGTGCAGATTGGCGGGTTGGGGGACAAGTTTGGTTATTTCACCGAGGGGATGGCGTTGCCGTCGATGGAGCGCATTCTGGACCAACAGTTCGGCATGGACCATGTGATGCCGCGTGCACGTGCGCGCAAGGGCGGTCGCTCAATGGAGATAGATGTACTGGCTTGGGCGAATGGCGATGTGGATCGTGTGGTGCTGGTCGAGGTCAAGAGCCGGGTAAAGCGCGAAGCCATAGAACAGACCAAGCAAATGCTCCAAGACTTTCCGCTTTTCTACCCGGAGCACAGCGGCAAGACGCGCACAGGGATCCTGGCCGGCATAGACTGGGATCGCGGCGTGCATGAAGAAGCGCTGGCAGCGGGCTTGCTGACGGCAGCCATCCACGATGAAGTATTCGACCTGACCGCCCCGCCAGGCTTCGAGCCCAAGGACTGGTCAGAGAAATAGCAGGGAAATAGGAGTTTGCCCCTTATTTCTTATTTCCTCAATGTTTTTCACGCATCGGCAGCTTCCTTGGGAAATGCATCGGCGTAGTAGTCTTGAAAGGGAATCCGAAACTTTGATTCCTGACCAGCCTTGCGCAGCACGAAACAGATCACCGAGTTCTTGCCGATTTGATCCTTTTTGTCCATCTCGATGATCGATTCGCGTCCTTGCAACTGAATCACCTTAGACGGATTCATTTCGGTGTAAATAGCCGCCATGACCGTGTAGCCATTGGCGGCGGCCAAGTCCCAGTAAAAGGTTGGGTTGAAGCTGAAAAAGCCGTGATCGACCCAACCGGAAAACGGCAGGGCATGCACCATCACGCCGCCCGGCGCAGCATGATCGTGAATCGTCTTGAAAACCTGGGCCACATTGAACACATGCTCCGCTGTGCCGAGATTGAGAACAAGCTGAAATTGACGCCCCAGATCGAGCGGGGTGTTGAGGTCAAGCTTCAGGGCCTGATCAGTGCCATGAAAATCAATCGCTGTCATGGTGCGGGGTTGAAGAAATGTCTGCCAAAAAATCTTAGCAATCTCGAACAGTATGCCCGGCCTTTTTGCTGCGATTATTTCGTCTAGTCGGCGTAAGGTCTCCTGCCGGCTGTCTTCGGGTATAAAACGATAAACATCTTGCACCAACACACGGACATCCACGTCCCCATGCCAATTGGATTCGCCTAGCTCAAGCACATCTGCGCCCAGCGGCACCGCATTTTGTTCGCGCATCTGCTTGAATAGCGTGTAACCGACTTCAGTGATTCCCATTTTAATCCTTCAAGTAAAGCTGTGGCAAGGGTAAACCTCCTGGAGGATCATCGTTGCCGCGCGCAAAAGTCAATAATCCGATTTGCTGTAGATGTCACATCCTGGACGATCATACGGCACCCAATTAAAGAGGAGAGATTTTGAAGTGTACCATGCTTTCATGGCCTGCAAGTGCGTTTGGCACTTGAGCGCTGACTGGGGCAGTTGATGGTTATATGTCGCATCCCGGACGATTGTATAGACTCAAGGCGCTCCCCTTTGTTCATGGCCAGAGCGGTCATGGCGGGCTTGGCTTGAGGGGCTCACCGGGGCTTCATTCGAAACGGTCTATTGCCGCCTGCACGTGCTCAATGTGCGCCTCCAGCCCCAGCCACAGGGGCAGCCGCACCAGCCGCTCGGCTTCGCGCTCGGTCACGGCCATGTTGCCGTTGCAGCGCCCAAGCCGCTTGCCTTGCGGGGCCGAATGCAGCGGCACATAGTGGAACACGCTGTTGATGCCGTGGCTTTTGAGGTGTGCAATAAAGGCGCTGCGCTGCGCCAAATCGCGCAGGCGTATGGCGTACATGTGGGCGTTGTGCTGGCAATGGGCTGGCGATGCAGGGCGCTGAAAGCGCTGCGTGCGGCTGGAGGCGGCAAAAAAGCGGTCGTAGCGCTGCCACAGATCCAGCCGCTGCTGCGTGATGCGGTCGGCCTCTTGCAGTTGCCCCCACAAAAAGGCCGCCACCAGTTCGCCCGGCAAAAAGCTCGAACCCACGTCGCACCAGGTGTATTTGTCCACTTCACCGCGAAAGAATTGGCTGCGGTTGGTGCCTTTTTCGCGCAAGATTTCGGCGCGCTCGACCCAGCGCGCATCGTTCACCAGCAGCGCACCGCCTTCACCCGAGATGATGTTTTTGGTTTCGTGAAAGCTCAGACAGCCCAGGTGCCCGATCGACCCCAAAGGGCGGCCACGGTAGCTGGCCATCAGGCCTTGCGCCGCGTCTTCGACCACGACCAGGCCGTGCCGCTGCGCCAGTGCCATGATCGCATCCATTTCGCAAGCCACGCCGGCGTAGTGCACCACGGCGATGGCCTTGGTGCGCGGGGTGATGGCGGCCTCGATCAGCGCCTCGTCGATGTTGAGCGTATCGGGCCGAATGTCCACGAAGACAGGCGTAGCCCCGCGCAGCACGAAGGCGTTGGCGGTCGAGACGAAGGTGTAGGACGGCATAATGACTTCGTCACCCGGGCCTAGGTCGAGTAGCAGCGCCGCCATTTCCAGCGCCGCCGTGCATGAGTGGGTGAGGAGCGCCTTGCGGGTGCCGGTGCGCTGCTCCAGCCACTGGTGGCAGCGCTGGGTGAAGGGGCCGTCGCCAGCCAGTTTGCCGTTGAAGTGCGCCTCGGCGATGTGGAACAGTTCCTTGCCCGTCATGTAGGGCTTGTTGAAGGGGATGTTCATGTTTTTTGATGGATAATTTGCTGCGGATTAATTGAGTGATGTCGGTGATGTTGTATTAAAATTGTACTGCTTGGTATCTGCAAAAGCAAACCCTGCGAAGGCCCGATGTGTGATAATTCCCTTTGTTAATCCAATCAGGCTCATCTGTGCCTGATGCGAATTGTCCATCAAGCGAGCTCCTCTATAAAATGCACACTTTAGCCGGTTTGATAAATAACAACATCGGGGTTGTCGTGGATTAAATTTGGCCAACGCTTGTGAAAGCCAAGCAAAAGCTCATCAAATTGAAATTCAAATCGCCTATAAAGATTGACAATCGGAATGTTGGCCGCAGAGATTAATGTATGCGTTTCACGGACGCCACGTAGGCGGTTTAGGCGCAGTGCCTCTGCCCAAAGTGACACACCTAAAAGTGCATGGCTGCGTTTTATACCGGTTAGCACCAGATCGACTCTATCACCTTCTTCGCGCTGAATGTGCAAACCAATAACCTCCCCCTTGAATCGATAGGTATAGACCTCATGCTTCTGCACCAGCAAATCCGATAGCCAATTGCCATAACGTAACGAAGCCAGCGCCTGATCGACCCAGGGATCCTCGTGCATGCGACCGTACTTGAAGTCGTCGGCTAGTATGGCGCACAACGCCGCGTGATCAGACTTGGTTGCCGTCTCTAGCAACGGGCCCGAGCGGATCAGGCGGTCAAAGGCAGCGCTACCTTGTAGCTTGTGATGCCGGATTCGGTAGCTTGCCTCGGCAAAATAAAAACCGGACTGGTGCATCACCTGCTTCACCAGTCGAGTCGGTTCGAAGCGCCCGTAGGCGAATAGTACGCCCTGCACCCGCGCCCAAGTCTCGAATTGTCTAAACAGCTCCAGGCCTGCGGCCTCTTGCACAACGAGCAAGTGGGTAATCTCGGCGCAGGGAAAGCCGAAAACACGCTCATCCCATGGGGTTCGGCGGCACTCTAGTGCTGCGTGGTCATTTTGCAGACGGGGCATGGCGGTCAAAAAATGAGGGCAGCAGCAGCTTGCGGCTGAAAACGGTGATTAAATCATAGCCATCCCACACTGGCGCGAAGGTCAGGGCCTCACCTATTGGAACGATGCGATCCACAGCCCGCGCCGGCAGCACCAAGGCTAGTTCTAACAACTGTGCCCGCGTGAAACCATGCACTGTCAGCGTTTGTTCTTTGTCGCTCAACTGTGAAGCCAGATCGACCAGCCGGGGCAAACGCAGTTCAAGAAACAGACCATTGCCGCAGTGCAGGGACTTAATTGCTTCGTTCAGTGGGCGCTCAAGTGTCAGCCGAGCGGGCAGACCTGGCAGCAATCCGGCAACTCCATCGGGGCGCGCTAGGGCGAAACTGGCGTACTCGAAGCAGGCAGTCACACGCGCAATGCTCATTGACTCTGTATCCTCGGGCGGGCGACGAAGCAACACCTGCTCCAAAGCCGCCCAAAAGCGTGCACGGGCTGAATCGATGAAATCGTCTGTACCGATCCAGGCCACAAGGCGAGGCGAGGAACAGGCTTGCTGTGCGAACCAAAAGGTATCATTGTAGAAGCGACCAGCCAGGTGTGCTAAAGACGCCTCGTCCAGACCCAGTAGCGCCTCAGCCTCAATGGCGCAAGCCGAGAAGCGGTCGGGGAAGCAAACTTCGGTAGCTGTGGGGCGCAACGAGACGGCTCTTAGCTTGCGCACCGTCGCATCCCCGCCCCACACCACGCGCACTTGGCAGGCTTCTGACAGCGCGCTGGTGATCGTGTCATCGTGAGGATATGTCAGGAGCACAATCCGGTTCCGTACGGGCTTACCTACTTCCTCAGCCAGCGTTTGAGCCAGCACTGTGATGAGAAAGGTCTGCGCTGCGCTGGGTTTCTGCGAAAGGCGCACCACATTTACGTTACCCGCCAACAGCGACAGCAACCAAGAATACATGAATACCGAATCCACGTTGCTCGGTGCTACATGAAAGGCAAGGCCGCGCCCAAGAATTAGGGCTTCGCCGTTGTCGCAGTGGTACTTCTGTGCCAGCAGGTGCAGATTGGCACCCCTGAACCAGTGCCCCAAGGCCGCCAGCTCCGGATGCTGTCGAATACCGGGAGCAGTGAGCAGCTTCTGCGATAAGCGCTGCACGAAATCGACGGAGCGAAGATCAAAAGGCTGCCAGGCCGGTGCAACTGTAAGCGATTTAAGTACATTGTCAAGCGATTGAATTTCGCACGCATCACCCAGTAGAAATGTTGGCTTCTTCATTATTATTGATGTAGTATTTTAAAACATTGAATGTTACTCACCCCAGATTGCCCATGAGCAAAACGGCTGAAGAGGGGTTCTCCTTAGTTTTAAATTTTCTGTGCCAAGTATCTCACGAACAGCAATGGTCTCTCCAGGGAAGTGCTCGCAGTTCAATTCGTCAAAAACCAATATTGAGCCTCTTGTGAGGCGATTTTTTATTAATTTCAAGACGTCGCGAGTCGGTAAATATAGGTCGGTGTCAAATATGGCCATTGATATTATGGCGTGTGGATTTTCTTCAAGCCATACCGGAAATGTTTTGCAAATATCTCCCTTAATTAGATCAAATTTTTTAATATGTGCCATCGGCGCTGCATGCTCATGCAGCAACAAAATCTGCTCAAGCTCAGATTCAAACAGCTCCTTAGATGCGTAGTCTCCTGGCTTCCACTCAGATGTCTTGCTAAAGTCGGCTGCTGAAACAGATGGAAACCCTGAAAATGTATCAAATCCAATAATTTTGCGCGAAATATTAAACGGCTCATGTATGGATCTGAGGTTTATCAGCTGGCACATTGTGGCGCCCCATTGAACCCCAAATTCGCAAATCAAACCTGGAACGTTGATGATTTGTTTATACAGTTCTGAATAGTATAGTATTCTCGAGAGAGCTTGTACCCTTACGCCAATCAAGGAGTGCATGTGCCAGTTATCGCCAAGATATGGAAGCAGATCAATAAACTTGGAGCGTAGCTCTAGGTTGATTTGCTTTTGCGATTCGGTTTTAAGGTCGAGTTCTTTTGAAGGCGAATTATTCATGGCATTGATTGATTATTTGGTCGGCTCAAAAAAACGGGTATCGCTGCACCCGCGTATTTCAACTTGTGGAAGACGCCCGCTTACCGTGAAATGGCTGCCGGAACGACCGCAAGCACAGTCATCCAGCCCATGCAATGTACCCACATCTTCGGTCAGTAGGGAATGGCCGGGGTAGCTTAGGGGGATAGCGCTTTGCACCTGAATCACGCCAGGCTGTCCAGCGCCTACAGGTTGAAGCGTGAACGGATTGCGAATGAGAATTTCGGCATAGGTAGGGCTGTGCAGATGGCCATGCTCACACTCCATGAAGATTGTGCCTACCTGCTCGACCATGCCGTAATAGTTGTGGACGCGCTCTATGCCGAACTGCTGCAGCAGGCGCGCCTTGAACTCATCATTACTTACGCACTGATCCAACATGCGCTTCCAGCCACCGCCGTGGATCAACACGCTGCCTGGAGGAAATCGGAACTGAACACCCTGACGCAGTGCGCACTGATAAAACCCCTGCCAGACAACGTACGTGAAACCAAACAGCAGCACTGGCGTATCTGCGTGGCGCTCCAGCCACGCTTGCAGGGCAAAGACATCCAGTTCCAGTGCATCGTTTAGACAGTAAAAGTGATCGCGGCCATAGGTGGAAAAACCCAAGATGCCAGCTGTACGCGCATTAAAATGCCTGCGATCCGTCATCAAATTAACTGAATCCACGATCACCATTGACCAGCGCTTTTTGCCAAGGAATGACGCCATAATTGCGGCTAGGACGCGTGTCTGGCGCATAGCCGTTTCGCGGTCAAGGTCGATGCGTGAGACGGCTTGGCCACTGGTGCCGCTAGACGTCAGAGTTTTTATGACATCTGTTTCTGGTACGCTGCGCAGCTGCAGCCTCTTAAATAGGTTCACCGGCAGGTAGGGCACCTCAGACCGTGTGGTCGCATAGGTTCCCGATGGAAATAGTCGATCCACCATGTTTGCATATGGTGCGCAGCGTTGCAGGTGCCAACGCGTCAGCTCGTTTAGAGTGTCCAGCAGAGCAGGCTCCTTGGATTCGGAGCGAAATCCATAGGGATTATTTATATCCAGGGACAAGATTGGTGGGCCGACTGGCGTGGCCTTTTGAATGGGTTCGGAGGTCATCATATTAGGCTCAGCAGGGCACCGTAGTTTTTCTTGCCGGAAGGCAGCAGCGGCAGTTGTTCCACCAGTTGCAATCGGGTCATGGTTGGGTGGATGGCATACTGTCGGCGTATGAACTCTTGTGCCTTATCCAACAATGCGGCGTCTAGGCATTCAAGAAAAACAATCAGCCGGTCATCAGCGCCGCCCACAGCTAGCGGTATATGCAGTTCAGCTTGCAGCGCCTGTTCCACCTCATCCAAGCCGATGCGATTGCCACTGACCTTGATAAAGCGCTTAAGTCGGCCGGTGACATAGAAAAATCCATCCTTGTCCACACGACCAAGATCACCCGTAGCCAGCAGACCAAGGTTGTCATCGCCACGGGCCAATTCAGATCGCTGTTCAGCATAGCCCAGCATCACATTTGGCCCCCGGTATATCAGCTCACCGCTGTTTTCGGCAACATTCAGCACCCCGCCAGGGATTGGCACTCCAATGCTGCCGATCTTTCGCACCAGTTGCTCTGATGGCACATAGCTTATGCGGGCACAGGCCTCGGTTTGGCCATACATGACAAAAAAGCGTCGGCCACTGGTCAGCGCGTATTCAGCCACCAATCGAGCGAGTTTTTCTTCGAGAGGTCCTCCTGCCTGCGTCAGGGTGCGCAGCGCAGATAGCTGTTGCTTGAAAAACGCTGTTCTGTGCAGCATCTGATACATATAGGGCACACCTGCCAGCGAGGTAATCTGCTGTTCGTACATGCGCTTTAGAAACGCAGAGCTGATGACGCTGTCGGCGTTGAGCACCAGCGTGGCACCAGTCAGCAGATGGCTGTTGATCACCGACAAGCCATATGAGTAATGCATCGGCAGCGATGTAATGGCGCGCTCTTTCGAATCCAGCGCCAGGTAGCTGGCAATAGACGCTGCGTTGGCTTGCAACGCAAGACGTGACAGGCGCACCAGTCGCGGGCTGCCAGTGGTGCCGGAGGTGCTCAACAACAAGCCCAGCGCTGGATGCAGGACTGCATCTTCAGAATCCGGCTGAATCTGTGGCTGCCCATGCGTAGCGATCCATTTCGGCTGGTAGATGGATCGCAGCGCAGTCAGTTGCTCTTGCGGCACCTGCATGGGCAGCAGCAGGGGTACATGGCTCTGTCGCAGACAGGCTAAATATAGCAACAAATCCTCGAATCTATTGTCACATAGTATAAATCCAAGGGTGCGGCAGCCTATTGAATCAAGCGCTTGTTCTTTCAGTCTGACTAGAGCCAGCATTTCGGCGTAGCTGTGCTTCTGACCATCTGTTTCTATGACAGCGCTGTGTTGTGCAAACTCGTCACCGATATCCCAGAAGTTCATAAGCTCATCCCACCATCGACTCCGATTATCTGTCCAGTAATGTAGGCTGCCTGCCCGGACGCCAAAAATCGTACCAAATACGCAATCTCATCTGGATAGCCCATGCGGCCCATGCGCACTCGGGCTAGGTTGAGCTGGTGTACTTCGCTGCTGTGCTGGTGGTTCATCTCGGTATCGATATAACCGGGAGCAACGGCATTGACGCGGATCTTTTGCTGGGCCAATTCCTTCGCTGCTGCTAGTGTGGCACCAATCAGCCCGGCTTTTGAGGCTGCGTAGGGCACCTGCCCCTCAAACCCATAGCGCCCGACAATGGACGATATGTTGATGATCGATCCACCACCGCTGCGCGCCATTAGCTTGGCAGCACCCTGCAAATGCAGAATAGCTGCCGCCAAATTGACTTCCAGTGTGCGTGACAGCGCTGCATGTGTGATCATGCCTAACTTGGCTGGTTCCATCACGCCGGCGTTGTTAACCAGTACGTCTAGGCGTCGAAAGCGTTTAAAGATGACTTGGAACGCGCGGCCAATCGCCTCTTGCTCGGTCATGTCGTAGTTCAGCAGCAGGCTGCCAGCAGCGCAGGCCGCAGGTAGCTTGGCAAGCAGTTCATCGAGCGAAGCGCGTGTCCGGGAATGCAGCACCAGTTGGTAGCCGTCATCAGCCAATGCCCTGGCACAAGCGAGACCAATCCCGCGTGAGGCACCAGTAACAAAGGCAATTCGATCAGTCATGATTCACTAAAGATATTTGGTTACGATTTGCTTAGCCCTGCCAAAACTGCTCATTTCAATCACATCCTCGGCATCCATCATAATGTCGAAGGTCTCCTCGATAGCTGCGATCAAAGCCATGTGTGCCACTGAGTCCCATTCGGCCAATTCAGCGTACTTGAGATCGTCATTAACAAGCTCGTATGCAATTCCTAAAGCTTCCGAGAAAACTTTCCTGAGTTTGTCTTCTATTATCATGATTTTTTGATTTGAAAAATGTCTGGTCTGGTGCGCATTTTCAAGCTGCGGCGACTATCTTGGCCTGAACCGAGCCGATGTCTCAAAATTGAACGCAGTGGTCGCAGTCTTTCCAAAATACATTTTTTAAGCTGTTAACAGAATGTATCAGCCGTAACAGAGTGAATTTGAACGGAATCAAGCTAAATTATGTTCATTGTGCGTATACATTTTCAAGTTTTAAATTTTGAGTGCGAGTAGATTCAGGGTTCACGTTTTTCAGATTGCAAGCTCACCTTTAAACTTGAAGGTCTTTCCCGTCTCCGCCCATGAACCTTCGACTTCCAAACTAGATTCTCTCCGGCGAATTATCTTTATCGTGATCACGGCGGCGTCACTGCAGATTTGATTGCTGATCTTGTGCTTTGAAAAAGTCGGAGGGGTTATATAGCTATCTCCTACTTTTTGAGCCGTGGCGTCTATCGTCCACTCGTCCTGGACGTCCCACGTCGTTGAACCGCTGAAAGCAACCTCGTAGTCTCGATCAATGAAACGGTCAATAGTGAAGACATCGTTTCCTTCTTCATAGTAGAGTTTTCCGTGGTACATAAGATTCCTGATGTGTTGTGTTGTGTTGATGTGTGCGTGGAAGGGTTTTGCTTGTGAGGCATCACGTTGAGGTCAACAAGCAGCGAGTCGCAAGGCGCGTCCGGATTGAGCCTCCGGTTGGGCGCTGCGGGGTAGAGGGTTGCAGCCTTGGAACACTGTTAAACCTCTGCAGATTATGGCCGAGGAAGTGAGTAATGGCAAGCGCAGCGTGTTCGGGCCGAACTCATGGGCAAAGCAGCAAGCTGGCAACCGGCAAGCGCCTGCAAGAGGCCGAGGGGAGCCCTAAGAGCCAAAGCTCGGCCCCAGTTTTCGTTTCTGGATCTGGTGGGGATTGATGACTCACTTGAAGCTGATGTTGTAGCCATTGGCGCATTGAACCACACGCGCTGCGGGCAGCAACTGGTGCGGCACCTCGACGTAGCGCAGGTCGATGTTGGAAATCACCTGATCGAGCAGCAGTTCCATTACGCCGGCTTTGCGGCACAGGATCAGGTCTGACCAGTCAGTGTGGGTCAGCAGCACCGGGATGAAGTCGCTGCGTTTGACGAAGGAGCCCACGGCTTCGAGCACGCCCAGGTTTTGCCGGATGCCGGCGGCGCTGTGGCAGCAGTCGTTGAGCATCAGCACGCCGTCGGGCGCGCACAGTTCGCTCCACAGCAGCAGGTCGCGCAAAATCCACTCGTACTGGTGGTTGGCGTCAATGTAGATCAAATCCAGCGCAGCCTCGTTGCGGCTTTTCAGGGTGCGCAGGGCGGCGTCGGCGCTTTGGCGCAGGATCTCAACGTTGCTGTGCCCGGCAAAGCGCTGGCGGCATTCATCGTACAGCCGGTCGAAGGTGGCTTGATCGCCCAGATCGCCGCCGTAGTAGCCTTGGTAAGTCTGCGGCGGGTCGATCCATGGCAGATAGTCTTCCAAGGGATAGGTGGCCAGCGCCGTGGCGTTGCTGCTCCAGGGGTCCACCAGCAGCAGGGTCTTTGGTTCCAGGTCCTGATACAGACGTGCTGCGTTTTCGCCGCGCAGCACCCCGAGTTCGGCTACGCGCGGGCGCACTTTGAGAGCCTTAAAGGCCACGCCCAAAATCTGGTAGAAATAATTGCGGTCGCAGTGGCAGACTTTCATGGCGGGCTCGTGGGTTGTGATGGGGAAAAAATCGCATCGCGCCAGCGCTGGGTCAGGCCTTGCAGGGCGTATTTTTCATGTACCCACTGGCGCAACTGCTGCCCCAGTTCGGCGCGCAGGGCGGCATCGTCGATCAGGCGGCGCAGTGCGGCGCGCCATTCTTCGGGCGAACTGCAGCGCAGCACCGGCGCGTCGTCGGTGCGGTAGGGGAACACATCGGAGCACACCACCGGCCAGCCCATGGCCCCGTATTCG
>BBPE01002324.1_pt1 | contig 17885 bp, 19 predicted proteins | sample 1344301 | NCBI WGS metagenome assembly BBPE01 (sample SAMD00019089, study PRJDB2971) | groundwater metagenome | isolation source: The Cedars highly-alkaline
CGGACAGCCGCCGGGCCGGGCCGGTCACGCCGACGCGGTCGCGCAGGCCGGCCAGCCCCTCCGCGTTGTAGCGATGGACCCAATCGCGAAGGGTCTGCCGGTCCATGCAAGCCAGCCGCGCCGCCTCGGCGCGCGGGCGGCCCTCCAAAACCAGCGCGAGCGCGAGCTCGCGGCGCGCCGCCGCCGCGTTGCGCTCCCGCGACGCCGCACGCCGCAGCCCCGTCGCGTCCAACTCCATCCGAGTGATCGCCACCGGCACCATCGCCGCCTCCGCTCATCAGCCGAAACAGCGCATCGTCCTTCACGCCGCGCCGGAAGCACCCACGAGCCTCCTTCAACCGCCAACCGTATCAATCATCTGTGCGCGGGAGTTGATGGACCGCGGCAACGCCCCGCGCGACCTCGTCGCGCGGCTCAGCGAGCCGCCGCTGGGCTGACGGCGCCGTCCGCCTCGCCCAGCGCCGCCTCCAGGCAATCCAGCACCGGCACGCCCACCGCGCCGCGCAGCCGCGCGGCCAATCCAACGAGGCCGGCCCCGCCCAGGATCAGCGCGCCGCGCCCGTCGGCCACCGCGTCGCGCGCCGCCTCCGCCAGGATGGGCACCGAGCCCTCCGGGTCGCGCGCGATCTCGCCGCCGGTGAGCGAGACGGCGGCCACGCGCACCTGCTCGGGCCCCAGTCCGCGAATCAGCGCGAACTCCCGCAGCATCGGCACCCAGGCCGCGCCGCCGGTGAGCAGCGCGATCCGCGGCGCGATCCGCCGCGCGGCGGCGAGCGAAGCGTCGGCAAGGCCGAGCACCGGCACGGGGCAGATCTCCCGCGCCGCCTCCAGCCCCGGGTCGCCGAAGCAGGCGATCACCACCGCGTCGAAGCCCCGCGGGTTGCGCTCGCCCACCTCGCGCTCGACGCCGTCGAGCACGGCGTGGGCGGCGATGGCCGCGGCGCGGCGCGAGGCGATGTAGCGCTCGCCGAAGCGCGCCGTGGCGCCGAAGAAGTCGCGCGTCGGATACATCCGCCGCGCCGCCTCGACCAAGCGTGCGGTCATCGCCTCGTCGGTGTTGCCGTTGAGGAGCAGGAGCTTCATCGGCGGGCAGCTGTGCCACCGTTGCGGGCAAAGGCAAGCCGCGGCCGCGAGATCGTCGCGGCGCGCGATGTTCCGCCGCCGCGCCGGCGGTGCAATACGCCCTGCTGGCCCGGTGGCGGGGTGCCTTGATGCGCGCTTCCACGGGAGGAAGGATAAAGAACGACCATGTTGCGACGCATCCTGCTCGCCGCCCTGCCCCTCTCCCTCGCGCTCGCAGCCCCCGGCGCGGCGCTGGCGCAGGGCACGCTGCGCATCGGCATGACGGCCGCCGACATTCCGCTCACCCACGGCCAGCCTGACCAGGGCTTCGAAGGCAACCGCTTCACCGGCCTGCCGCTCTACGACGCGCTGACGGCGTGGGATCTGAGCCGCTCCGACCGTCCCTCCACCGTCATCGCCAACCTCGCCACCGAGTGGCGCGTGGACGCGACCGACCGCACGCGCTGGGTGTTCGCGCTTCGCCGCGGCGTGCGCTTCCACGACGGCAGCGAGTTCAACGCCGACGCGGTGGTGTGGAACGTCCGCAAGGTGCTGGACCGCGAGGCGCCGCACTTCGACCCGCGGCAGGTTGGCGTCACCGCCACGCGCATGCCGACGCTGCGCCGCGCCGAGAAGATCGACGACTTCACGGTGGCGCTGATCACGAGCGAGCCGGACTCGCTGCTGCCGATCAACCTCACCAACCTGTTCATGGCCAGCCCGACGCATTGGGAGGGTCTGCGGCGCAACCACCCCAGCGCGGAGGCGACGTGGAACGCCTTCGCCGCCAACCCCTCGGGCACCGGCCCGTTCCGGCTGACGCGCCTGGTGCCCCGCGAGCGGGCGGAGATGGCGCGCTTCGACGCCTATTGGGGCGACCCGAAGCCGCGGCTGGACCGCATCGTTCTGATCCCCATCCCCGAGGCCAACGCGCGCACCGCCGCGCTGCTGGCCAACCAGGTTGATTGGATCGAGGCGCCGTCGCCCGACGCGCTGGGGCAACTGCGATCGCGGGGCATGCAGATCGCGAGCAACCCGCAGCCGCATGTGTGGCCGTGGCAGCCCTGCTTCCTGGAATCCTCGCCGCTGCGCGACGTGCGCGTGCGGCGCGCGCTCAACCTCGCCATCGACCGCGAGGGGCTGCGGACGCTGCTCGGCGGCATGATGCAGCCCGCGGTCAGCACCTACCCGCCCGGGCACCCGTGGCACGGCAACCCGAGCTTTCAGATCCGCACGGACAAGGCGGAGGCGCGGCGGCTTCTCGCCGAGGCGGGGTATGGCCCGCAGCGGCCGCTCACCCTGCGCGTGCAAATCTCGGCCTCGGGCTCGGGGCAGATGCAGCCGCTGTCCATGAACGAGTTCCTCCAGCAGGACCTCCGCACCGTCGGCGTCAACGTCGAATTCGACGTCATCGAGTGGAACGCGCTGTTCACGAACTGGCGCAACGGCTGCGGCCACCCGAGCGCCCGCGGGGCGCACGCCACCAACGTCTCGTTCTCCGCGATGGACCCGTTCTTCTCGCTGGTGCGCTTCTACGACAGCAAGATGGCCGCGCCCGTCTCGAACAACTGGGGCATGTTCAACGACCCACGCTTCGACCGGCTGGTGAGCGAGGCGCGCAACGCCTTCGAGCCCGCCGAGCGCGACGCGGCGCTCGCGCGGCTGCACGCGGCCGGCGTCGAGGAGGCGCTGTTCATCTGGATCGCACACGACGTCGGCCCGCGCGCCATGGGCCCGCGCGTGCGCGGCCACGTCCAGCCGCAAAGCTGGTTCGTGGATTTTCGCCTGCCGTTCGTCCAGTGACCTGAGGGGGGACGCGCCCGGCCATGTTCTTCTACCTCCTGAGGCGCGTCCTCTACGCCGTCCCCATCGCGCTCGCGGTCGGGTTCGTGTGCTTCATGCTGGTGCAGATCGCGCCGGGCGACCCGATCAACGCCATCGTGCCGCCCGACGCGCCGCAGGACGTGGTGGAGCAGGTCCGCAAGGACTACGGCCTCGACAAGCCGCTGCCCGTGCAGTTCGGGCTGTGGCTGCTCAAGGTGGTGCAGGGCGACCTGGGCCGTTCGCTGGCGACGGGCCGGCCGGTGTGGAGCGACCTGCACTCGGCCATCGGCAACACGCTGCTGCTGGCCGCCGCCGCCTCGCTCATCGGCTTCGTGGTCGGCGCGACGCTGGGCGGGCTGGCGGGGACGTTCCGCGGCTCGTGGATCGACAAGGTCTCGACCACCATCGCCGTCGCGGGTGTCTCGGTGCCGCACTACTGGCTCGGCATGGTGCTGGTGGTGATCTTCTCCGTGCAGCTGGGCTGGCTGCCCGCGATGGGGGCGGGGCCAGGTGGCAGCGCCGACTGGGCGTGGAATTGGGAGCACATGCAGCACCTCTTGCTCCCTGCCATCACCCTCTCGGTCATCCCGATGGGCATCGTGACGCGCACCATTCGCGGCATCGTGGCCGAGATCATGAGCCAGGAGTTCGTGACCGCGCTGCGCGGCAAGGGGCTGACGCGCTGGGGCGTGTTCCTGCACGTCGTGAAGAACGCGGCGCCCAACACGCTCGCGGTGATGGGCCTCCAGCTCGGCTACCTCATGGGCGGCTCGATCCTGGTGGAGACGGTGTTCTCCTGGCCCGGCACGGGGCTGCTGCTCAACAGCGCAATCTTCCAGCGCGACCTGCCCGTGCTGCAGGGGACGATCCTGGTGCTGGCGATGTTCTTCGTCGCGCTGAACCTGTTCGTGGACCTCATCCAAACCGCGCTCGACCCGCGGATCAAGCGCGCATGACCGCGCCCGGCCCGCGGACCCTGTCCCTGGCGCGCCTTTCGGCGCGACGCATCAAGAGGGCCTGACGACATGAGCGCCACGACGCCCTCGGCCGCCGCCGCCGAGCTCGCCGTCCAGGCCCGGCAGATCGCCCAGGCCTCCGACGGCTACTGGAAGACGGTCTGGAAGCGCGTGCGGCGGGACCCGGTGACGGTGTTCTGCGCCGCGGTGCTGCTGCTGATGCTGCTGGTCATCGTGTTCGCGCCACTGGTCGCGCCGCACGACCCGTATCAGGGCAGCATGATCCGCCGCCTGCGCCCGCTCGGCACCGAGGGCCACCCGCTGGGCACCGACGAGCTGGGCCGCGACATGCTGACGCGCCTTATCTTCGGCGGGCGGCTGTCCTGGTTCATGGGCATCGTGCCGGTGGTGCTGGCCTTCGCGATCGGCACGGCGCTCGGCGTCACGGCGGGCTTCGTGGGCGGCCGCGTCAACATGGCGATCATGCGCGTCACCGACGTGTTCTACGCCTTTCCCTCCGTGCTGCTGGCCGTCGCCATCTCCGGCGCGCTGGGGGCGGGCATCATGAACGCTATCCTGGCGCTCACCCTCGTCTTCATCCCGCCCATCATCCGCGTCGCCGAGAGCGTGACGACGGGCGTGCGCAACCTCGACTTCGTGGACGCGGCCCGGGCCTCCGGGGCCTCGGCCTTCACCATCGTGCGCGTACACGTGCTGGGAAATGTGCTTGGCCCGATTTTCGTGTACGCGACCTCGCTGATCAGCGTGTGCATGATCCTGGCCTCCGGCCTCTCCTTCCTCGGCCTCGGCACGCGGCCGCCGGAGCCGGAGTGGGGGCTTATGCTCAACACGCTGCGCACCGCGATCTACGTGCAGCCCTGGGTGGCGGTGCTGCCGGGGGCGTGCATATTCGTAACGTCCATCTGTTTTAACTTGGTCAGCGACGGGCTGCGGACGGCCATGGACGTGAAGAGCTGAGCCGGGCCGCGGCACGCATCGTCCCGTTGTCCGGCGGGGAGGTTCAGGCCCTGCCACAAGGCCCTTGCGGCGCGGGGCCGGCATCGGCTTGAGTGGAGGCCATGCACCGTCGCACCCTTGCCCCGACCCTCCTCGCCGCGCTCGCCGTCGCGGCCCCGCGCGGCGCCCGCGCACAACTCACCTCCTCGCGCGCGGAGATCGACGTCGCGGTGGCCGAGGCCGCGGAGCAGCTGCGCGGGATGCCCAACACCGCCCCGCTGTTCGAGGCGGCGCACGCCGTGCTGGTGTTCCCGCGCATCGTTTCCGCGGGCTTCCTCGTCGGCGGCCAATTCGGCGAGGGCGCGCTGCTCCGCGAGGGGCGGACCGAGGGGCACTACCGCATCGTCGGCGGCTCGTTCGGCTTCCAGATCGGGGTGCAGCGCGCGGGACTGGCCATGTTCTTCATGACCGAGGAGGCGCTGCGCGCCCTCCTCGCCGCCGGCGGGTGGGAGGTCGGCACCGGCCCCTCCGTCACGCTGCTCGACGCCGGCGCGCAGGTGAACATCACGGCGACGACGTTGCGCGAGCCGGTGTACGCGGTCAGCTTCAACCAGGGCGGGCTGATGGCCTCGCTCGCGATCCAGGGCACCAAGATCACCCGCATCAGCCCGGGTTGAGCAACCACTGCGGGCGGGCCGCGTTGCGCGGGCGGTTGAAGAGGGACCGCCACGATGAACCGCCGCCAGCTCGCCCGCGCGCTGCTCGCCCTGCCCGCCGCCGGGGCGCTCGTGCCGCGCCGCGCCGCCGCCGACACCCGCGCCGAGATCGACGCGTCCGTCGCCCAAGCCGTGCAGCAGCTGCGGGCGATGGGGAACACCGGGCCGCTGTTCCAGCGCGCCCGCGCAATGCTGGTCTTCCCCCGCATCGTCCAGGGCGGCTTCATCGTGGGCGGCCAGTACGGCGAGGGCGCGCTGCTGCAGGGCGGGCGCACGACGGGCTACTACAGCATCGCCGGCGCGTCCTTCGGCCTACTCGCTGGCGTGCAGCGCGCCGGGCTCGTGATGTTCTTCCTGACCGACGACGCGATCCGTGCGCTGCTGGACGCGGATGGGTGGGAAGTCGGCACCGGGCCTTCCGTCGTCGCGCCCGACCGCGGCCTGCAGGCGAACATCACGGCGACGACGCTGCTCGATCCGGTGTACGCGATCTCCTTCGACCGGCAGGGGCTGATGGCGGCGCTGGCGTTGAACGGGACCAAGATCAGCCGCGTCCAGCGTTGACGCGGCGGGCGGCGCGGCCGCATCCCCGGCCCACATGCCCGTGACGCGCGTGGAGAACCACGCCGGGACGTTCGACGGGCGAACGGCTTCGGCGCGCGGCCGGCGCTTCGCGTCCTCGACTTCACGCGCGCCGACACCACTCCCGGCTCGCCCTTCTTCGCCGAGGTCGTGGTGCGCGCGGTGCGCGAGACCGTGCCGCTTCTTGCCGCCGCGCGGGTGGCGGGCGTGCCGGTGATCCACACCAAGGTGCTGTACCACCCCTCCGGCCTCGACGGCGGCTGGTTGGTCCGCAAGGTGCCGGCGCTGCGCCGCATGGTGCCCGGCGAGCCGCTGGCGGAGATCGACCCCGGCGCCGCGCCGTTGCCGCAGGAGGTCGTGATCGCCAAGCAATACCCCAGCCCGTTCTTCGGCACGCCGCTGGCGGCGATGCTCACCGCGCTCGGCGTGGGCACGCCGGTCCTCGCGGGCTGCTCGACGAGCGGCCGCGTGCGCGCCGCGGCGGTGGACGGGGTGCAGCACGGCCACCGCCTGATCGTGCCGCGCGAGTGCGTCGGCGACCGGCACGAGGCGCCGCACGACGCAAGCCTGTTCGAGATCCACGCGAAGTACGGCGATGTCATGGACCGCGGGGAGGTGGTGGCGCAACTGCGGGGGCTTGGCACGGGACCGGCGCAGGAGTGCCGACGGCGCTCCCAACCCGGGGCCCCGCCGGGCTTTTGGGAGGCATGCGCGCCATCCGTTTCGCTCCCCTTCTCCCCCTCCCGCTCGCCGCCTGCGCCGAGGCGGGCGGCGTCGGCTACCAGGGCCGCTCGCTGTCCGACGCGGCGCAGTGGTTCGGCGGCTCCTTCAACCGCCTGAACGACGGCGCCTACTCGGCCGGCGCGCGGACCGGGGAAAGGCTGGGAACCGCGCCGCCCGCCGACACGCCGCGCGCGGGCGAGTTCCGGCCGCGGCAGGGATCGTTCTGAGCTACTCGCCTCGCAGCGCCGCCCCCGCCGCGAGCGGCGCAAGCGGCGCGAAGAGCGCGAGCAGCGCGGCGGTGAGCAGCAGGTAGGGCCGCGCCTCCAGCCCCGACGCCGCCGCCTCGATCGCGGCCGCGCCGAAGATCATGGCGGGGATGGCGAGCGGCAGCACCAGCAGCGGCAGCAGCACCCCCCCGCGCCGCGCGCCCAGCGTTAGCGCCGCCCCGGCCGAGCCCAGCGCGGAGAGGATGGCGGAGGCGAGGGCGAGCGCGACCGCCGCGGCGCCGTAGGCCTCCACGGGCAGGTTGAGCAGCGCCGAGGCAAGCGGCGCGGCGAGGACCAGCGGCAGACCCGTCGTCAGCCAGTGGCCCAGGGCCTTGGCCGCCGCGATGGCCGCCGGGTGCAGGCCGGAGAGCAGGAGCTGGTCGAGCGACCCGTCCTCGGCCTCCGCGCCGAACAGCCGGTCGAGCGGCAGCAGCGCGGCGAGCAAGGCGGAGGCCAGCAGCGCGCCGGGCGCGAGCCGGGCGAGAAGCTCGGGCGAGGGGCCTACGCCGAAGGGGAAGAGCGCGGCAACGAGCACGAAGAACAGCACGGAGGACAGCGTGTCCGCCGGGTGGCGGAGCGCCAGCCGCAACTCGCGCCCCAGGACGGCGAGGAACGCCGTCACAGCCGCAGCTCCCGCGGCGCGTCGAGCGGCAAGGGCAGGTGCGTCGCCGCCACCACCATCCCGCCCCGCGCCCGGTGCCCCGCGAGCAGCGGCGCGAGACGCTCCACGGACGCCGCGTCCAGCCCGACGGTCGGCTCGTCGAGCAGCCACAGCGGCGCTGGCGACAGGGCGAGCCGCGCAAGCGCCAGCCGCCGCTTCTGCCCGGAGGACAGCACGCGCGCCGGTAGGTCGGCCAACTCCGACAGGCCCATCGCGGCCAGCGCCGCCTCTACCTCGCCGCCGTGCAGCCTGGCGTGGAAGGCGAGGTTCTCGCGCGCGCTGAGCGCGGGCTTCAGCGAGTCCGCGTGGCCGAGGTAGCGCAGCCGCGCGCCGTGGGCGACGCGGTCGGCCAGCGCGTCCTCGCCGCCCCACAGCAGCCGCCCCTCCGCCGCCGGGACCAGGCCGGCCAGCACGCGCAGGAGCGAGCTTTTCCCGGCGCCGTTCGCGCCGGTCAGCAGCATCGCCTCGCCCGGCGACAGGGCAAAGGAAAGGTCCGCGAAGACCAGCCGCTCGCCGCGCCAGCAGGCCAGTCGTTCCGCTTGCAGAGGGGGTCCGGCGCGCATAGACCCCACACTCTCCATGGCTTATACCGCGACGCAAGAACGGTTGAGGACAAGAGCGCCATGCGCACCATCGGGCAGGATACGCTGAAGACCCGCAAGACCCTTGATGTCGGCGGCAGCACCTACCATTATTTCAGCCTGCCGGAGGCGGCGCAGCAGCTTGGCGACATCTCCCGCCTGCCCTTCAGCCTCAAGGTGCTGCTCGAAAACGTCCTGCGCTTCGAGGACGGCCGCTCCTACACCGTCGCCGACGCCCAGGCCGTGGTGGACTGGCAGAAGGAGGGCCGCTCGGAGAAGGAGGTGCCGTTCCGGCCCGCGCGCATCCTGATGCAGGACTTCACCGGCGTGCCCGCGGTGGTGGACCTCGCGGCCATGCGCGACGGCATCCTCCAGCTCGGCGGCGATCCGCAGAAGGTGAACCCGCTGGTGCCGGTTGACCTCGTCATCGACCACTCGGTGATGGTCGACGTCTCCGGCTCTGCCGACGCCATGCAGAAGAACGTCGAGATCGAGTTCGAGCGCAACGGCGAGCGCTACGAGTTCCTTCGATGGGGCCAGGAGGCGTTCCGCAACTTCCGCGTCGTGCCGCCCGGCGCCGGCATCTGCCACCAGGTGAACCTGGAGTTCCTGGGCCAGGTGGTGTGGACCGGCACCGACGCCGGCGACACCTTCGCCTACCCCGACAGCTGCTACGGCACCGACAGCCACACGACGATGATCAACGGCCTTGGCGTGGTCGGCTGGGGCGTCGGCGGCATCGAGGCGGAGGCCGCCATGCTCGGCCAGCCCATTGCCATGCTGATCCCCGACGTCATCGGCTTCCGCATGACGGGGCAGTTGCGCGAGGGCGTCACCGCGACCGACCTCGTGCTCACCGTGACGCAGATGCTCCGCAAGAAGGGCGTGGTCGGGAAGTTCGTGGAGTTTTTCGGCCCCGGCCTCGCCGCGCTGCCGCTCTCCGACCGCGCGACCATCGGCAACATGGCGCCCGAGTACGGGGCGACCATCGGCTTCTTCCCCGTGGATAAGGTTACCACAGCCTATCTCCGCCTGACCGGCCGCGACGAGCACCGCGTGCAGCTGGTCGAGGCCTACTGCAAGGCGCAGGGGCTGTGGCGCGACGAAAGTTCGCCCGAGCCGATCTTCACCGACACGCTGGAGCTCGATCTCGCGACTGTCGAGCCCTCCATGGCCGGGCCGAAGCGGCCGCAGGACCGGATCGCGCTCGGCTCCATCGCCAGCTCGTTCCAGAAGGACTTGGCGGCGGGCGTGATGGGCGTGCCGGGAGACGAGGCAAGCAAGCGCGTGCCGGTGGAAAGCGCGAACTTCGACCTCGGCCACGGCGACGTGGTGATCGCCGCGATCACGTCGTGCACCAACACCTCCAATCCCTTCGTGCTCGTCGCCGCCGCCCTCGTCGCGCGCAAGGCGCGCGCGCTCGGCCTCAAGCCGAAGCCCTGGGTGAAGACCTCGCTCGCGCCGGGTTCGCAGGTCGTCACCGAGTATCTGGAGGCGGCCGGCCTGCAGGACGACCTCGACGCGCTCGGCTTCCAGACCGTGGGCTACGGCTGCACGACCTGCATCGGCAATTCCGGCCCGCTGCCCGAGCCGATGGTGGAGGCGATCGAGGGGAACAAGCTTGTCGTGGCCTCCGTGCTGTCCGGCAACCGCAACTTCGAGGGCCGCGTGCACGCCAACGTGCGCGCCAACTACCTCGCCTCGCCGCCGCTCGTCGTCGCGTACGCGCTCGCGGGCAGCGTGACCAAGGACCTGACGCAGGAGCCGCTCGGCACCGGCGCGAACGGGCAGCCCGTGTTCCTCAAGGACATCTGGCCAACCCAGGCCGAGATTGCCCTGGTGGTGGACACCCACGTGACGAGCGACAAATTTCTCAAACGCTTCGGCAACGTGTTCGACGGGACGGAGCAGTGGCGCGCCATCCGCGTGGACGCGCGGAGCGACACCTACCGCTGGAACGGCGGCTCCACCTACGTGCAGAACCCGCCCTACTTCGAGGGCATCACGCCCGACACCGCGCCGCTCGCCAGCATCCGCGGTGCGCGCATCCTCGGGCTGCTCGGCGACAACATCACGACCGACCACATCAGCCCCGCCGGCAACATCAAGAAGGCGTCGCCGGCGGGAGAGTACCTGCTTGGCCACCAGGTCCGTCCCTTCGACTTCAACAGCTACGGCAGCCGCCGCGGCAACCACGAGGTCATGATGCGGGGCACCTTCGCCAACATCCGCATCAAGAACGAGATGGTCCCCGGCACCGAGGGCGGCGTCACCAAGCACCACCCTTCGGGGGAGGTGATGCCGATCTACGACGCCGCCATGCGCTACAAGGCGGAGGACGTGCCGCTTGTCGTGTTCGGCGGCAAGGAGTACGGCATGGGCTCGTCGCGCGACTGGGCCGCGAAGGGCACCTTCCTGCTCGGCATCAAGGCGGTGGTGGCGGAAAGCTTCGAGCGCATCCACCGCTCCAACCTCGTCGGCATGGGCGTGCTGCCGCTGCTGTTCCGCGAGGGCGAGAGCCGCAACACCCTCTCGCTGCGCGGCGACGAGGTGGTGGACATCCTCGGCGTCGAGGACCTTCGGCCGCGCATGGAGCTGGAACTGGTCGTTACGCGCGCCGACGGCACGCAGCTTCGCACCGGCGTGCTGTGCCGCGTGGATACCCTCGACGAGGTCGAGTACTACCGCAACGGCGGCATTCTACACTACGTGCTGCGCGGCATGGCGAAGGCGGCGTAAGCCGCCGGAGGGCCGGGGCCGCGGCGAGGTCACCGCCGCGGCCCTACGCCTTCGGCCGCCGGAGCCGGACGACGAACCTCGCGCCCCGCACTGCCCCGGAGGCGTCGCGCCGGTTTCCCGCGCTGATCCGCCCGCCCAGCCCCTCCACGATCTGCTTGGAGATGCTGAGGCCCAGCCCCGAATGCTGGCCGAAACGCTCGTCGCGCGGCCGCTCGGAGTAGAAGCGGTCGAAAATCCCCTCGAGCTTTGCGTCGGGGATGCCCGGCCCCTCGTCCTCCACCACGAACTCCGTCTCCGCGCCCGAGGCCTCGCGCGCGGAAAGCCAGACCCGGCCGTCGCGCGGCGAGAAGCTGAAGGCGTTGCCGAGCAGGTTGCGGAACACCTGCACCAGCCGGTCCTCCACCCCCAGCACCACGAGAGGCCCGTCGGCCCCGTCCAGCTCCACCACCGGGTCGCCCTCGGCGCGCGTCGTGTTGTGCAGCTCGGCCAGCACCTGGAGGATAGGCGCCACGTCCACCTTTTCCGCCACGGCGCGCGACAGCTCGGCGTCCACGCGGCTGCTGTCGGCGATGTCGGCGATCAGCCGGTCCATCCGCACCGCGTCGGTGGCGATGATGGCGAGCAGGCGCTGCTGCTGGCCCACATCCTCGACGCGGCGCAGCGTCTCGATGGCCGAGCGCACGGAGGTGAGCGGGTTCTTCAGCTCGTGCGCGACATCCGCCGCGAAGCGCTCGTTCGCGTCGATCCGCGCCCACAGCGCGCGCGCGGCGGCCTGGAGGTCGCGGGCGAGGATGCCGATCTCGTCGCGCCGCTCCAGCAGATGCGCGGGCACCGAGCCGCCGCGGCCCTGGCCCTGGCGCATCGCCGCGGCGGCACGCGCGAGTTGCAGCATCGGCGTGGCAAGCGTCGTCGCGAGGTAGAGCGACAGGAGCACGGTCAGCGCCAACGCGACGACGAACAGCAACAGCACGGAGGTACGGATCTCGACCAGTCGCGCCTGCACCTCCCGCGCGTCGCGCGTGAGCAGAACGAAGCCCACGGGCTGCGCGCCGCGCAGCGCCGGCTCGGCGACGGAGATGAGCAGGCGGTCGTCCGGCGTGCGGCGGATGTAGGGCTCGGTGGTGCCTTCGAGCGCGAGGCGGAGTTCCGCGCGGTCCGGTGCGAAATCGGGCTGCCAGTCGAAGCTCTGCGCCTCCGTGGTTGCTTCCTGCACGCGCGGGCCGGCGGCCTCGCGGGAGGGGAGCAGCGCGCGCAGGCGGTCATAGATGCCGGTCACGCCATCCGACACCGCGTCGCGCGGGGCGGGCGGGGGCAGTGGCTCGGTGGTGACGACGCCAGCCGCGCTCTCGCGCACGCGGCTGTCGGCGACGAGCAGGCCGGAGGTGTCGAACAGCCGCGCCTGGGTGGCGGGCGAGGGTTCGACGAGGCGGCGCAACAGTGGGCGGGCGAGCTCGGCGACGAGCTGCGGCCGGTCCTCCTGCACGCGCACCGCTGCCTCGGCGATGGCGCCGGCATAGATGCGCGCCTGGGCGCGCAGCGCCTCGACCTCGGCGGCGACGAGGCCGTTCTGGTACTGGTCGAGATAGAGCAGGGATGCGGCAAGCAGCGCCGGCGGCAGGGCGTTGACCAGCAGGATGCGGCGCAGCAGCGGCGACACCCAGCGCCGGCGCGGGGCGGTGGCGGGCGCGGCGGCGTCGGGTTTCAGGAGGGGGGCCTCGGGCATCAGATACCGGTGTAGATCACGTCGCGGGCGCGTGTGATGACATCTCGCTGGTCAGCGAGATTGCCTACCGCCATGCCGAGTCCCCGGCGCGGCAGCGAGGCGAGGTATTGCGTCATCATCATCACGCGCTCGCCGCCAACGACCAACACCGGGTTCAGGCCGCGGATCGGTGGAAGCGGCCCCGCCTCCGGCACCAGCGGCACCACGACGCGGAACGGCAGGCCGTCGAGCAAGTGCGATTGCACGCCATGAAGGCAGCCCGCGCCCCGCTTTGGGCGGTACAAGTCGAGCCGGGGCACGCGGTCCAGGACGTCAGAACATGCGGTACTCGCCGAGGGGCACGCCGTGCTCCTCGACGTGGCGGCGATGCGCGTCGATGGCCTCGCGGTTCTCCTCCGCCCATCGGCGGTTCCGTTCTACGCCGACGGCGTCCGCCAGAGCGGTGGCCACGACGCGGTCTGGGTCGAGGCCGAGGGCGCGCACCTCTTCCGCAAGCGCCGCCATGCCGCCGGGCCAAGCCACGGGTGCAGGCGCGCGTGCCGGCGCGCCAAAGAGATCCGGACGCAGCAGGTGACGCGGCACGCCCGTCGCGGCCCCGATGGCCGCAACGCGGTTCGCGGGAACACGACCCGACTTCCGCCAGCGGCACACCTGAGAGTGCGCCACGCCCAGCCGTTCGCCAAGTTGGGCGAGCCCGCCGGCCCGCGTCACCGCCTCCGCGATGGCCTCCGCGGTGCGTGTGCGCATTGCGCTCATACGGCTTCGGACGCTTCGCGCACACGCGCCGCGGAGACGATCATACCACTCCCCGCCGTCGCGCCCACGCCCCGTACGGCCGCGGCGCCGCCAGCGCGAGCAGCGCGCGATGGTGAGGATCGCGGCACTGCCAGGCCGCGTCACGAACACGCTCCAGTCGCCCTGGCTGATCGTCAGCGCCTGCTCCGCCATCGGGCCCAGGATCATCCCAATCACCACCGGCGCCACGGGGAAGTCGAACCGCCGCATGAACATCCCGATGGTGCCGATCGCGTAGAGGAGCACCAAGTCCGCTACCGAGGTGCTGATTCCGTAGGTGCCGATGGTCGCGAACACCAGGATGCCGGCGTAGAGCTGCGGCTGCGGAATTTTCAGGATGCGTACCCACAGCCCGACCGGCGGCAGGTTCAGCACCACCAGCATCACGTTGGCGATGAACAGGCTTGCGGTCAGCGTCCACACCAAGTCGCCCTGCGTCTGGAACAGCAGCGGGCCGGGCTGGATGCCGTAGCTCTGGAAGGCGGAGAGCATGATGGCCGCCGTGGGGCTGGTCGGCAGGCCGAGGGTCAGCATCGGCACCAGGACGCCCGCCGCGGCGGCGTTGTTCGCGGCCTCCGGCCCCGCCACGCCCTCGATGGCGCCGGTGGTGCCGAACTCCCGCTTCGCTTCCGGCGAGGCGGCGCTCGGCGTAGTAGCTGAGCATGGTCGGCATCTCGGTGCCGCCGGCGGGCAGCACGCCGAAGGGGAAGCCCACGCCCGCGCCCCGCACCCAGGGCCAGAAGGAGCGGCGCAGGTCGGAGCGCGAGAGCGTCACACCGCCCAGCGGGAACACCTCCGGCGCGCCGCCGCGGTGGCGCCAGGCCATGTGCAGCGCCTCGCCCACCGCGAACAGCCCGACGGCGACGAGCACCACGCTCACGCCGTCGAGCAGCTCCGGCACGCCGAAGGTCAGGCGCGGCTGGCCGGTCTGCAGGTCTATGCCGACCAGCCCCAGCGCCAGCCCGAAGCCGAGCGAGGCGAGGCCGCGCAGCGCCGAGCCGCCCAGCACGGCGGAGACGGTGACGAAGCACAGCACCATCAGCGCGAAGTACTCGGCCGGCCCGAGCAGCAGCGCGTACTCGACGACGATGGGGCCGAGGAAGGCGATGCCGGCGGTGCCCACCACGCCCGCGACGAAGGAGCCGATGGCCGCCGTCGCCAGCGCCGGCCCCGAGCGGCCGCTGCGCGCCATGCGCGCGCCCTCGAGCGCGGTGATGACGCTGCCCGACTCGCCCGGCGCATTGAGCAGGATGCTCGTCGTCGAGCCGCCATACATCGCGCCATAGAACACGCCGCAGAACAGGATGAAGGCGCCGGTCGCGCTCACCTGGTAGGTGATGGGCAGCAGCAATGCGATGGTCAGCGCCGGCCCGATGCCGGGCAGCACGCCGACCGCCGTGCCAAGGAAGCAGCCGAGCAGCGCCCAGGCCAGGTTTTGCAGGCTGAGCGCGTGGCTGAAGCCGAGGGCGAGGCCTTCGATCGATCCCATCAGGCGAAACCTTTTGCCACGCCAGCGCTTGTACCGGTACGCACCGCTTCGGGGGATTTCACATGGGACTTTTTTCGTTCATCCAGGGCGTCGGCAAGCGCCTCGGCCTCGGCACCACCGCCACGCAGGCCGATGCGGAGAAGCTGCCGGAGCCGCCCGCGCCCTCGGCCGACCAGATCGAGCAGGAGCTGAGCAAGCTCGGCCTGCCCTTCGACGGAACGCAGTTGCGCGTCGAGGGGAACACGGTCGTGCTCGAAGGCGCGGCGGCCGCCGACCCGGAGCTGCGCGAGAAGCTGCTGCTCGCCGTCGGCAACGTCGCGGGCGTCGCGCAGGTGGACGACCGGACGACGGAGGCCGCGCCGACCTCGACCTTCTACACGGTGCAGAAGGGCGACACGCTCTCGGCCATCGCGAAGGCGCATCTCGGCAACGCCAACGCCTACATGAAGATCTTTGAGGCGAACCGGCCGATGCTGGAGAACCCGGACAAGATCTACCCGGGCCAGGTCTTGCGCATCCCGCCGCAGGCCTGACACACCGGCTGAGGTCGCTGGCCGGGCGATTTCGCGGCGCTTTGCCGCCCGGGTTGCGTCCCGCCGGAGGCGTGCGGTGCGCGCGACGCCGGGCTGGCCGGCGCCACCAGCATCGGCGGGACCCTGCGGATTCCAAGGACGCAAGATCACCGGCGAAGTCCCAGCCGCCGACATACCCGACCGGCCCCTGACCGCATCACGGCGCGCCGCGGCCCAGCAGGTTCAGGATCGCGCCCTCCAGCAGCCCGGCGCCGATGTTGACGCCGAGCGCCTCGACGAAGAGGAACCAGACGGCGAGGCAGAGCGGCAGCGCAATCAGCAGGTCGCGCGCTGCGCTGCGGCTGCCGAAGGCGGCGGCGACGAGGACGAACTGCGCCGAGGCCGCGAGCGAGAAGCCGAGCGGCCCGATCAGCAGGAGGTTCGCGAGCAGCCCCGCCCCCACGAGGCCGAGGGCGCGAAGGTTGGGTGGCCCGGCCTCCGCCACCTCCGCGATCCGGTGCGACCAGCCGCCGCGCGCCGCGGCGAGGACCAGCAGCGCGCCGAGCAGCAACAGGGCGGCCGCGACCGCGTACGGCACCACCTTCGGCCCGACCTGCGCGTAGAGCGGCGACACGGGGATGACACCCGCCTGCCAGAGCGCGCCGATGCCGAGTGCTGCGACGAACAGCCCCGCGCACAGGTCGGGCAGGCGCGAAGGCCCGTGAATGTGCGAGCGCGGCGTTTCCATCAGGCGAGCATGGCGCGCCGGGCGTGGCCCGCCAACCGCCCTACCGCGTGAGCCCGGAGCGTCAGCCCGGGGCGTCAGCCCGCGAGGCCGAGCTCCCGCAGGACGATTTCGGTGGCAGCGAGGTCGGCGGCGAGGAAGCGGTCGAACGCCTCGCCGGACAGGTAGGCATCGTCCCACCCGCGCGTCGCGAGCAGCTCCTTCCAGGCGGGCGCCGCGGCGAGTTCGGTCATCAGCGCGGTGAGAGCGGCACGCTGGGTGGCGTTGATCCCGGGCGGCGCGAACACGCCGCGCCAATTGGCCCCGATCACGTCCACCCCCGCATCGCGCAGCGTCGGCACGCCGTCGAGGCTGCGCGCCTCGCCGGTGGTCGCGAGTGCGCGCATGCGGCCCGCGCGGATCTGCTCGGCGAACTCCGAGACGCCGGAGATGCCGGCGCGGACCTGCCCGCCGAGGATCGCCGCCTGCGCCGGCCCGCCGCCGGCGAACGCGACATAGGCCGCCTCGCGCGCGGTGCGGCCGAGCGCGCGCAGGATCTGGCCGAGGATGATGTGGTCCGTGCCGCCGGCGCTGCCGCCGCCGACCGAAACGGCGCCCGGGTTGGCGCGGAACGCGGCCAGCAGCGCCGCGATGTCGCGCAGCTCGCTGTTGCCGGGGACGACGACGACGCCGACCTCCTGCGTCATGCGCGCGATGGGCGTCACGTCGCGCACGCCGACGGGCGAGCGGTTCGTGATGGTCGCGCCCACCATGACGGAGCCGGCGACCATCAGCGCGTCGCCGCGGCCGCGCCGCTGCGAGACGAAGCGCGGCAGGCCGACCGTGCCGCCAGCGCCGCCCACGTTCTCGAAGCTGAAATTGCCGACGAGGCCGGCCTGGCGGCCGACCTGCTCGATGGCGCGGCCCAGCCCGTCCCACCCGCCGCCGGGGCCTGCGGGGATGAACATGTGGATCGAGTTGAAGCGCGGCGCGGCGAGCGCCGGCGTGCGCGTCGAAGCCAGCGCGGCGGTCGCGCCCAACAGCAGCGTGCGACGGTTCATGGTCTTGTTCCTCCCCGATAAAGACGAGCGTAGCCTGTTTCCGAGCGCGCTGGAATCAGCCCGCGGCTCGGGAAAACTGGCGTGGCGACCGGCTGGCGTGGTTGCGTGCGCGCGACGGCAGGGGAGACAGGCTCGGAGCCTCACCCGGAGGGTCTGCCGCACGGGATTTTTCGGCCTGGCCGGGAAGCCGCCGGGTGAGGAAAAACCAGTCGGATCGCGCGGCAGACCTCTCGATGCCGCGCGCTAGAGCAGATCGCCGGAGAGCGTCTTCGCTCGGAGGCATGCATCTGCACTGAAAACTAAGGCTAGAGGCAACCGCCCTGACGCCAGTCAGGGTGGATTGGCTCTAAGCGCCAGTCTGCGCGAACTCCGCGATGCCCCCCAGCGACATCAGGTGGGCGTAGATGCAGTCAAGCCAGCCCTTGTCGCGCAGCGTCGCGAGCTGCTCACCCGAGAGCTTGTTGAACGTCTCGCGCTCGACGGCGTGGAAGCCGTCCACCCGCATCGGCCCCTG
>BBPE01003394.1_pt2 | contig 17880 bp, 16 predicted proteins | sample 1344301 | NCBI WGS metagenome assembly BBPE01 (sample SAMD00019089, study PRJDB2971) | groundwater metagenome | isolation source: The Cedars highly-alkaline
CTGAAAAATAATTTTATTCATAAAAATTATTTTTCTCTGACATAAAATACGATATTCTAATCAATAATCGTATTGAGAAATGGCAGTTTTGTAAAATTAACCAAATTTCTAACGGGGTTTATAGTTTATCTCGATTTTATCGGCATTATAACGTAAAAATAACTTTGATCCTGGTCCGATTTTAAAATAGCTGGTCCCTCTTGGCCGTTAATTTCAAAAATAATTTGGTTTCCTTCAATATTTAAAAGACCATTTATCAAAAAACGGTGGTTAAAAGAAACCGACAATGTTTCTCCTTTTATTTTGGCCTTTAAAGAACCGTGATATTCTCCTAAATCGGCCGATTGGCTGAAAACCTGAACTTCCTCTTTTGAGGAGTTGATTTTAAATTTAATTTCGCTTATTTTCCCGCTAAAAAGGGAAGCGATTTTTACTTGATTGAGAAACTCTTTTTTATCCAAAATAATTTGGTTGGTAAATTTTTGGGGGATAATTTCCTGATAATTAGGGTATTCTCCGTCTATCAAACGAGAAAAAAGCTGAATTTGAGGAAAAGGGGTTTCTTCCATTAAAATCTCAAACGTTACTTGGTTGGGTGAAAAATAAATTTTTAAATCTCTTTTCTTCTCGCCAAAAATATTTATTATTTCCCGAGCCGTTTTTTGAGGAAGAATAAATAAATATTCTTTATCCAAAGGAATGTTTTTTTCTTTTAAAAAATCGGAGTAAAAAAGTTTTTTTTCTCCTAACCGAAAACTATCGGTGGCGGCTAAAACTAAGTGGTCTTTTTTAAATTGAAAAAAAATTCCTGAAATTTCCGGCCGGGAGGAAGAAACAGCCGGAATATCAATAATTTGATTTAGACCTCGGCAAAAAAGAAAACTGTCAAAAACCATTGTTTCTTCGGTGATTAGATTAGGAAAAAGAGGAAACTCCTCTGAAGACATTCCTTTAATTTGGCTTTTATTTTTTTCTGTTTCAATAAAAAAATTTAAGTCTTTAGTTTTTAATGTTATTTTTTTATTCGGCAGAAAGCCAATAAAACTTGATAAAACCCGGGAAGGAATGACAATTTTTCCTTGTTTTTCAATTTTTGACAAACCCCACCACCTAATTCCCATTTCTAAATCAGTGGCTGACAAATTTAAAAAATTACCCTCTGTTTTAAATAAAACATAATTTAAAATTGGTAAGGTGGTTGATTTAGTAATAATTTTTTCAACAACAAACAACCCTTGTTTTAGTTTTTCTTGTAATATTTCTAATATCATATTTTTATTTATTATTATTATTAATTATTTGTTTTTTTTGTGTTTTTTAGTTGTTTTAATTGGGGAAAAGGGGTTGAATGTTTGGTTATTTTCAATATATTTTCCTGTTTATAATTTCTTAATTTGTTTTTTTGACATTTTTTTCACTTTTTTGCCGGTATTAATTAACAAGATATTAAGGGCTATAAATCCTTTGTTTTATTAAATTAATTTCTTCTTCCAGTTTTTCATTTTTCTCAATCTCCCGGGAAATTTTTTCAAAAGAATAAATTACCGTGGTATGGTCTTTGCCGCTAAATTTTTTCCCAATAAAAGGATAAGAATAATTGTTCTCTGTTCTTAGCAAATACATAGCAATTTGACGGGGAAAAACAATTTCTTTTCTTCGGGTGGAAACCAATAAATCTTTTTCTTTTAAATCATAAAATTCAGCCACCGTCTGAATTATTTTTTTTGGAGAGGCAGTTTTGGAAGAAGAAAGGGTTATATTTTTTAAAATAACCTTTGTTAATTCCAAATCAAGGGGCGTTTTATTCAATTTTTGATGAATTATTAACCGATTTAAACATCCCTCTAGTTCCCGAATATTTTTTTGAATTTGGCTGGCAATATAATGATAAATCTCTTCTGAAAATTCCACCTTTTTTTCTTGAGCTTTTGTTTTTAAGATAACCACCCTTGTTTCCAAATCAGGGATTCCAATATCAACTATCATTCCGCCCTCAAAGCGAGACCTTAGTCTTTCTGTTAAAGCAGGGATGTTTTTTGGCGAACGGTCGGAAGAAATAACAATTTGATTATTTTTTTGATAAAGGGCATTAAAAATATGGAAAAATTCTTCCTGGGTTTTTTCTTTACCGGCTAAAAACTGAACATCATCAACAATTAAAACATCAATTGCTTTGAATTTTGATTTAAAATTTTCAGCTTCCCTGTTTTTAATTGCATTAATTATTCCTGAAATGAATTTTTCCGAAGGAATGTATTTTATTTTTTTATCGGGGAAATTTTTAATAATTTCATTGCCGATTGCTTGAAGAATGTGAGTTTTTCCCAACCCAACCCCTCCGTAGACAAATAAGGGGTTGTAGACCGAACCAGGGTTTTGACAAAGAGCGGTCGCGGCCGCATAAGGCAATTCATTAAAAGGCCCGACAATGAAATTTTCAAAAGTATAGCGAGGATTAAGATTGGTCTCTTTATTTAAACCAGTTTCGAGCAATTCAAGCTGATTAATTTGTTCCAAAATCTCCGAAGTTTTTTTAGTAATTTTTAACCCCCCCTTGGTGATCGTATATTTTATATCTTTGATTTTAGGGTCTATCTCCCGCAAAGTTTTAAAAATAATTTTATTGTATTTATTTTCCAACCACTCTTTTGTAAAAGAATTGGGAACGGAAACAATAACACCCCCCTCATTAAAAGAAAGAATGTTTGTGTTTTTAAACCAAGTGGCAAAATTGGCCGAAGAAATATTAAGTTGGATTTGGGCAATAACCGCCTGCCAGAGTTCTTCGTTAGACATCATATTTTTAATCCAATTGAAGAAGGTTTATCTGCTTCAATTTTGGATAGTTTCAAATAAATCATTATACAATAAAAAAAAGAGAAAATAAAATTTATCTTAATTTTTGGATTTTGTTAATAATCAGTGGAAAAAGTGTGAAACCCGGTTAGAGGTCTTTGGCAAAAAATTTTTTGATAAAAAATTTTTTGCAACCCATCAAACAAACTATTATATCAATATTATGTTTTTACCTCTAAAATATCTATTCAGTAAGGGTAGACTTCTAACGGGGTGAAATTGACCAGTTTTTTAATTTTTGGTATGCTGGGAGATATGAGCATTACTTATCAACCCAAAAAGAAAAAAAGAAAAAGAACTCATGGATTTAGAAAAAGACAAAAAACCAAAAATGGAAAAAGGGTTTTAGTTAAAAGAAGAAGAAAAGGAAGATGGAATCTGGCTGCCTGACAATTTGAATAGTTGGCTAATATGCTATCAAAGGAAAATCGGATAAAAAAGAAAAAGGACTTTGAACGGATTTTTAAAGAAGGGCAGGGCTTTAAAGAAGATTTTTTATTTCTGAAAATTGCCCAAAACAATTTAAACATCAGCCGTTTTGGTTTTATTGTTAGTAAAAATTTTTCCAAAAAAGCCGTTTTTCGCAACAAAATGAAAAGAAAGTTAAGAGAATTAGTTAGAATAAAATTGGATAAAATAAAAAAGGGAATAGACGGAATATTAATCGCCCAACCGGGCTTGGCAAAAAAAGATTTTCAAGAAACGCAAGAAATAACGAACAAAATTTTTAGAAAAGCCAAAATAATCATATGATGGATTTTTTTTATATTGTTTTATATCAACCTCTTTTCAATTTTTTAATTTTACTTTATACCTATCTTCCCGGCCGTGACTTTGGAATAGCTATTTTAGTTTTAACATTTTTTTTCCGACTTTTATTTTACCCTTTGGGAGTTAAGGCAATTCAATCTCAAAAACTTCTTGGAGAACTCCAGCCCAAAATAAAAGAAATTCAGCAAAAATATAAAAACGATATAAAAAAACAGGCAAAAGAGACAATAGAATTATATAAAAAAGCAAAAATAAATCCTTTTTCCGGGGTTTTGCCCGTTTTAATTCAATTACCGGTTTTGATTGCTCTTTTTCAAATTTTTTTAGCCGGCTTTCAGGCAGAATCAATGGTTCATCTTTATGATTTCGTCCCCAATCCCGGTCAGGTAAACCCCCTTTTTTTAGGAATAATTGACCTTTCCAAGTCAGCGACCGCTCAACTGAATGGACAAAACCTCTTTCTTTTACCCAATATAATTTTAATCATCTTGGCTGGAATTGCTCAATTTTTTCAGACTAAAGCATTAAATCCAAAAACCCTGGGAATCAAAAAAAATAAGGGGCATCAGGTTTCAACTTCAGAAAAAATTCAAAGCCAAATGAGTTATTTTTTGCCGATTTTTACTGTTTTTATTCTTTGGGGACTACCAGCCGCCCTTGCCATTTATTGGTTGGCTACCACCATATTTTCCATTATTCAGCAGTATTTTGTTTTACGTCCGGCTAAGTTTAATTAAAAATGACAACAAAAGATATTGAAGAAATTAAAAAAACAATAAAAGAATTTTTTGAAAAAATTGCCTTTGAAACAGAAGTCGTATTTTTATCTTTCACGGATTCAAATTTTATTGTTAATTTGAAAACCGAAGAACCCCAACTTTTAATCGGGGAAGGGGGTCAAACCCTGTCCGAAATTCAACACTTATTAAAAGCAATTTTAAAAAGAAAAATAGAAGCGTTTTTTTATCTTGATTTGGATATTAATGACTACAAAAAGAAAAAAATTCAATACCTGAAAGAATTGGCTAACTCAATTGCCGAAGAAGTTGCTTTGACCCAAAAAGAAAAAATTCTCTCGCCAATGTCAGCTTACCAGAGAAGAATCATTCATTTGGAGTTATCCAAAAGAAAAGATATTGCCACCGAAAGTATTGGCAAAGAGCCTGAAAGAAGAATAATTATCCGGCCCTTATTGCCCCAGCCGGAAATTTAAATGTTTAAGCCCTTGGCTTTTTTTATTTTTAGCAGTTGTTCGGGCGAACTAGTTACAATCTGGTCTTCGGTATAAGAGGCCACCACTTTAATAGCCGCATGTTTTTGGCCGGCAAAAAATATTCCTTCCCCGACAGCCGCTTCCAGTAATAAATATTTTTCTTGCTCGGTTAAATTAAATGTTTTTTGAACAACATCAATCGTGGCTGGCGATTGTTTTAATAAAAGCTGCAAAGAAGAATTGCTAATAATCGCTTGACCGTAATTAGACCTCATAAAATCATTAACATCTTGGGTAATGGTCGTTACTCCCAGCCAGTATTTTCTTCCCCTTTTGCACATTCCGAATAAAAAAGAAGCTCCATCTTCTGATTGCATTATCCACCAGGCCTCATCAATAACCAAAATCCTTTTTTTTAATTTTGACCTGACCAAATTCCAGATATATCTCATAATAATAAACATTGCCATTGGCCTTAATTCATCTTCCATATCCCTGATTCCAAAAACGACCAAGGACTTGTCAACCGAGATATTTGTTGGTTGGTTGAAGAATTGGGAAAAAGTGCCCTTGGTGAATTTTCTTAATCTTTCAACCAAACTTTCCGTTCCCTCCATTCCCTCCAAAACCGATTCCAAATCAGAAAAAAGAGGCAAATTTTCTTTCCAGGCAAGAGGGTCGGTTTCCGGAGTAATGTCTTTGGCAGCATAGGTCTCGGTTAAAGCCCTGTCTAAAATAGCGTCTTCTTCCGGACTTAAACCCTTGAGCATCACTCTTAACAAGCCAACCAAGTTAATCACGTTTGACCTTAAAACATCCTCTGCTTTTTCATCTTCTCTGGGAATGGGTAAATCAAAAGGATTGATGTGATTGGCTGAAGCCAAAGAAATATTTATAAAAGAACCGTTAACAGCTTCGGCCAAGAACCGATATTCATTTTCCGGATCAATGATAATAATATCTGTTCCGAGCATTAAAGAACGGAGAATTTCCAATTTAACAAAATAGGATTTACCCGAACCTGATTTGGCAAAAATGACAAAATTGGCATTTTCCAAACTAAAACGTTCAAATAAAATCAAAGAATTATTATGACGGTTAATTCCATATAAAATTCCCTCGCTTGAACTCAAATCAAAAGAAACAAATGGAAATAAGCTTGATAAGGGGTCGGTGTTCATCGGGGTGTGAACCTGAAGTAAATCCAAACCATAAGGAGCGCAGGAGTTAAATCCTTGTTTTTGCTGGTAAAGAGCCGGTTTAATATAGACCAAGCGGGCTTCCAAAATTGACCTTAAAGTTGTTTCAATTTTTCTCAGTTCTTGTTCGCTGTCTCCATAAACAGTCAGATAAAGGCCAAACTTAAACATTCTTTCTTGAGCGGTTTGCAGTCTTTCTCTTAATGTCTCAATGTCTTTATAGGCGATTTCTAAAGAGGGTTCGCTAATAAGACCCTTTTCTTCTCTTTCATTAATTTCGGCTTGAACTTCGGTCACTTTTTTTCTTAATTGTCTTAAAGTCGCCCCAGTATCAATTGGATGAAAGAAAAAAGAGATATCCATTGGAATGTCCGAATTAATAATCGGGGAAAACCAGCCGGAACTCAAATACCGAGGATAAGAAAAAATAAAAAAGGCCTTGGCAAACCTTTCGCCTAATTTAATATGAGTGGAGTCAATAATGATTGAAGAGGGGGCAATAATATCGGTCTCCCGGATTTCTTCTATTTTAAAAATTTCATCTTCGGCTTTTTCCTTTTTTTTAAAAAATGGCAATTTCATTGTTCTTGTATTAAACGGTTAACTCCGGTAGGATTTCCGGATAATAACCAAACTCAGCTTCTCTGGGGTGATGTAATGCCCAGAAAAATTCAATTAATTCTTCAGTGGTCAAAGGAACGGCTTGCAAGCCGCATCTTCTTAAACCCATAGCCACAAATTCCATTCTCTGCCAAAGTTGATTTTTACACCGCGAAAACTCTTCTTTGGTTAAAGCCGGTAGGGCAGGAGCTTTTAATAATTTAGATAGCGGCATCCCCTGGGCTTCCAAAATAGTGAAAGGGATGACGATAAAAAAGGTCTTAAACATTATTGTTCCGGACTGAACCAAGTTTTCAATAAATTTGTGATATTCCTTTATTTGGATTTTTAATAATTCGTCCTCCTGTTTTAATTCCAAGTTTTTTAATTTGTCAAGATAGCCGGTGATATTTAATCGCCTCGAGTTAACGACAATCTGGCAGGAAAAATCAAGGGAATTCAAAAAATTCTGAAATTGATAAATTATGGCATTTTGTTCCTTCTCTGCTTTCAAGGCAAAATTCAAAGAAGAGGTCATTAAAACCCCCCTTAACGCTCTGTTTTTTAAAATAATAATCCCTTCTCTAATCTGGCCGATTTCCAAAAATTGTTGAGTTGTCAAGGAAGCCACATTTTTATCTTGTTTTTATTTCAATTAAAGTGGAAAGTTTTTTTAATTTACCCCCTTCAACAATTTTTAAGGGAACAGTTTCTTCTTCTTTTTCTTTGACCCTTTCTTTTTTAATAATTTTTGGGGGCATGGTTTTTTTCTGCCAAAAATAATTTTTTCCGGAATACGAGAATTTAAAAAAATTGATTAAAACCGTGGGCAGGGGCTGGCTATTGATTTTCAAAAAAGCAAAAGCAAAACCGGCGCTGAATAAAAATAGGCAAAGAATTAAAAAAAGAAAAAAGGGAACAGCGTAATAAAGAAAAAAGGAAATGCCGCCGGCAAAAGCCAGAAAGAAAAACTGGCGCAGGGTAAGAGGCCCGACAATTTTGGGCTCCATTTCAATAAATTGTGGAACAGTAAATTGCATACTTTATACAACCGGCTCCCGATAAACATCTTCTTTAGCCGGTTTTTCTTTTTCTTTTTTTAAAGAAAGGATAATTTCGGCTTTATAGAGGTCTTGCAAACTGTGTTTTACCGGGAAAAAAATAAAGCGGTTGATTTCATGATAGACCTCCTTTGCTTTTTCCGGTTTTAGATTTATTTCTTTTTCTAAAAACTCTTTAAAATCAGCCGGCGGCAAAAGCCCCAAAAAAACATCGCCGATTCCTCTGGCAACCTGGCTGATTTTTTCTTCTTTAACTTCATTTCTAAGGCAGATATTTCTGATATTTTCCGTGATTTCTGCTGAAAAAATCGCTTCTTGTAATTCTTGGGGAAGCAGATTGTAAATTTTCCAAAGTTCTTCTTGACTATATTCTTTTGGCATAAGTTATCATAATTAATAATTTTATGGCGGTGGGACCCACATTCCTCCAGGTCCAGGCTTCCAGCCGGGAGGTGGAGGAGGTGGAGTGGTGATAGGAGGTGGGGTAGTAGTAGGAGTGGGGACTATGTGTCCAAAGAGTCTTTGGCCCTGTCCTGTTTCAAAATATCTGATTAAACCTGGATTTTTTAGTACGTTATCAACGTAATCTCTGGGATCAGCTTGTTGGCTAAGACAATCACGAATACTATTTACTGCTATTTCTCCTTTGGCCGCAATTAAAGCGCTCATTCGCTCAGCTGAAAAGGTTTTTAAGGTCGTTTCTATAAAAAGGTCATTTTTTATGTCAGTATCTGAAATAAATTTAAGATTAGGATTTTTAATTTTCGAAACCGCATCATCTAATGTTTTTCCAGATCTTTGAGAAGAAAGTATTGGAAAAGCAGCGTTTATTAAACGAGTCCTTCCCATTTTTTCAGCTACCTCAAGCATCTTATCCATATCTATTTTTCCCGAATCTATTAATTTTTGAATATCTGACACATCTTCGTTTTCAATCATATTTTCTATTATAAATTGACGTTTTTTATCACTTCTTTCACTCAAAAGAGAATCAGCTTTAGCATCGCCACTAAGTCCTTTCATTTCTTCGTCTACCTTCTCCTTTTTTTTCAAATCTTCTTTTTCCAGGTGGGCGCTATAATCAGTTCCGGCAGCTCGAAAACCTAAACTGGAAGCAAAACCCATTGCTCTTGCCGCCCCAATACCGACTTTTTGACCAAAGGTTAGTGTTTTCCCTGATGCTTCTAGTTTTTCTTGTCTTTCTTCTGCCTCTTCACCTTTTTGAGCCTGTTGAGCCGCTTGTGTTTTTAAGGCCCCTAAAGCTAAACTACCCATTTTTGTTAGAGGCCCGCCAGGAGCGATTAGGGCCTTTCCCTGGTCTATCATTGCCTGAGCGCCTTGTGGCATAAATTTTTTAACAATAAAAGCAGTTACTGCAAAATAAATAGCCAAAAATATATAATAAAGAACATATTGGTCAAGAATAAACCAACCGACAACTGTTTCAACCACACCGGGTGGTTCTTTAGGCACTATTTGTTCGCCAACCCCCATTCCCAAAACCATAAGAAATAAAAGTATTACTCCCAAAAGAAGCCATTCAAGAAGAATTTTGAACCAGAGTGTCCAGTATTTTTGCGTGGCTGGTAAAATTAAACAAATAAAAGCCAAGGGAGCAAGTATTGCTAATATCCAAACAAGAAAAGCCCTAACAATAAACAAAATCGCAAAAATTAAAAAAACGCCGCTTAAAATAAAAGCAATAACAACCTGAAAAACCCAAACCAGAAGAGTTGTATGAAAAGCAGCAAGCCAAGTAGCAACAAGGGCAAATTGAGTAAAAGGACCAACAAAGGGTATGAGATAACTAGCAACCATAACAGAAATATTGGCAGCCATACCCCCCAAGCCGGCTAACATCCTCTCTTGTAAAGGATTTATTATTGCGCCAACCCCGCCCCTTGGTAAAAAGGTATTGAAAAGAATATTGGAAATATCAACCAAAATTGCCACAAAAAGCAAACTGAAATTCAGCAAGAGAGCGACAATAATTAATCTAGGCAAGGCCTTTTTTAAACCATAAGTTTCAATTTTAAAAATAAAAGCATAGGCAATGGCTAAAAGAATCAAAATAATAAAGAGATTAGCCAGTCCGGCTGTAAAATCCCAACCCCTGGCTATCAAAAGATTATCTTGAATAGTCAGCAACTCTTGACTCCCCAATATTGCCCTATTAAGCAAACTTGCGGTAAACGAAAGAGATATCAAGGCAAGAAGATAAATAATTATCATCTGAATTAAAAAGGCTGATATCGGGCCGGCCTTTTCTTCTACCAGGCCAGATATTTTTTTGAAATAATCGAAAAAACCACCCCAAAAGGCAAAACCTATCTCGGGCAAAAGCAAGAGTATTAAGATTAAGACAAATAAGTATTTGGGCTTAATAGACATAATATTTTTTATTTCTTAAAAGACCGGATCTTCTATCTATATACCCTTATCTTTATGCTACATGTTTCTTTTTTACCGGTAACAGAATCAAGGGCGGTACCAGTATATAAGTAGTGGTTTCGGCTATTTGAAAGGTTCTAGAACCGTTTAATTCTAATGGTTCAGCATCAATCGCCGGTTCAATGGAAAAACTATCAGCATTCCTTGTTGTCCAGGTGATAGTTACTTCTCTTGGACGATAAATAGTAGCAGGATTAGCTTTAAGGGTGCAACCAATAGCGGTCGGGTCTTCTTTTTTTTCCACAAAAAGCATTATGCTATTTATCTCTGTTCCGGATTTAAAATAAGAAGTATTGGGCGGGAGAGAGGTAATTTCTGTTTTGCAATTAGCTCCTGAATAAAGCATTAATAAGCCAGCGCAGGCATGAGCCCTTTCTCCACCAATAAATGCCTTGGATCGTATATGTAATATTGGGTGCTGGAGCCAACCCGTACCCACGCTGACACAATCAAGTGGGAAAAGGGAGTGTGCCGTGCCGTCTTTTAACTCTTTCTCTGTTTTGCCAACAACCACCTCAAGTTTATCACAGGGAATACCCAGTAATTCGTCAAGCCCTGGTTTTTTTTCTCCCTCCTCAACCTCCCATCCTGGTTTAAAAACAGGAGGCCTGAGAACGGTTAATTCTGGATTAATAGTATGTAAAACTAAAAAGGAACTTAGAAGTAAAACCAAACCAAAGAAAGCTGATTGAATTCGGTTCCAGGACTCTTTCATTTTTGTCGGATCGCCGACAGAGGTTAGATATTGAAAACCGGCAATTAAGAGAGCGATAAAAACTGCCATTCCGCCCAAAAAAATTCCCCATTCGTAAAGATATTGAACCAGGTCAGTAAGTTGACTATCATCGTCTAATGGTGTTCCAAGGGGTGAGTCTGGCCAGTCCACTTGCAAAGCCCAGGCTTCAAAAGAGACGGTTAAAAATCCCAAAACAATTAAGGCAAAAATAATTTTTTTAATAGAATTTTTCATCTTCTTTTATTTTAGAACAAAAAAAATTATTGAGCAATAACAATTGAATCAAAGATAAATTCGGCTTCTTTGATTGATTTCCCCCATTCAATTCCGGAAACATAAAACGAAACTAAATAGGTTTTTTCTTTCCCCAAAATTATTTTTTCTTTTGAAGAGAAAAAAGGATGACCTTCTCTTAGGTAAACAGCTTCAAAAAAAATAAAATCTTCCCCTTTTTCCAAACCAACAATTTCCATTACTTCCCTTTCTCCTTGGTGTTGTTTTTTTATTTTTTCCAGAAAATTTTCCAAATTTTGTTTTCCTTTGAATTCCCAAACCATTAAAAAAGAAAGAAAAGGTTCTTTCACCCTCATTTTATGATTGAAAAATAAAATTTTACCCCCTTCGTTCTCATCTGTTTTTATTCTTTCTCTATTCAACCCTAATAATAACTCTTTTCTTCCCTCTGTCCAGCCGGCTGGATATTTCATTTTAAATTTTTTATCTTGACTGACAAATTCTTTATAATTTTCTTCTAAAAATTCATTTATCGGCAGAAGCGGTTTTATTTCAACCTTCGGCAGTTTAAATTGAGGCAGTTGGATTTCAGGCAAAGATTCTTGAAAATTTTTAAAACGCCAATAAGTAACCAAACTTAAAACAAGAATGCAGAATAAGGTTAAAAAAAGTAATTTTTTATCGTTTTTCTTGTTCTCCATAATTTTAAAAATTAATCCGCCACCAGGGGCCAAAAAGTCCGACCTGATAGCCGAATAAAAGCAAAACAAAAGAAACAAGAAACCAGGCAGTAAAAATAACAAGATAACCTATTCCGGCTGATTTCCACAAAGATTTTATTTGAATTAGGGCTTCGGCTTTACCGAGAGAAAAATAAAGAATCAGGGCGCTGATTACTACCAAGACAACTAAAATCAAGGGAGCCACTCTCCACAAAAAGAAATCAATAATACTTTTTACCATTATAAAAATATGTTTTAATTGGCAGGAGTCGGTTTCATTCCAGTCAGTGTCTGGATTGTCATAATCTCGGCCGCAGGGGACCAAACCGCCCCAACCCGGCGCCGCCTTTCTGCTAGTCAGATTAAAAAACCAATCGCTCCATTTGCCGGTTTCCCGACAATCTTTATCCAAACAAGCCCTGACTTGCCATTGGTATTCTCCTTTACATTCTAAGGGATAAAATTGAGAGTTCAATGGTATTATTTTAATAATTTCCTGGTTAACTTTTGGCCGACATTCCGGCTTGTTTTCTTCTTCAGAAAGGAAAATATATTTTATTTTAAATTGATAAGAACCAGCGCCATCAACCTTGTCCCAGGAAAAAAAATGACGGTCGCCTGTAAAAACAGTCGTGTTATTTCCTGGCTTAGGATTAATTGGAGTCTGAAGCTTAAAAGTTTTAAAAGTTCTTAAAGGACTCCAAGGGCCGCAAAGTTCTCCTTTTGCTCTGGCGCAGGTTTTTACCCGCCAGAAGTAGTCTTTTTCTAAAATTAGGTCTGGATAATCAAGGGAAACTCCTGGTTTTTCTAATATTTTTTTTAATTCTACTAAAACCAAACCTGGATGTGGAGGATCAAGGTAAATCTCTGGTTCTTCTAATATTTTTTTCAAACTTAAATTAAGATCCTCAATTTTTGAAATATAAATATATTTAAAAATATAGGATTTGGCCCCAGGCACATCTTCCCACTTAAAATTGACCGGAATAGGAACATTATTTGCGTTAGTCAGAGGATAAATAAGTTCTGGCGGCCGGCCAGTGGTTCTAAAAATAGAATCCTCCGACCAAAAGGCCTCACATTTTTTCCCCTCATAATCCCAACAAGGCTGAACCCTCCAAGTATAAAAAGTATCAAGTTTAAGTTCAGAACAATCAAATCTTAAATTAGAGACTTGGGTTGTGCCGGTGGCCGGAGTTGTTTGGTTCCTTTCATATATTTGATAATTCCAAGAATTTGTTCCTAAAAATTTGTGCCATTTTAATAAAACTGGAAGACCAATTGGAGTTTTCCCTGCCGGATCATTTGGCGGTGAAAATAAAACAGGTTCTGAAAGAGTATCTTCAATTGATAACAGCCATTTCTGGCTTTTTTCAGAACAAACAGTACCAGCCCAATATCGACAAGCGCTAACTTGCCAACCCCAAGCCACAAAAGGCGGTTTTCCTTTTCTATCTTCTTTGGTGAAAAAATCATGATCATGGTCCTTGTTGGAAAATTTAGGTTCAGGATGCCGGCCCGGCCAAGTCCTTAGTATTTTTGACCGGCAATTTTGTCCGGGCAGGACCGGTCTTAATTCAGGATGACATTCTTCTTTTATTATTTTTATTTTTCCACTCTCTATTCTATAAGATATTTTATGAAAAAACAATCTATAACTCATTGGTCTCTGATAACCTCTTTCTGGGAGTTGAAAATAGAACGGACACCACCTAAGAATGAGATTTAACTTTTCATTCTCAGCCATTTTTTCTAGGCCCTGCCAATCAGGATCAAAAGGAAGAATGGGTTCAGGCGCAGAACTGGTTGTAAAACTCCAACTGCTTGCCGGGCCGCAGTTTTGACCGTCTACCGTACAACAAGACTGGACTTGCCAAGGGTGGATGGTGTTTGATTTTAAAGTACAGGAAGGCGGAATAAATTTTGACATCAGCGAATAATTGGAATGGGGATCAGTCGGTCGGGTATTTCCGATTGTTATTCGGTAAGATTGGGGGCCATCAGGTAAGGCTTTCCAGTAAGCAACATCATCCCAGTCCAATTTTACCGGGAGAAGGATGTTATTTGGGTCTTGGCTCGGCTCTGGATTAGCTGGATCGGTAGGATAGTTGGGATTATAGTAATATCTTGGATTTTTTGGAGTTTCCAGACATTGGCCGGCGCATTGGCAAGAGGGTTTAGTTTTTAGAGATGCATCATCAATACATTTTTGCCAGCCAAAGCAAGTATCGTGGTTATTCCAGCCACCTTCAGGCGGCCAAGCAGGGCAAGAATCGCAAGAGATCCAATTTACACATCTCCACCCTGTGGTGCAGCCTTTATCGTCTTTTATTCTTTCCGCAGTGCCCGTTCTTCCCCTTTGGCATGTTCTTTCTCTTTTTTGAATCTTTGCATCAGGACATTCTCCTATGCATTGGTATTCAATATCTGAATAGGAAGGACATTCATTACAACTTGGTGCAGGAGGCGGCTCAGGACAGGCAGGCTTTTCAAGCGGCGGTGTGGTAGCTGCAAAAGAATGTCCGAGAAAAAATAGAAAAAATAAAGAAATGGGCGCCAGAACAGTTAAAACAAAGATAAAACTAATATTTTTATTCATTATTAAATTTTAAAACTTTTGGTTAAATTTATCCAGTCTTTGAGCTGTGGATAAACTCCTTGACATTTAAAGACCAGGATATTAAACTAAAAAAAGAGAAAGAGAATGATAATTTCGCTTTTAAAGATATTTTTAAGACCGAAAGAAATTTTAAAGAGGGCGAAAAAGTTTTTAAGGGGTTTAAAAAAAGACCCTTTTTGCTATTTTTGGCTGATTTCCCTTATTTTATTCGGAATTTTAAATTTTAGCTCTTTTTATTTAAACAAAAATTTCAAAATCGCAGCTCAAAATTTTCTTCCCCCCTTTTTTAATTTACAAAATCAAAACTCCAATCAAGTAGAATTTTTATTTTTAAATTTTTCCGGAAAAACTTCTTTGGAAGTTCCCAGCCCGATTTTAATTGAAAAAAACAGCTTGAAAGGAATTTCTCCACCCTTAATAATTACTCCACAGGTTTTGGCGGTTCTTGCTGGACAGGACTCTTCTTTTCAGGAGTCAAGGGGAATTATTGAATATCTTGTTGAACCAGGAGACAACCTTTGGTTGATTGCCGATAAATTTAATATAACATTAGAGACCCTGCTTTGGGCTAATAATTTAAATAAGAATTCAAAAATCCAACCGGGTCAAAAATTGGTTATTCTGCCGGTTTCCGGAGTAATTCATTATGTTAGGGCTGGCGATACGATTTCTGAAATCGCTCAAAAATATCAAGGAAAAATTAGCCAGATTATTACCTTTAATAATCTTATTAAAGAAGATGATATTTTTATCGGCGATATTTTAATTATTCCCGACGGGAAAAAACCTTATTCTTCAACAAAACTTGCTTCTCAGTCGGCTTTGGCCGTTCCTTTACCCTCCAATTATTTTATTTACCCGACTGTTTCTACTCGGATTAGCCAGGGTCTACACTGGTACAATGCGGTTGATTTTGACGGTCGGTGCGGAGATCAAATTTTTGCTGCGGCTGCTGGAACAGTTTTGAGGGTTAAATTAACCGAATCTGTCTCAAGAGACGTTTTCGGCGGAGCAGGCAACCACCTGACAATTTTACACCCCAATGGAACAATAACAATGTATGGTCATCTTTTAACCAGTTTTGTCAATCCGGGCGATAGAGTTTCCCAGGGCCAAATTATTGCCCTGATGGGTGGACAACCAGGCACTCCGGGAGCCGGAACCTCAACCGGTTGCCATCTTCATTTTGAAGTCAGGCAAGCCAGAAATCCTTTTGTCAGGCAATAATTTTACCAATAAAACTAATAATTAAAATCAACTCCTTCTTTTAGCCGATAGATTAAGGATTCATTTAAGTGGTCGGATAAAATTTTTTCAGCCTTGTCCAAATCAGCAATAGTTCTGGCTGTTTTTAAAACCCGGTGATAGCCTCGGGCTGACAACTTCCTGGCCTCAACATATTTTCTCAAAAGATTTTGACTTGCCAAATCCAATTGGCAATATTTTTTTATTTCCGGAATTTCCATCTCCGAATTGGTCTTTTCCTTTAAAAACCTTTCTCTTTGAATTTTCCTGCATTCTTGCACCCTTTCTCTGATTTCTTGACTGTAATTTTCTTGGTCAGGGCTTACCAGCTTTTCATACCTTAATTCAGGAAGACTAATAAAAATATCAATTCTATCCATTAAGGGTCCGGAAAGCTTTCTTTGATACATTCTGATTTGAGAATTGGTGCAGTTGCATTTTTTTTCCGGGTCGTTGAAATAACCGCAGGGGCAAGGATTGGTGGCTGCGACCAAAATAAAACGACTGGGGAAGGTCAGAAAATGTTTTGACCGGGAGACAATAATTTTACCTTCTTCAATCGGCTGTCTTAAACTTTCCAGAACATCGCGGTGAAATTCGGGAAATTCATCTAAAAATAAAACTCCCCGATGAGCCAAAGTAATTTCACCCGGCCGGGGAGGATTGCCGCCGCCAATTAAAGCTACTTCGGAACAAGTATGATGGGGAGAGCGAAATGGCCGGAAATTAATCAAAGGATTTTCTTTTGATAAAAATCCAACAATGCTGTAAATTTTAGTTACTTCCAGGGATTCTTCAAAAGAAAGGGGTGGTAAAATTGAGGGAATGGCTTTGGCTAATAAGCTTTTGCCGGTACCCGGGGGACCAAACATTAAGAGGTGATGACCGCCGGCCGCTGAAATTTCCAAAGCCCTTTTGCTTAATTCCTGACCCTTGATATAACCCAAATCAAGCGGATAATTTGGCTGGCAAAGAAAATCCTCATAATTCGTTTTTGAAGAAGAAATTTGCCTTTTTCCTTCCAGATACTCAATGGTTTCTTTTAAATTATTTACTCCGATTATTTTTATTTCTTTAATTAAGCCGGCCTCTAAGACGTTTTCTTTTGGTAAAAGGACTTCTTCAAATCCTTTTTCTTTGGCCAAATTAGCAAAAATCAAAGCTCCTTTTATTGGTTTGATTCTACCGTCTAAAGCCAGTTCGCCAAAAAAAATTTTATTTTCCGATTGAAATTTTATTTTTTTAGTTGATAAAAGACAACCCAAGGCAATGGGCAAGTCATAAAGAGAACCCTCTTTTTTTAAATCGGCCGGAGCCAAAGAAACCAAGACCTTCAGGGGCTGGTGATGGGGTGATTGAAAACCCGAGCTTTCAATGGCGCTTCCGACCCTTTCTTTTGATTCTTGAATGGCTTTGTCAGGCAAGCCAATAATTTCAAAATACTTCATCCCAAAAGAGGTATTGATTTCTATTTCCACAACCTGGGATTCCAAGCCCAAAATTGCTCCTGAAAAAACTTTAGAAGGCATTAACAGTAAATTTTAAAAATAAATTTTAAAAATATCAAAAAGAAAAAGCAAAAACAACAACCAAAATTGTTATAACTAAAATTAAAATTATTAATCTAATCCAGATTTTTTCTCCCAACGAGGATTTTTGGGGCAAAGGACGGAAAATTTCAATTTGGGGTGGCGGAATTTCCAACTTTTCAAATTCAGATGAGCCGAGCGGAGTTTTGGGGCTAACTCCTTCTTTACCAGCCACTTTTTCTAAAAAACTTTTTCTTTCTTTTTCTTCTTTTTCTTGAAGTTCGGCCAACCTTTTTTTAACCCCCTCTATTTTTACTTGTCTTAATTTTTCTCTTTCTTTTTTTTCTTCTTCTCCGGCTCTTTTTCTTTTTTCCAAAAGAGCTTTTAAAGAATTTTCTTTCTCTTCTTTTATTTCTTCTATTCCCTTTGATAACCCTTCTTTTTCTTTCTTTTTTTCTTCAATTTCCCTTTCTTTTCTTTTTATTTCTTCCTGTTTTTTTCTTTCTTCTTCCTCCCGAGCCGCAGCGAAGGGGCGAGAAGAAGATAAATCTTCTTCGACCTCTTCTTTTTCCAATCTTCTTTTTTCCTCCTCCGCTTTCTTTTCCATTTCTTCTTTTCTTTTTCTTTCTTCTTCCTCCCGAGC
>BBPE01002480.1_pt1 | contig 17784 bp, 27 predicted proteins | sample 1344301 | NCBI WGS metagenome assembly BBPE01 (sample SAMD00019089, study PRJDB2971) | groundwater metagenome | isolation source: The Cedars highly-alkaline
ATCACGCCACCACCTCGTCGCCGAACGGCAGATCGCCCGGGAAGTCGTCGTCTACGCGCGCGTCGTCATCGTCGGGCCCGCTCAGCTCGGCCAAGCGGCGGGTGCCGGCAGCAATCGCCTGCTCGTGCAGGTCGGGCCGCTGGGCTGCGAGCTTGGCCAGAGCCTTCGCGCTCTGCCGCTGCACCTCGGCCAGGTGCATGCGATCAAGGGCGGCGTTGACCTGGTCGACATACTGCGCGAGCCACACGGCCGCCAGGTCGGGTTGCGCAGTCGCCGAGCTCGTGGCCGGCGGAGCCTTGCCACCCCGCGCCCAAGCGGCCAAGCCCTGACCGCTCGCCTCGCCAATGCGCTCACCCTCCGGAAAGAAGGGCCGATGCTGCTCCTGCAGCTTCACGGGAATGCCGACGCCCGGCTTGTCGGGCAGCAGCAGGAAGCTGGCAGTCATCTCGTACATGAAGCGCTTCTCGCAGATGGGCTGCCAGCGCTCCTCGAGCGGGCGGTCCTTCGCGGGCGTCACGACCGTGCGGGTCCACTGCTTGCCGGTCTTCGAGTTGATGCGAGGGGACCCGTCCTGATTGGTCTCCGGGATCTGCTCGAGGAGCATCTTCTCCTCCGCCCGCAAGCAGAAGATGAGGTGTGCCCGACACTGGACCAGCCGGTTCATCATCCGCTTGTGCGCGGACTTCGGCTCCTTCCAGTTGCCCGGGCTCTTCTCGCCACCGGCCAGCAGCTCGTCGGCCCACTCCAAAATGCCGCCCTCGCCCTCATATTCGTGGCTCATGGAGTCGACGATGATGACGTCATAGCCGGCCTCTTCGGCGGCCACGATCGCGTCGCGGTAGGCGGCCGGGCGGAAGGGCGGCTTGATGTCCAGATGGTCGAACCGGAACTGCTCGGCATAGTGCAGCGCCCGACCGGCCTCGGTGTCGATGAAGGCGATGCGACCCGTCGTCCCGGCAAGGCCGGTCGCCAGCTTCAAGGCCGAGTAGGTCTTGCCGGTGCCGGTCGTGCCGGCGAGCGCGATAAGCACGCTCGTCTTGGTGCGGACGGCGGGGCGGAAGGTGTAGCTCAATGGACGGACTCCAGCTGCTTGGCGCGAGCAAACGCGAGCTCGTCGCTGGTAAGATATTCCTTCAGGACAAGGCCGTTTCGGATGTCGCCCTTCCATCGGCTTCGGATGATGACCGGTCGCCCAAGTTTTGCTTCAAGCTTCGGCATCCGGTGAGCCCGGCGAAAGTGCAGGGGCATGACACCGACGCGGCCAAGCTCCGAGGCTTTGCCATGGATGCCTGGCCGGATGGTGCAACGGCGCCACTGGGTCGGGACTTTGCCGAAAACCCAGCCCTTTGCCGTCGCCCTTTGCCACCGCGCCTCGCGCGGCTCGAAGTTGCAGAGATTGGGTTGGTTGATGATCGCCAGCAGCTCAATCGCTACTGAGGATATCCACCAGGCTGCATTCTCGGAAAGCTTTCGGTGGACCATCATGGTCGATGAGCCGGGTTCGAGGATAAGGGGATACGATCGACCGGCAGCGTGCAAGTGCGAGATCGAGATGCGCCCATCCTCCATCTCGCCGCAACTTAGAGCGCGCGACTGATTGTTTTCCTGGTCGTACCACTCAAGCCATGTCAGCGGTGCCGGCAAGAACAGATCGCTGGGTATCAGTATTTCACCACGTGCTCCGCCTTCTAAACTGTAATTTAGGAAGCAAGCGGCGTCAGCCATGTCAAATATCTGCGTCGCGTCGAAATGCTGATACTGGCATAGATCGTCGAACATCTGTTTATCGCCAGCCTTGCGCGCGGCCCGCATAAATCGGGCTCGCAAAGACGATACCGTCCAATCGTGGCGCGTGCTGCTCATGGAAGCACCTGCTCGGGAATGAAGGGGTCGGCGCCGAAGACGTTGGTGCCGGGCTGGCGATCACGGTCAGGATAGAACTGCTTCCAGTTCTCGGGGTCGGTCTCGCCTGCTTCCTCGCGGTCGATCCAGCGGCGCTCCTGCCAGGGCGGGGCATCGAGGTAGCTGGTGAAGGGCGGATAGCCGGGCCACCAATCCTTCGCTGTCGACCGCGCCCAGATCCGCATCGCATAGTCCACCTTGCGGCCGGCCATCGCGAGCGACGCGGGCGCCAGCGTGTGAACGGCGACCGCGAACGGCTCCTCATTCTCGGCCACGATAAAGCGGAAATGCGGGTCGGCAGCGAGGCCGAGCGCCTTGATGCCGCGCACGTAGAAGGCTGCCTGGATATCGCAGCCAGTTTCCCAGAAGGTGCGCTGGCCCCATTGCCCGGCCGACGCCGCGACCCCTGTCGACTTGAAGTCGTCGAAGACGTTGCCTTCGTGCGGCTTCCAATCCAGCCTGGCGCGGCACCACACCTCGACGCCATCAATCTCCTCGCGCCAGATGAGCGTCTGCTCGGCCTTGCCGTTGGTGAAGGCGAAGCTTGCTTCCTCGTGCCTGGCAAGCTGGCGGAAGATGGCCTTTTCCATGGCCTGCGCCTGCTCAAGCTGGCGCGCGAGAACCGGCGTCTTGCCGGCGGCTCGGGCTGCGTCGCGCAGCGCCTTGGCCGCGTTCGTCCGCCAGTCGTCGGCCTCGATCACGGCGATGTCGCCGCCGGCACCGAGCACAAGCTTGTGCGCAAGCCGACCAAGATCGAAGGTGGAAGAGTCCTCGCTCTGATAGGCCGGGTTCAGCCGCGGGTGGCGGTGCCAGGCATGGCGCGGGCTGCGATCGATGAGCAGTTTCGCGATCGAGGCCGACAGCGACGGGTGCGGGCAAGGGTCGGCGTTATAGGCGTTCTCGCTCATGTCGTAGACGCCGGGTTCGGTGATATTCATGAGTGGCCTTTCAGAATCGGAAGGGAGACCATGCCGCGAGCACGGCGCGCGGGTCGCGCCATTCCCTGGCGCGGCGGCGGCGATGGTTCAGTCTGTCGCGGGCCTGTTCGTCGGCTATCTCGCGGCGCTCGGCGATGCGTTCGGCCAGCCGCTCGATGGCGCGGTGCTCGGCATCGGTCAGGGGACCGACGGCCGCCAGGCGGTTGAGGCGATCGAGCGGGGTCACTGCGCAGTCGCCTTTGCGATTCCGGGACGGCACGTCATGCCTTGGTTCCCTTGATGACGATCTCGGCGCGACGGGTATCGTCGATGACCATGATGTGTGCCGGCTCGCCCAGATGGTCCTGACACCAGGCGTCGGCGACCTTGCGCGCCTCGCCCTCGTCGCCGTTCATCCACAGGATGCGCGGCGTCGGGATGGGGTCGAGGTCTTCGCCAGGCGACGCCATCTCGACGACGATCACGCAGCAGCGCGGTGCAGCGGCAGCGCTCATCGGAAAAGCTCCGGCAGATTGGGGATGTGAGGGGCTAAGGCAAGGACCAAGAAGCCGATGGCCAGCCATGCGATGTGGCGAGACAGGCGCTCGCGGCCGCGGCGTTGCTCGTAGGCCCAGTCGGCGGGGATGGGCCCGTCATCGTGACGAAGGCCGAAGCGGGGGCGCCTCATGATTGCACCGTTGCGGCCGCGTGGGCGATTTCGTCTCGGGCGGACATATAGTCCTCGACCGCGATGACCTTCCGCCAGCGGTCGGCCTCGGCCTGGTCGGGCCAGGCGGTGCAGCAATCGAGCAGCGCCTGGGCCAGCGTGACCGGCCGGCCCATCGCGTCGGCTAGCAGGCCCAGCGCACGCTGATGCTGTTCGACCATCCACCGCTCCATGGGCTCGGAGCGGTGCATTCCGGTGCTGGGCATCAGGCGGCCTCCCTTTCAAATGGTCCGCCAATTCCAGGCGCGGCATCGACACTGATGCAGGTGCCGGCGCCAAGCTGATGGCGAAGCGCTTCGGCGCCTTCGGGCGAAAGCTCGATCGCGATCGCGTCCAGGCCGGAGTCGACCGCAATCATGAGGCGGCCGCCACCCGAGCGAATGACCTTCAGCGCGCCGTTGGCAAAGACGTTGCCGAAGCCGGCGATATGCGCCTTGCCGATGGCAACAGGTTTGGAATCAGACATGGACATCTCCCATCTGCGCCGTCTCGCGAGCCGGGTGGCTGGTCGGGCGATGGAAGAACTATAGGCCCCGCTATAGGTCAGTCAATAGGCAATCCTATAATGTCGCTGGTCAGAGGTGCGGGCCTACGCACTGGGCCAAGCCTAGCGTCGTGAGGAGCGCCACAATACCGTAGAGCTTCGCTTCGGACTTGCTGGTCTTGCGCGACCGTAGCTGGGCGCGCGCCGGGGCGCTGATGAACTGGCGAACCGACAGTTCCTCGTCTCCATCGAGGTCAACATTGAGCACGACGCCCAGCTGCCCCTTCGCGCCAGCAGAGATGCTCTTGATCCGGGCAGTCGGCCATTTGCCCTGGGTGTGGATTGCCGATCGGACAAAACTGTCCCGACCGATGTAGCCGATGGTTTCCCCGCGACGCGAGACGACGGCGATCGCCTTGGGATCATGCGGGTTGCCAGCCTCGATGACCAGATCGACGAGGTCGCCTTCAAAGCATCGCCTAATTGCCGGCTGATACTTGCTCTCTCCTACGATGCCGACAGGGTAAAGTTTTCCCACGAGTTATCCCCTTACGCGAACGCTATAAACAAATCTGTCATTGCCCGGCCTGCCGTTTGTTCTAACTTTGTTCCGGGTGGAGAGGGAGTAGCGTAGCGATGACTCACGACCTTACGATTCGAGTGGCCGTCCTCCTCGACGCCGTGGTCTACTATCGGCGGAGGCTGGCCCAGGCGACGGCTGACCACCGGGCGGCGCCGACCGAGGAGACGGTCGCACAGATTGAGCGCTTTGAAGACCGCCTGGCAGCATGTGAGCGAGCTCTTCGGCCATCTGATGCCGCTTCGTCGCCGAGGCCACGTGCGGCGCTAGCAGTCCCGCAAACATTTCCGTCAATCGTTCTGCACTAGGCAGCGCAACCGGCATCATGACCGTCAACTGCGCTTCGGGCATCAGGGTCACATTGGGCGCGGGATCATCGGTTTCGCCGGAAAGGTATTCGGCCGAGGTGCCGAGGACGCGGGCAACGCGATGGAGCACCGAGCTTCCCCGCCCCGGCGTGTTGATAAGCTGGTTGATGGTGGGCTGGCTGACACCCACCTGCCTCGCCAGCTCTGACTGACTCATCTTGAGAGCAGACCTAAGCCGCTCGATTCGCTCGCCTGTGAGGTGCCCCGCCTTCATGGCGCGGAACGTATAGACTCCCCTATCGGTTGCACTGAAAGAGTTCCTGTTGACTGCCCTATAGGCGTCCCTATAATCAGCGGTCATGGAAACACCCCTTCAAGCGCTGCAGGCGGCGGTCGAACGCGCCGGCGGCCAGTCCGCGCTGGCCCGGAAGCTCGGCTGTTCCCAGCCGACAGTCTGGTACTGGCTCAACAAGCTGGGCCATGTGCCGGCCGAGAATGTCGTCGGCGTCGAGGCGGCCAGCGGCGTCTCCCGTTCCAACCTCAGGCCCGATCTGTACCGGGCCGACCATGATCTGGATTCGCAGCCGGCGGAGGCTGCGTGATGACCCAAAAGGGCTCCGCCTTTACCCCACGACCGGCTGCCGCGCGGGACAAGCGCGACCTGCGGGCGGATGAAGTGCCGCTCGTTAACTCGGAGGAGCCCCGCCACACCCGAGCCCGGGTGGCGTGCGACAAAGGCCGGGAAGGCGCGAAGGCAGCCAACCTTTTCCATTTGCCCCTGAATTCGGTTGGTTCGACTCGTCATGCCCTAGGGGTAGCCTGTGGATAAGCAGCGCTTCCACCGCACTGGCACGCCCTTTTGTGCGGAAACGCTGCGCGAGGCGATCGCCGACTCGATCGAGCATGAGCGGCTGAACCGCGGGCTGACCGACAGCGACGTTGGCGAGCTGACCCACAAGAGCCGCGACCGGGTCGGCCAGTGGCGCGCGCGATCGGCCGACATGCCGCTTGTAGCATGGTTCCGTCTGTTGCGCGCCTGGGGGCCGACTTTCGCCTGGCGGCCGCTGGCGCTGGTCGGCTACCGGCTCGTGCGCCTCGCGCCGCCGCCAGAACACATTGATGCCAACGCGCTCGCCCGCCTGGATCTGCGCATGCGCGAAATCGAGGACAAGGACATCATCGCGCTTGAGCGCGAGATCGAGGCCGCCGGCGCGCTGGTCGACCAGCTGCGGCTGGAGCTCGCCCAGGCCCGCGGCCTGTATGGCACCCCATTCAACCGAGGAGAAGCATGATGGCGACATTGCGGAACTACATCGAGCGCATCGAGGCGCTTGAGGCAGAAAAGAAGGCGATCGGCGAGGAGCTGAAGGAGGTCTACGAGGAGGCCAAATCGAACGGCTACGATACCGTCGTGATGAAGGTGGTCGTGAAGCGGCGGAAGATGTCCGAAGTCAAGCGGCGCACGGCTGACGAGCTGCTGGCGACCTATGAGGCGAGCCTGGAAGAGCAGGCCGAGCTGCCGCTGAGCGAGCGGTTTGCGCCGCTGAAGCGCGAAGAGGTTCGGGCAGAAAAGTCCGGGGACAGCTTTGGCGCGGCGGCGCGGAAGTTCCGCAAGACGGTCGATGACTTGGCGGCCGACGGCGTCACCATGACGGTTACCACGAAGACGCCTGAGACGGTGAACTGACAGGCGATGCGGGGGGTCGAGCCGACAGACCGGATTGCGCCCGAGCTGCTGCGCGGCGGGGTGCTGTCGCTCGACCTCGCCACGCGAACGGGTTGGGCCACGACGACGGCCGAAGGTGCTGCCGCGTGGCCCTGCTCGAAACCCTTCCACGACCAGGTGCTGCTGCCGCCGGAGCCGCGGCCGGTCGTGCGGTTCGGCACGCTCATCACCGGCCGGCCCGGCTCTGGCCATGGCGAGCGGGCGGCGCTGCTGCATGACTGGCTCGCGGCCTTTCAGCGCGAGTTCGATCCCGGTGTCATCATCATCGAGCAGCCGATGCCGGCGAAATTCTCGAAGAACCTCGCCGCGACCGAGATCGCGATCGGCCTGCGCATGGTCGTGCAGTCGCACTGCCATCGGCATGGGCTACCGCCTATCCGCGAGGTGCCGATCGTGAGCGCGAAGGCGTGGTTCGGATCGAAGCTGCAGAAGAACAAGGCGCCCATGATCGCCTGCGCGCGCCGGCTGGGGTGGGACGTGAAGACCGACCATGAGGCCGATGCGCTCGCCATCCTGGACCTGACGCTGGCGCGGGCGGCGATTGCTAGGAAACTATCGAGAAATATTCCTGAAGATATTCCTGCGACCTCGATTGCCGAGCGGCGGGCCGCCCGTTTGGTGCGGAGGGCGCGGGCATGAGCGCCCGCGCCCCATCAAGCCGCGCGCAGCTCCGGCCGGACGCCCAGCGCGCGGAAGGCGGCGCGGAAGGTCGCGAGCTTGGTGCCGTGTTTGGGATCGAGCATGCGGCGAACCTCCTTCTCGTGCTTGCCCATCCGCCGGGCGAGCTCGACGCGGGTGACGCTGTGTTCGCGCAGCGCCTGGTGGAGCAGCGCGACGGCGGCGGCGTCGATCGGCGCGGCGACCAGCTCCTCGCCGGGCTGGGCTTCGCTGGGATGCGGCACGTCGCGGCTCATCTCGACCAGCATGTCGATCCAGGTGCCGATATAGTCTTCGGCCGCCTGCAGGGCCGCGCCCCGGTTGGCAGCCTGGGTCGCACCGCCGAAGTCGCGGACGTGCATCACGTAGCTGCCGTCGGGCTGCTCCTCGGGGCGGACGGGATAGGAAAACGTCCGCATCGCTCAGCGAACCGCCGGAAAGCTGTAGGCAATGGCCTGCGTGGGGGCAAACAGCTCGCCCGCCACTTCGCCGGCCGCATATTCGGTGCCGTCCCAGTTGCAAGCCTCAAACCAGTCGCGGCTGCTTATGTCGATCATCGCATCTTGGTCGTGGACAATCAATTCCGGGGTGATGTTGAGGGCATGGGCTGCAGCGAGACGATGCGACCCTTCAAGCGCCATGTAGTGGTCTCCGCAATCGACGACCTCGATGGTCGGCGTACCGAGTGCCTGCATTTCGGCGATCACTTCGGCAAGTTTGGCGGCTTCGGGGCGGTGTATGGCGTAAACGGTGAACATCGGGCGTCTCCTGCTGACCCGCCTCTTTTCGGGCATTTCTGTCCGACAGTCAAGCAGAATCCGACATTTTCGCCCGATTATTTGAGGGCGTCATGGTGACGGCGGCTCTGCTCGGATGGGCCGCTCTGGCGACGCTTGCGGCGGTAATTGCGGCTTGGCGCGCAAGGGCATGGCGGCGGGCCTATCAGGGCGCGTTGGGCCTCTACTGCAGCCTGCCGCAGCCTCAGGAGCGCACGCCGCATCAGCGCGGGGCAGAGACGGCCAGGGCCCGCCGCCTTGAGCGCATGCGAGCGCATCGGACGGCCCTTGAAGCATCGATGACGGAGCGGGTGAATGGGTAGGGCGACAGACCAATGGATGCCGCTCTACGTGGCCGATTATCTGCGGGACACGCAGGACCTCTCGACTGAGGAGCATGGCGCATATCTGCTGCTGCTGATGCGGGCCTGGACGTCCGACGGCCTGCTGCCGGCCGATGACGAGCGGCTGCGGCGCATCGTGCGCATGGACACGAAGGCCTGGAAGCGATCGCGCGGGGTGCTGCTCGACTTCTTTCAAAAGGGGCCAGACGGCCTCAGGCACAAGCGGGTCGACGCCGAGCTCGAGCGGGCAGGCGAGGTGGTCGAGAAGCGCCGCGCTGCGGGAAAGGCCTCAGCAGAAGCGCGCGCGAAGAAGCGTGGGGAGGCAGCAAACGAGCAGCAAACGGGCAACACATGCTCAACACATGTTGGAGATTTGTTGACCGAAAGCGGCAACAAACGGGCAACAAACGGGCAACAAACGGGCAGACCTCTACAATCACAAAGAACAGAAGATATACCAATCCCAATCCCAATCTCAGTTGCTGACCCCGCGCGCGCGCCCGATCCGCCGGCCGAGCTCGACCAAGTCGCGGCGGTGGCTGGGCTCAGGCTGACGGCCCGAAACCGGGAGCGGGAGGCGGCGGTGCTGGCGGGATGGGTTGGGATTGGGTTGGGATTGGAGGAGATTTGCAATGAAATCAGGCGGGTGCTTGCCGAGAAGGAAGGGCCGACCTCGACGCTCGGGCGCTTCGATCGACGGTTGCGGGACGTGGCGGCACGGGCGTCGTTGCCAACGCCGAAGCCGGCCGAGCCTGTGCCCGCGGTGCCGCGAGGTCGCGACGATTGCGAGGATGGGCCCGTCATCCGGCAGGCCATGCTCGCCGAGCTGGGCGAGAAGACCTACGCATCCTGGCTGCGGCCATGCGATCTGCGACGGGAAGGGGACACCCTGATCGTCACGGCGCCGTCGAGCTTCTCAGCCGATTGGATTCGCAACCACATGGCCGACCGGGTGCGGGTGGCGGCACGGGCCAAGCTTGTCGAAGTGCGGGCCGCGTGAGCAAGCGGAAGCGCAAGGCAAAGACCAGGCATCGTGCGCAGCGGGTCGTTCGCTTGGCGACGGGTGCCGGCTCCGCTGCTGCGGTCGGGCTGGATGCGCCCGAGGGCTACAGTCGGGAGCATGTGCTCGACGCGCAGGGCCGTCCGTCGACTGTCATCCGGCGCATCGACAATTTGGCGCGGCTGAGGGCCACGCTGGGCGGCGAGCGGATCAACGCACTCATGGCCCTGCGCATGGCGACCGAGGCAATGGAGCGGGGACTGACGCCAAGGTGCGGGCTGGACATGAGCCCTGGTGCTGGGCCGGATGGGTTCCTCGCCCTGATGCAGCACCGGATCGTCGCGTCAATCTTTGCCGAGCAGCTGTGGGCCGCTGTGCCGATCGAGTGCGCTGTGAGCGTGCGCGTGATTGTGGTGCAAGGGTGGAGCGTGGAGCAGTTCGCACGGCAGGGCGGCGCGCGGCTGTCGTCCAAGCGGTTGCGGATCAAGCGCGACCTAGAGGTAGCGGCGGACGCGCTCAATGCAGTGCTAGATCAGCGATTCGGGCGAGCACGGATGCGGTCAAGCGCTAGATGAAGTGGGGCTTGCGTCGGGACGCGGCAACTGGTAGTGGGCAGGCAAGGTCAAGAGACGCGCCCGGAGGTCATCCTCTCGGGCTTTTTTTGTGCCCGCGCGAGGGGGAGGGGGGGAGTCAAAACTCTCTGATCAAGCCCGGAAAGACCGCCCACGAACGACAGCTCTCAATTAGTTCTGGTTCTGGTCTAGGCTGATGGCTGGCTGGCCCTATTCGACAGCTCGGTGGAAGCGGGTTCGGCTGATGCAGTTGCGGGCCCAGCCGCTGTGCGAGTATTGCCGCGGCGATCGGCGCGCGCTGGCAACTTCGGTCGATCACGTGGTGCCTATCAAGGCCGGGGGCGCGGCGTTTGATCTCGACAATTTGCGCTCGTGCTGCACTGCCTGTCACTCGGCCAAAACGGCGCGGGGTGTTGAAGCCGGTGCCGTGAAAACCGATCGGCCGCGGGTGGGTTGCCGGCCGGACGGTTCGCCGCTCGATCCCGCGCACCCTTGGGCGAAGCGCTGATGGGCAAGCGGGGTCCGGGCGCTGCCAAGCATCGCCGGCCGGCGGCGCTGGAGACGGTGGTTGATCATCCGTGGGACAAGGCCGGCATGCCGCCGGAGGAGCGGGTGCTGGCGTTTCTGCGGTCGCTGCCGATCGTCTCTGGCATCAAGGCCGGCGCGAATCTTGAGCTGCTGGAGTTCCAGGAGCGGTTTGTTAGGGCTGTCTACGGGTCGGTCGACGACAAGGGGCGGCGACTGGTTAAGCTCGCAGCGCTGTCGGTTGCGCGCGGCAACGGAAAGTCGGCACTGCTGGCCGGACTGTCGCTGGCGCATCTGGTCGGGCCGATGATGGAGCCGTTCGGCGAATGCTATGCCGCGGCGCTCGACCGCGAGCAGGCCGGCAAGCTTTACTTGCTGACCGTGCAGTATCTGAGCTCGGTGCCCTGGATCGCGAACCGGGTGAACGTGCGGGACTGGCACAAGGAGATTACCGACGAGCAGTCGGGCTCGATCTGGCGGGCACTTACGTCAGACGCGCGAAAGGCGCACGGCCTGGCGCCGAGCTTCTGGATTGCAGACGAGGTCGCGCAGTGGCGCAAGCGCGATCTGTGGGACAACCTTGCGACGGGGATGATCAAACGCGAGCAAGCGCTCGGAGTCACCATCTCGACCCAGGCGCCTGAGGATCATCACTTTTGGTCGGAGATGCTGGACGCTCCGCCCAGACCCTCGACCTACACGCAGCTGCACGCGGCGCCGGAGGGCTGCGCGCTCGATGACCGGAGCGCGTGGCTGGCCGCGAACCCGGCGCTCGGGGTTTTTGTCAACGCCGAGCAGATTGCTGTTGACGCCGAACGTGCGATGGCGATGGCAAGCCATGAGCCGAGCTTTCGGCTCTATAACCTTAACCAGCGAGTGGATGCGTCCGAGCGGGCCATCAGGCCAGAAGACTGGGACCGCAATTCGCAACCCTTCGACGCCGACGAGCTCGTCGGGCAGCGCTGCTTCGGCGGGCTCGACCTGTCGTCGACGCGCGACCTGACCGCGCTGGCGCTCTGGTTTCCGGACGCCGGCTGTTTGTTGGTGTGGCATTGGGTCCCGGCCGACACGATCAAGGAGCGGTCGGCAAACGACCGGGTGCCCTATGATCTTTGGGCAAAAGAGGGCTGGATCGAAAAGACGTCCGGCAGCGCGACCGACCGGATTGCGATCGTGCGCCGCCTTGAATCGATTCTGCGGCTCTACGACCTGGTGACACTGGGCTATGATGCTTGGCGCTTCGAGGACCTAGAGCAGGACCTGAAGCGCGAGAATATCGAGCTGCCGCTGGTCAAGTTCGTGCCGGGCCTGAAGAGCTATGCGCCGGCGATGGACGGCTTCGAGCGGGCGCTGCTCGCCGGCCGGATGCGGCACAATAATTCGCCGGTGCTGCGTTGGCAGGCTTCGAACCTCGAGGTCGAGACCAACCAGACGACGGGCGATCGCAAGCCGACCAAGAAGGACCGCCGCAACCGGATCGACGGCCTGGTCGCAACGATCATAGCGGTTGCCATGTCGCAGCGGACGGGCGAGCTTGAGCAAGACTCGGTTTATGAAGAGCGCGGGATCATGACGGTTTGACCGCTATAGGCCGGGAGGGCTGGGCATGAATCTGTTCAGCCGGGATTTTTGGTGGCCGTCGACCGTTGACCGAACGGAGACCCGCGCGGCCCCCAGCATTGAGAGCCCGTCTGTTCCGCTGACCGGAAACAACATCCTGGGCTCGATCGGCAGCGACGCTGACGGGCAACTGGTGACGCCGGTAACCGCCATGGGGACCAGCGCCATCTATGCCTGCGTTTCGACAATCGCCGATATCAAGGCGATGCTGCCCTGGAACCTGCTGGAGCGATCGCGCGACGGGTCGGTTCGGATCGCTTCGGAACGCCAGCTGCACTTCGTGCTGCACGACCGGCCGAACAGCTATCAGACGAGCTTTATTCACCGCCAGCAGGGTCAGGCGCAGGCGCTGTTGTGGGGCAACTACTACGCGGAGATTCAGCGCGACCAACGCACCGGCGAAACGATCGGCCTCTGGCCTATTCCGGCCTGGCTGGTGACCCCGGAGCTGCGCGAGGGGGTAAAGACGTATCTGATAAATGGCATGCGCTTTGCCGACGAGAATATTTTCCATGTGCCGGCGTTCGGCTGGGACGGGGTTCGCGGCATAAGCCCTATCACGCTGCACCGTCGGTCGATCGGAATGTCGCTTTCGGCAGAGGCTTTCGGCGAGAACTTCTATCGGAACGGCACGCGGCTGGCCGGTGCGCTTAGGCACCCGCAGCAGCTTTCGATTGAGGCGCAGTCGCGGCTGAGGGCCAGCTGGTCGGACGCCTATTCGGGCGCGGCGAACAGCGGGCGTGTGGCTATCCTCGAAGAGGGGATGGACTTCACCCCCTTCACCATGCCCCTCGAGGATGCGCAATTCGTCGAGACCCGGAAGTTTCAGATTGCGGATGCGGCGCGGATTTACCGAATGCCGCTGCACATGGTCGGCGAAATGGATGGCGCCAAGTTCAACAATATCGAACAGCAGAACATCGACTTCGTGACGAAGTGCCTGCTGCCGTGGATCGTGCGCTGGGAGCAGGAAGCGCAAGCGAAGCTGCTGACCGAGACCGAGCGCCGGACGCTGTTCACAAAGATCAACGTCTCAGGCCTGATGCGCGGCGACATGAAGAGCCGCTTCGAGGCCTACGCGCTAGCGCGGCAGTGGGGCTGGCAGAGCGTCAACGACATTCTCGACCTCGAGGACCGAAACGGCATTGGCCCGGCCGGCGACGTCTATTTGCAGCCGATGAATATGGTGCCGGCGGGGACGGAAAGTGGAGAAGGGTCGGACGATGGAGATTGAGCACCGCGCTGCGGAAAGCGCGATTGAGGTCCGCTTTGCGGACGCCGGCACGCAGACCGGCACGACGATCCGGGGCTATGCCGCGCGGTTTAACAGCCCGTCGCAGCCGATCGGCGGGCGCTTTATTGAGCGCATTGCGCCTGGCGCCTTCGACGGCGTGTTGGGCGACGACGTGCTGGCGCTAATCAACCACGACCCTGGACGGGTGATTGGCCGCTCGACGGCTGGTACACTTCGCCTGTCGGTTGACGGGCAGGGCCTCGCTTATGAAGTCGACCTGCCGGACACCGCCTATGCGCGCGATCTGACCACCTTGATCGCACGCGGCGACGTGAGGCAGTCGAGCTTCGGCTTCTCGCTTGAGCTCGACGGCGAGGAGTGGAGCCGGGGCGAGGGCGGCATGAAGGTTCGCACAATCACAAAGGTCAAGCGGCTCTACGATGTGAGCCCGGTGCCCAGCCCCGCCTATCCTGACACTTCAGTGGCCGTTCGCTCGCTGGAGCGGTTTGAAGCAAACGAAAGTCAGGCAAGCGCTGCGGCGATTGCGGCTGAGACGGAGCGGCGCGCCCGCTGGCTGCAGCTCGCCCGCATCTAACCAGAGATCGATTGCGAAACACCCCTCCGACCGGGCCGGCCGGCGGAGCAGGGACGACGCTGGCCGGCCCTTAGATAGGAGAATACCATGACACTTCAGGAACTTCGCGACGCTCGCAACCGCATCGCCCAGCGGATGCGGGACATGCATGCCGCAGCCGAAAGGGAAGACCGCGGCTTTTCGGCCGAAGAGCGGTCGGAATGGGACAAGCTGGTTACCGATCACAACGCGCACGAAGAGCGGATTGCGGCCGCCGAGGCTGTCGAGCAGGCGACCCGCCGCGACCCCGCGCAAGTGCGCGCCGGTGGCGGCCGGGCAGCGATCGAGACGCCGGGCATGGGCCACAATGGCGGGCCGGGCCTGGATGAGATGCGCGCCTTCCGCAGCTGGCTGACGGGTGCTCGCCACCTGCAGCGTTCGCTGACCGAAGAAGATCGCAGCTGGATTCAGACCCGGATGGGCGAGGTGCCGGAGGACGCGCTGGCCGCCCTGCCGCCTGAACAGCGCAACTTCGCGGTTGGTGCAGGCAACGTCGGCGGCTTCATCGTGCCGCAGGACTTCTTCAACAGCCTCGAGGTTGCCATGCGTGACTTCGGCGCGATGCTGCGGCCTGGGGTCGCGCAGATCATCCGGACGGACTCGGGCGCGCCGCTGCCGATGCCCACCTTCAACTACACTGCGGTCGTGGCGACAATTGTAGGCGAAGGCGCGGCGATCGGCCTCGACACCTCGACGCCCTTCGGCTCGACCACGCTGGGCGCCTTCATGTATGCCCCGCCGATCCTGCCGATTTCGATTCAGTTCCTGCAGGACACCGCGTTCGATGAGGCCTTCATTGTCAACGCGATGGGCGAGGCGCTGGGCCGTGGCATGAACGCCCACTTCACGACCGGCACCGGCACCGGCCAGCCCCGGGGCATCATGACGGCCGCAACCGTCGGACGCACGGGTGCGACCGGCACGGCGACCACGGTCAACTACAACGAGCTGCTGCAGCTGGAGCACTCGGTGGATCCGGTCTATCGCGCGAGCGCGCAGTGGATGTTCCACGATGCCACGCTTCGGGTTATCAAGGGGCTGGTGGACACCCAGGGCCGTCCGCTGTTTTTGCCGACGCTGGGCGGTATTTCGGAAGGCGCGCCTGCGACCATCCTGAACTACCCCTACGTTGTCAACCAGGACGTGGCGATGATGGCGGCAAACGCGCGGTCGATCGCTTTCGGGCGGTTCGATAAATACAAGATTCGGCTGGTGCGGCAGGTGCAGGTGCTGCGCTTGGTCGAGCGCTACGCCGATCGTTTGCAGGTGGGCTTCGTCGCCTTCCTGCGCGGCGACGGCAATCTGCTGGACGCCGGCACGAACCCGGTCCGGGTGTTCCAGAACTCGGCCACCTGACAACGCGTTCGGGCACTTGGCTTCGGCTGGGTGCCCCAATCGCGTGTCTGCAATTTGAGGAGGGATAACCATGAGCGAACCGACCAACCCGCCTGTCGACAAGGCCGAGCAGGTAAAGCGCGTGCTGATCCTGAACGACACCCAGATCGACGGCGTCTTCTACAAGTGCCGGACCGTGCTCGACGTGTCACCCGAAACCGCAGCCGGCTTGGTCGCAAGCGGCGTTGCCGACGACAACAACGCGGCCTGGTCGCAGGCGGTGAAGGCTGACAAGGCCAAGCCGCAAAAGCATGTGCCAGCGGCGACGACTGATCAATGATCGACTGGACCGCGACCACTGCTCCCAATCTGTGTGTAAGCGACGCAGAGTTGCAGGCGCAGTGTCGCGTGGACGACGTTGCGGAGCTGGCTTCGCTGCGGATCATGGCAGCCGCCGTTCAGGATCATATTGAGACGGTGACGGGCCAACTGCTTACCCTGCGGGATTTGGCAGCGACGTTTCGATACGCTCCGCCAATCCGGTGGACGGTGTATCCAGTGGTAAACGTTGCGGCGATTTCCTGGACACCTGCGGGCGGCCTGACCGTGACGCCGCCGGTTTCTGCTTATCGAGTTGGCGTTGACGGGCTGGAGTGGGCGGACGGAGCAGTTTCCCCGGACAGAGGCGATCTTGTCACGATGACGATTGAGGCCGGGCACGTTGAGCCTCCGCCTGCCCTGAAATTTACGCTGCTGGCGGCCGTTTCGCACAGCTTCGATCATCGCGACGCGCAGACCAGCAAGTTGCTAGACGAGTTTCTCGCGCGTGCGGTTGCACGCCACCGCCGCATCTGGCTGACCTGAAACCCTGAAGAACCGGAGGCACCATGCCAACATCGACGCTGCCCGACATCGGGAGGATCGTTTATCGCGAGCAAGCCGGCACGGTCGACGTGCCGATTGCGGGCAATTCGGTTTTCGGCGCTAAGATTTACTGGGGCGACTTTGGGACGATCACGCCGCCCACGCTGGCAGGCGGACTGCCGGTGCAGTTCGACACGGCAACAGCGCTGAGGATCGGCGCGGTTGGCGACGCGCCGGTTGCAAACGAAACGAGTTCGGGCGGGGTGATCGGCCTGCTGAAAGCGCTGCTGAGAGATTTGCGCGCGCGCAACCCGGTGCTCGGGCAGGCGGCCATGGGTTCGTCTGTCCCGGTCGTGATCGCCAGCAATCAAAGCGCGCTGGCGATTTCGGGCGCGGTGGCCTTCAACGTCGGTGGCGGCGGCGCGGCTGCTGGGGCGGGCAACGCGGACGGCAATACTTTGCGTGTTGTGGCTGCGGCAGACGCGCCCGTCCCGGTGCTTGGTCGCACGACCCGCCAGCTGGGCGCTTTGACGAGGCAGGCTGTAACTGCGGCTGCGCCCACCGTTGCCTTCGCGCTGCCCACCCTCGGGCCATCGCGCGAGCTTTGGATATTGCCCTCGGTGCGCTGCTTCCTCGTGACGGGTGTGGGCACGGGTATGGCGGGCGCTGCGCCCGGATCGGCCTACCCTGTGCCCCTTGACGCCGGTTGGGTTATTCAAGTGCCTGCGGGCCACACGCATTTTTCTGTCGTCCGTGACACGATGGATGGCTTTATAACGGTTGCGGCTGCAAACTGATGCTGGTGAACCCGGGCACACTGATGGCTCACAGGCGATGGGGACCGCTCGCGCCCGCGCTTGACGCCACGATCGAAATTCTGGCCGAAGGCTGGATTTTGGCGGTCACACACAACCAGGGCAGTCGGGTGCCCGGCGGCGCGTGGCGCACGCCTGCCAACTCGCCTATTCAGACCGGTAACGATCATCCGTTGGCGCAGTGGCGGATTGCCGGGATTGATCAGTTTCCGCTTCAGCCCAGCGGCCTTGCGCCCAAGATCGTGCTGCAGGTGCAATCGCAGGGCTTTGTTCCTTCGGGCGGGCAGGCCGTGCCGGGCACGAATTCGCGGATCATCGTTGCAACCCGGCCGATGCGGCGCGCATGGCCGGACGAGGCGCAACTTGCGGAGGTGGACAACGGCAACGGCACCTGGACGGTTCATTTCGCGCTGTCGGACCGGATTTACGCCAACGACGTGATCACGGTGGCGAGCTTCCTGGACGACTGGATGCTCGGCGCCTTGGGCGGGGTGGCACGCAGCCGGCCGAACAGCAGCACGCTGGCTGCGCCGTTGCCGATCTTCCGCTGGGCCAACGAGCCCTGGCCGCTTGTGCGGGGGACTGTGGGCGCGCCGAACCATGTGGCCCGGGTGGATGTGCTGGTGGCGACGCACCATCCCGAGACCGTGGCGGATATCGACGGGCAGCGCCATCAGGCCTGTGCCGCGCTTCGGCTTCGCGCGTTTGACGGCACGTCCACGAAGGACTTCTGGTTTCAGTCGCCGCAGACGAGCACGCTTTAT
>BBPE01000977.1_pt2 | contig 17708 bp, 24 predicted proteins | sample 1344301 | NCBI WGS metagenome assembly BBPE01 (sample SAMD00019089, study PRJDB2971) | groundwater metagenome | isolation source: The Cedars highly-alkaline
CGGGCAGCGCCTGCATGGTCACGCTGTGCCGCAGGCCCGCCGTGGCGGCACTCAGTGCGGTGGCGTCGCTGTTGTCGCTCAGCGCCTGCCAAGCCGGGGTGCCGGGCGGCTGCGCCGTCCATTGGCTTTGGCTGCCGTCGGCCTGCGGCAGCAGCGCATCGACACGCACATCCCCAAGGAAGCCGTTGTTCACGGTTCCAAGCGAGTCGGTGACGTAGAGGTCGTCCACATCCAAGCGCTCTCTGGGCCGATCGCCTGGGCGCGCACCCAAAAAGATGCCGCTCAGTTCGCCATCGTTAAAGCCGCGCGTGACATGCTGTTCAACCAGCAGCACCAGCTCGCCATTGATCCGCACCGTGATGCGGCCGTCGGCCTGTCCGGGCGTGCCTTGCACCAGCTGCAGCTCAATGTAGTGCCAAGTGCCTGCACGAAACGTGATTGGGGTTTGGGCCACCTGTTGTATCCACTGCCATCGGCTCCACACGACCAGTCCAAGACGGCCATTTTGATGCGCTCGAATCCAGTACGCCCGCTCGCCGGTGGCCTCGGCCACGCCGATCAGCTCTTGTTCGTTGCTTGCAGATGGCCAGCGCAGTGCCGCGCCGACGGTAAGCGTGCCCCGCGCAGGCAGGTTTTTTTCGTAGCCACCAAAAGGCCCTTGGGCTCCAGCCGTTTCTGGAATGCGCAGCGCAAAGGACGAGGGCCGACGCCCGGTGATGCGGCTTGCCAGCGGCGAAAGCACATCCACCTTGCCACGCGATAGCAGGGTGTCGCCGCTTGCGTCCAGCGCCTGCGGGTCGTAGTGGTCGAAGCTGTCCATAAAAAGCAGTGCCATGGGTTTCTCTCCTGTTGAATCACGCCAGCGCGTTGCGAATGGCCCGCGAGTTGCGGGTGATGATGTTGACGATGACGCGCTCGCCTGCGGGCGTTTGCAGGTGGTCGTGTGTCAGGCCCGGATCGACCGCGTTGACGATGCGCAGCGCCTGCTGGACGGGCTGCGCCGCCTGCACATTGACTTGCGGCACCAGCCCACCCGCAGCCAGCGCCAGCGCGCCGCCCTGCCATTGCGGGCCGCTGTGCAGGCCGTTGATGCCGTTCAAGAAGGCCACGCCCACGCTGCGCACAGCGGCGGCGTTGACCACGTACTCGCCTGCGCTCAGGCGCGCCGGAATCGAGTCGCTGGTCGAAGTGCCGGGGCCGCGCACCAGCCCACCCGTGGCCATGCCCACGCCGAACAGCCATGACGCTGCCTTGCCGATCAAGCTGGTGCCAGTGCCAGCACTGCCGCCAAACAGGCCGCCAAACAGCGATTCGGCCAGCTTCTGCGCGGCGATGCGCTGGATGGCAGCCATTACAGAGCGGGCGAAGTCGGCAAAGGCTTCGCGGGCCGACTTGGCTCCGCTGCCGATGGCCTCGAACATGCTCACCATGCCGTCTTTGAACGCGCCTTCCACGGTCACTGCCACGTCATCGACCACCAGCTTGGTCTGCGCTATCTCGTTGCGCCATGCCTGCACGCGCTGCACCGCCTCGGGGCCGATGGCCTGCGCCGCCCGCTCCATGCTCGGCAGCAGTTGCTCCATCTCAGCGGCCGATTGCTGCTGCAAGGCGATGATCTGCTGGCGCGCTTGCGACTCGGTAAGCAGCCCGGCTTGCTGCTGAATCTGGATCGACTGCTGCGCCGTGCGCATCCGCTCGTTGCTCTGCTGCCACGCCGCTTCCAGCGTTTGCAGGTTGGACTGCGCCACTTTCACGTCAATGAGCCGGTCCACCAGCGACACGCCTGAATCGTCGCCTTGGGCTACCAGCCGATCACGCAAATCGCGGTACTGGCGCTCGATGGCGCTGCGCCGGTCGGACTCGGTAGCGGTGCCGCTGATTTCGGCCAATTCGCTGCGCACCTGCTGCAAGGCGTCGGCCAGTTCGCGTTCGGCCAGCGCGGCGGCACGGGCGTTGGTCTGTGCGGCAGCGGTGCGCCGGTTGTTGAGTACGATCAGCTCGGCTTCGAGCTTGGCCACTTCACCCTTGGCCCGGATGCGCGCTGCTTCGTCGTCGCCTGCGGTCGCCAGGCGCTGCTGCTCGGCCAAGGCGCTGCGCGTGCGCTCGACCTCGGCGTCGATGGCTTGGTGCTCTAGGTCTGTTTTGCGGGTGTGGAAGTCGCGGATGGAGATCAGGCGGTCTTCCAAGGCCCGCTCGATCTCGGTCTGGGCGCGGGCCAGGTAGTCGGCCAGCAGGCTGGCTTGGGCCTGCGCCTGGGCTTGCGCAAGGGCAAGCTGGGCTGAATCGAGGTTGGAGGCGGCACCAGCCCGCCCAGCGGCGGGGGTGACAGCGCCGGGGGCGGTTGCGGTTCCGGCTTGCGGCTGCGCAAACACGCGCTCTCGTGGCGCGGCTTGGGGCCGGATGCGCCGCGCCACGTTGGCAGCGGCTTCGCCCACGTAGTCGCGGTTGTAGGCTTGGCGCACGGCAGCAGTCAACTCCGCGCCGAATTCGCGCATTTCGCCTGCCCCACGCTTCATCTGGTCGCGCAGATGCCGCATCGAGAAGTCGCCCCGGAAGGCGGCCGCAATGTCAGTCCCCAGCGCTCGCGCTACTGCCCCAATGTCGCGCAAGGCGTTGCGAAAGCGCTCCAGCATGAATCTGGCGGTCACAGCAGCCACCGAACCCATTGCATGGAAGTTGCCGATGACGAGGTTTGCCAGCGCGCGCAGCAGGCCGCCGATGCTGCCCACAGCCCCCGAAATGCCTTCGCGGATGCGGCCCCAGCTCAAATTGTTGATGCCGACCAGCTCGCCCAGCCACTGGCCCACGGCTCGCACTTTTTCGATCATCGTATCCCACACTGCTACCACGATTTGACCGATGGTTGCGGTGCGCCCACCGAACTCGACCACGCTGTTGCGCGCGCCGAATAGCGCAGCACCCAGCAGCGCCACGCCGGTTATCACCAGGCCAATCGGGCCGCCCAGTAACTTCAACGCCCCGCCTAGCACGGTCAAGACGCGGCTCCATATGCTTGTGGAGGCTGCGGCAGCGGCGGTGGCGGCCGTGGCCTGGGCTGCGTTGGTGCGGGCCACGGCCAGCGAAGCCGTGGCGGCGGCCGTGGCGGTGCCCTGGGCCGTGGCTTGAGCCAAAGCCGCTTGCGCCGCCTGCACCCGCGCCACCGCCTCGGCTTCGATCAGACGCAAGTTGACCAGCCGGGCCGCCGCTTCGGCCTTGGTCATCAAAATGGTTGTGACTATCCCTGCAATCATCCGGCCCATGGCCGCCACCAGCGCCACGCCGACCAAGTTGATTACCAGATTGAGGTTGGCAGCCAGGGCTTGAATCACTTGCGCCAGCGCGGCCGTGGTGCCGCTGGCTTGGTCGGTCTGGCCGATCATTTGCAAGAAGGCGTTGCGCAGTTGCGTCAGGGCACCGGTGACGGTCACAGGCATACTGGCGTACTCGGTCGCCAGCCGCTCGCGCTGGCTTAGCAGGGCGTTGACTACGACCTCAGACGTTAGCTTGCCTTGCTCGGCCAGCTTGCGCAGCGCCCCGATGGGCACGCCCATGCCTTGGGCGATGGCCTGCATCACGCGCGGCGTCTGCTCGTTGACCGAGTTGAATTCTTCGCCGCGCAGCACGCCCGAGGCAAAGGCTTGCCCGAGTTGCGTGAGCGCCCCAGCCGCCCCCGCTGCGCTGGTGCCCGACAGGGCAATCGCTTGCCCGATGGCGTCGGTCACGGCCAGCGCCTCGCCCTGCTCGCGCCCCATCGCCTGGAACGAGGGTGCCAGCCGGGCGTAGAGCGATATGGTTTCCTCCAGCGGTGCCCGGTTGCGCTGTGCGATCTCGAACAACTCGGCGTTGGCGCGGTTGAACTCCTCCTGCGAAGTCACCGCCAGCGCCAGCCGCGATTGCAGTTGGCTGAACTGGTCGGCCATGGCAATAATTTGCTGCACGCCAAAGCCCAATCCCAGCGCGGCCCCCACGCGGCCCAAAGCGTCACCGACTTGGGTGGCTTGGTCGCGCAGACCCGCCATGCTGGTGCCGACTTGCTGGCTCTGCTCGCGCAGGCCCGACAGGCCGCGCCAGACCGACTGGAAAGCGCCGCGCGTTTGGTCGATGGCACCGATCAAAAGCTCTAGCCGTTGCCTCATCGAATCCCCTCCAGTTGGTGTCTAGCGCTTGAGCACGGCCTCAGCCCTTGAGCAGTTCGCGCTGCAGTTGCTCGATGCCGCGTTTGTCGCCTTGGGTGGCCACGGCCATCACGCCCAGCCACTGCGCCAATTGCTGGCGCTCGATGCGTTCGTTCGCATCCAGCAGCGCCAGCGCCTGGGCGGTGGTGTAGTCCATCACATCGGCGTAGCGGTGCCCGGCGCGGATGAGGCGGGCCACGGCGGCGTCCCAGCCTGCGGAAGCTGGCGCAGAATCGGATCGAAGCGCTTGACCGCGCCTTGTATCGCCGGTGCGACCTGCGCCACGAAAAAATCCACGTTGACCTCGAACACCGCCGTGCACAGCCGCACCGCGTCGTCGAGCGCCAGCTCGTCCACCCACTCGCGCTTGCGCCGGGTGCAGATGGCCAGCAGTTCCAGCACCGCGTCGCCGTGGTTGAGCAGCAGCGCTAGCCAGTCCGGCTCGCCGTTGAGCTTGTCCGTCAGCGGACGCACCGCCGCGACCAGACGCGGGATCTGGCCCAGCTTGACCGGGCCGATTTCCAGCGCCGTGCCGTCGGACAGTTCGACCCGGGTGGGCGCGGTCGGGAAGGCTTTGAAGTCGTCCATCACAGGATCACCATGCGGCCAAACTGCCCGAGGTCGCCGCTGGCGGGCTTGCTCAGGTCGGCCAGCACCCGGCCCGAGAGCTCGAAGCGCATCAGCTCGTCGCTGATGAGCGAGAGTTCGCGCGTCGGGTTGATCGAGACGCGGTACAGGTCGATCACCACCTCGCGGTTGCCGTTGGCGGTGTTGAGGCCCTCGAAGCGCACCCAGCGCTCGGGCAGCGGCTGCGTGAACATGGCAGTGTGCTGCGCCGCGCCGTAGGCGTAGTCCACGGTGAAGGGCTGCAGGTACGGCCCGCCTGCCGTGGCATCGTTGATGGTGATCGAGCCGTGTTTGGCGTTCACGCTGTACTGCGTTGCGGGCAGCACCTCGGGCGGCGTGCTGGAGTCGCGCACCACCAGCGCCGAAACGTTCTGCTTGGCCAGCGGGTACAAGCTGCCCGGCGTCACTTGGGTGGGCAGGCGCTCGCCCGTCACCGTGCCGGGCGTGACCGTGACGGTGTTGCCGTACAGCGCCAGCGAGAGGTTGACGGCCAGCAGTTCTTCGAGCGTGCAGGTGAACTCGGCCGAGGTGCTGCGCAGGATCTGCAGGTCGGTCAGGCGCTGCCCGGTCTGGGCCTCCTGGTGCTCGATGGTTTCGACCGAGGGCGAAACGCGCAGTTCGGGCACGTTGCCCACGAATTGCAGCCCGGCCGCGTTGCCGTGGAGGTCGCGCGCGCCGATGAAGACGCGGCCTTGGCCAGAGAAGTAGTTCATTACGTGGTTCCTTCGATTTCGATCAACTCAACACAATCAAACGCCATGGGAAACAGCAGCAAGCCGTCGCGGTACTGGGGTGCGGGTGCCTCTTGGGGCGCCAGCGGTTGCAAGCCCGGTGCCGGTTGCCAGCGATACAGTCGGCGCATCACTGCGCGCGCCAGGGCCGAGACGCTGGCGCGCGCTCCGGTGCCACCCGCCACATCGGCTACGTGTCGCACCACCAGCACCACCAGCCAGCGGCTGGCGATGCCCACCGCCCCGGGTGAGCGCGCATCCACCACCCGGTAGCCCTGCGTGCCGATGAAGACCGCAGGCAGGCGCTTGCCCAGCACGGCGTCGCGGCTGAGCTCTCCCATGCCGTGTACACCCCCCGACAAGCCGGGCAAATCGGCCAGCCGCTCGGCGATCAGCGTTTCTGCGTCCAGCATCTTTAGTACCCGCACCAGTCAAACGCCTTGGCCGGGGCCTTGGCGTGCGTGCGCCCGGCTGGCTGGGCCACCGCCACATCCGCCGCGCCCAGGCTCACCGTGCCCTTGCTCAGGGCTGTCAGGTAATCGTCGGCCCACTTGGTGCCGTGGCGCAAATCCTCGGGCACCGTGGTGCCGTAGAGGCGCTTGAGCGCGATGGCCGCCACCACGCTGGGCAGGTCGGAGCCGCGCACCAGCTCCGGGGCCAGCGGCAGCACCTGGCGGTAGCGCGGGAACAAATAGGTGTCGGCATGGCGGCTGGCGCGCTCCAGGGCATCGTGCAGGCGCAGCAGCGCGGCGCTGGCGGCCTCTTGAGCGTCCGGCTCCCAGGCACTCAAATCTGCGCCCGCGGCAGTGGCTTGCAGCAGCGTGCCGCTGACCAGTGCCGCAGCGGCACCGCTGGCGGCCCGCTGCGCCAGCTCGTCCCAGCCAGCGCTGGCGGCGCGGGCCAGATCGTCCAGGGTCGCGTAGCTCACGGCAAGGGCCTTTAGCGCAGCACGCGGATGCGCTCACCCGCCGCCGTGGCCGCATCGCGCGCCACACCGGCGGCCACACCCGTGCTGCGGGGCACGGCCCGGCCCTGCGCGTCGCTCTCAACCTCAGCGCCCACGGCGATGGCAGCGCCCGCGAGCACCAGCAGTTCGCCGTGGGTGTTGACGCCGGCTTGTTCGCCTGCGTCGTAGTCCGCATTGGCAATGCCCAGTGTGCGCTGGCCGGCTGCGGGCACCGCACCGGCAAAGTTCACATAGCGCAGCGCTGGCAAGGCGGTGCTGGCAGGCACGGTGATGGTGAGCACGATTTTTTCGGTTGTCATGGCTTACTCCAAAAAGCTGGTGGCGGGGTGCGCCAGCGGGGTCACTTTCGCGCCCAGCCGCTGCGCTTGTTCGTCCGTGAGCACGATCTCGAAGCCCACCCCATAGAGTCGGCCGTCGTGCAGCACCGGGCACAGGCCCACCAGATAACTGGTGCCCGGCAGCTCGGACGCTGCCGCCTCGGGCCGGGGGGTTTTCTTGGGCGTGGGCATGGTCAGGCGTTGGTGTCGCTGATCAAATAGCCCGCCTCGGCACCGAGCAGGAAGGGGCGGAAGATGTCGGTGTTGCGCACCAGCTCGATCTTGCCGTCCTCGGTGCGCGTGTCCACCACCGGTTGGCCGCGCTTGCGCAGCGTGTAGCCAAACGAGGGTTCGTAAGGGCTGCGCTCGCTGCCCGTGTTGTTCATGGGCACGTAGGCCAGCACCAGGTTGTCGCCCCAGATGTCGGTCGTCACACCGGTGTCGCTGGCCTTGACGGCGCGGCCCACCACGATGTTGGGGATCTCGAAAATCTCGCGCAGGTCCGCCAGTTGCACCAGGCGCGGGCGGGTGTCGCTCAAAATCGCCTTGAGTTGCGGGTGCCGCTTGAGCACGCGCCAGGCGCTGTAGCCAATCACGAGCGTATTGGGCTCCTTGACCACCTTGGAGCGCACCGCCGCCTTGGCGTCGCTCACCACACCTTCGGGGTCGCTGCTTGGGTCGGTAAAGCGGCTGCTGCCGCTGAGCGCAAGCTTGTTTCCGGTCGGGAAACTGGCCGGGTTTTGCACCAGATCGGCCACCATCACCTCATGGCGCAGCCGAATGCCCTCCACCACTGCGGCGGTGGCGCGTGCCTGCAAGGGGAAGGCCGCCTCGGCGTCCTCACGGTAGTCGATCGGGTACTCGAGGTCGTGCTCGTCGAGCACCACATCGACTTCGCCGATGTTCTCGGGGTTGATGCGGTTGGACTTGGCACGCAGCGCCCGCTCGGTCTGATAGACCTTGAAGTGCTCCTTGCCAAACAGCACGATCTTGCCGCCTTCTTTTTCGATCGGCACAAAGGGCATCAGCACCGCACCCACGAGCTCGTCGTTGGTGTAGCCGCTGGCCAGGTTGGTCAATACCGGGTCAACGACCCGCAGTTTGCTCAAGCGTCCCATGGTGGTGTGGCTCCAGAAGATGTTTGGGTTACTTCAAAACGGCACGGGCGGCACTGGCGTAGTCCACCTTGTGCTGTGCCATGTAGGCCAGAATGGCCCGGTGTTGCTGCAGCCGCTCGGGGTCGGCGCTTTCGGCATAGGCTGCCTCTTGCGCGTCGCTTGCGGCCGCCTCGGTGCCCAGGGCGCGCTCGCGCGTGGCGGCTTCGCCAAACTGCACCAGCTTCGGGCTGGCCTTGAGGCTGGCCTTGAGGCCGTCGATGAGCGCGCTTTTGTTCGCCCCTTCGCCAAACTCCACCGGCTGCGCCTGCTGCGCCAGATGATCCAGTGTGGCCACGATCACCTCGCGGGCCGCGCTCACCAGCCGGCCCTCGCTCACCAGCGCGTCGGCAAAGGCGCTGTGCCCGGCGTGTACACGGGCCGCGCGCTCACGCTCGGCCTCGGCTTCAAGCTGCGCGATGCGCGCCGCCTGGGTCTCGTTGTTGGCGCGCAAGCGCGTGGCTTCCTCTTCGGTCACTTTGGGCTCCTTTTCAGGGTGGTCAAAAAACGCATCTTCGCCGTACTCGACGGTGATCACGCCCGCATCGTCGTCGCCAAAGTTGGGGCTGCGCAAGCCCTTGACGGCAGGCGGCTGGGCCCCCAGAAAGCCGACGTGGCGCAGATAGAAGTTGCCTGGCGTGGGGTTGTTGGGGGCCTCGGGGCTGTAGAAGGCGGCGCTGATCTTTTTGAACGCGCCGGCCGCTACCATGTCGGCAAAGTCCGGGTTCACCTGCGCTGGCAAGGCCCACAGCCCCTCGGGCAGATCGTCGCTGCCCTCGCTGTAGTTCAGGCCCTGCACCCAGCCATAGGCGGGCAGATCGTGCTGGGGGTGGCCGATGACCAGCGGCGCTTCGTGCCTGGCCGGGTCGTAGCCCTGGGCGATGGCCTGCAGTTGCGCCTCGGCAAACTGCAGCGTGCGGCCCGACATCGCGGTGTGGCGGCCGGGCCGGAAAATATGGATGGGCTTGAGTGGGCGGGACATGCCTGCACTGTCGCGCAAGGGGCGCGCCCGCGCCAGACAAAGAGCTTTAGGGTTTTTGGGGGCACGGCCAGCGGCGCGGCCTGCCCGGCCTGCCCGGCCTGCCCGGCCTTACTCCAGTCCGGGCAGGCTGTGCTGGCGTGCCTTGGCGCGCTCGCGCTGCCATTCGTCCACGATCTGGCGCACGCGCATTTCGGTCAGGCCATATTCGCGTGCCAGCTCGCGGTAGTTGTTGCCACAAAAGCGGCTGCACATTTCGCTGTCGCGCGCGCTCAGATAGACCGCCAGGCCCTTGGGCAAGTAAATCGCCATGCCGCCTTTTTCGCTCGAAAGGCGCTGCAACTGCGCCCGCACCTGGTGCGCCCAGGTGCGCAACTGGGCCGCCCAGGCGGGCGCGGGCTGGCTCTGGCCGCAGCGCTCGTCTTGCAGCACCAACGCCTCGTACAGGCACAGCGCCACGTCGCGCATGTCCGGTGTCAGGCCCGCCGGCAGGTTTTGATCCAGCAGTTGCGCCTCGGCTGGCGACAGATGGCGTCCAGTCATGCTCGCACCCCTTGTGCGCCAGCCGGTGCCAGCAGCGCGTCCAGCCCCGGCGGCAGCGGCCGCCCCAGCGCTTGCTGCAGCAGCACCCAGGCCTGCAGGTGCCCGTCATATTGTGCGCCAGCCTGCAAGATTTGCCGTGCGCGCAGCAAAGCCTGCGCCTGCTCGGGGCCGGGCGGCTGCGGCTGCAGCGCCAGCTCGTTTTGCAGCGCCACCAGCACCGTGCGCAACTCGCGCAGGGCCCACTGCTTGAGCGCCTCAATCAACTGCACCAGGTACCGCTCATGCGCCCAGTGCAAATCATCCACCTTGGCCTGGCGCTTGACGTAGGCGGCCAGCGCGCGCTCCGACGGATCGCGCACCACGCCCAGATGGTGCAAAAACAGCCACAGTGCGCGCACCTTGCGCGCCTGCGCGCTGCCGTCCTGGCGACGATCGGGGGCGCGTGCAGCGGCGGCACGCACCTTAAAGCCACAGCGCTTGGCGTGCTCGACCACGGCGCGCAGTGCAGGCACGCCCATCTGCGTGGTCGATGCCGCCTTGCCCGCCGTGAGCAGCATGGTGCGGTAGGTCGGCTCGTCCTGCCCCAGCTCGCGCCGGGCTACGTGGATGAGCCGGATCAGCTTGAGGCGCTGGGCCTCGGTGGTGTCGGGTCGGCTCATGGCTTTACTCCAGTGCTATTGGACGACTCAGGCGCCGGCTTCGGCGTGCGCCTCGAAGGGCCGCACGATGAAGTCCTCCTGCCCCGTGACAATGCTGATGCCGGCGATCCCGCGCACGGCATCGGGGTCCAGGCGCATCGCCTCTTTGTCGGGCTCTTGCTTGCTGCGCACGAAGCGCTCCAGCCCCATGCGCAGCAGGGTGTCGAGCACCTGCTCCACGCCGCGAATGCTCACGCTGGGCGGGCGCACGCGCCAGCTCACCTCGCCCGTGACCAGGTTGACCGTTTTGCCCAGGCGGTCGTTTTCGCCGCACAGTTGGGTGCGGTTCGCCTCGGCCCAGGTCTGAATGCCCGCCATCAGCGCGTCCATGCGCTGCTGCAGCTCGGCCAGCGCGGGCTGGTGCTGCTGCGTCAGGCCAGCGATGCCGTCGTTCATGGTGGCGCGCTCGCGCTCGAACTCGCGCTGCAGGTCGCCCAGGATTTTGATCTGCTCGGCGGCTTCGTTTTTGCTTTGCGGCACGCAAACCAGGGTTTTGCTTTTGATACGTGTGGCCATGGTGATATTTCCTTTCGTGGTGAGTGAAAAAGTGAGGCGTGGGTGAAGGGGTGAAGGGTGAGTGCCTGGATGGCGCAGGGCTCAAGCCGGCCCGCCTTTGAGCTGCTGCAAGCGCGCGCGCACCTCTGGCGGCATCGGGGCCGCCTGGCGGCTGTGTTGTTCGATCGCTGCCAGTGCCGGGTCTTTGCCGCCATGGCGCTGGCTCAGCGCCTGCTCCACGCTCAAGGCTTGGCCGCGCCGCGCCGCTTCGCTTTGCGCCTCGGCGCTGGCCTCGTTCCGGTCGGCCAGGCCCGCCAGCACGCTGTAGAGGTAGCCGTGGCTTTTCATGGGCAGCTCCAGGCGCCCGCTGTCGCGCCCGGCCAGCATCTGGTCGATGGCCTGCGCCCACGCCGCCGCCGGTGCCGCCCAGTCTCGCCCCTTGAAGCTGATGCTCTGGCGCTCCAGGTCGGGCAGCAGTTGCAGCAGCAGCTTGATCTTCTTGGCCGGCGTCAGGCGCTGTTTGGGCGGGGTGAACAAGGCCAGGTACTGCAACACGCGCGCCCCCAAGGGGATGCTCACGCTGGCCAGCCGGGCCACGGCGCGCTGGTTGTCTTCGTGCGCAAACAGCACGGCCAAGTCCAGCTCGCTGCCGCAGGTGGGGCAAGACAGGTCGCTCACAGGCTTGCCCCCATCCAGAGCACCAGCAGGCCCAGCAGCAGCGCGCCCAGGCACAGCAGCAACAGGGTGCGCGCTACGCGCCCGGGGCGCAGCCGCTGGCGTTGCACGGGCCCCACAATCACACCCGGAGCAAAGGGGTAGCGCGGCTTCATGGCTGCACCCGGGCAGAGATGCGCCGGGCCTCGGGGCAGGTTTGCAGCGCATCGATGATGGCGGCAAAGCCATCGCTAAACAGCCCCAGGCGGCGCGTCTGCGTGCCGTCGGGCTCAGTGATGCAGATCAGCCAAGTGCGCATGGTCAGCACCCCGCAATCACTTGTGCATCCACCTTGGGCCACCCGGCGCGTGCAGCCGCATTCATGGCGCGGCTCACCAGGTTGTTGACCACCAGCGGATAGCAAATGCTGCGCGCATCCTGCGCGCGCCCTCCGCGTGGCACGTGCAGCAGGCGGGCGCGGATCGCGTCGGCGGCATCGGTGGCAAACACGTCCTCAAAGCGCAGACCCAGGCGCACCAGCTTGCTGCGCAGGTAGCCCTCGAGGTCATTGTCCAGCGCCTCCAGCTCCACCACCTCGCAGCGCTGCATGACTTCGCGCACCTCCGGGTTTTGGCTGTTCAAGCGCTCGCGCAACTCGGGCTGGGCGATCAGGGCCACACCCAGCAGGCGCTGCATGCCGTCCTTGAGCTCCAAAAAACGCTTCAAATGCTTGAGCGTGGCCGTGGGCAGGCAGTGCGCCTCTTCGATCAGCAGCAGGTGGCGCCGGCCGGCGCGGCGGCTCGAGCGCAGCAGCTCGTGCACCTGCCGAAAGCGCGCCTCCGGGCTGCTCTTGATCTTGAGCTGCGGGTGCAGCGCGTAGGCAATCGCCTCTGCAATGTGGCCGCTGCGCAGGGTCTTGCCCTTGCTGTCGCTGGCTTCCATCGCCAGCACGTAGGGGCGCATCACCAGCACCTCGCTGCCCTCGGTGCGGATGCGCTCCTCCAGGTCTTCGGCCAGTGTGCTCTTGCCCGCGCCCGACTCGCCCACCACCGCCACGAAGCCGTGGTGCCGGGCACAGTCGAGCAGCGCGGCGCGCACGTGGCGCACGCTGGGGCTTTGGTACACGTCGTCGCTCGACTGCACATCGTCAACGAACGGGCTGCGCGCCAGCCCAAAGTGCTGGCGTGCCTCAAGGCTGAGGGCTTGGTTTTGCAAAAGCATGGAATGGTCCTCCGGGGGGTGGGTGGGTTGGTGGGGTTGGGGGGCTTGGGTGAGTTCCAGGGCGCAAGCGCTTAAAACGGCCTGCACGGCGTTTTTGGGGTCTGGGGTAGCCTGGGTATGGACTTTTGTTTCTGCCGCCTCGCAGGCGGTTTTTACGTGTCGTAAAAACCCATTGGCGTAGCGGCCATTGATCGCCTTTTGCACGACTATGTAGGAAACGCACAGTTGTTGCGCAATCTGGCGGTTGCTGTGGCCCTGCGCGCGCAACGCCAGCATCTGCTGCACCAGCTCGGGCGTGACCTTGATCGGGCGGCTCATACGGCACCTCCACCGGCTACCATGCGCAGGCCGGCGCGCAGCGTCAGGCGCTCTTGCAGCGCCTGCAGCTCGTCTTCGGGCACGCCCTCGGGGTACCAGGCGCGCACCTGGGCGGCCTTGGCTGCGTCCATCACCACGCCGCAGCGCGACAGCGCGCTGGCCGCCTCAAACGGGCTCAGCACCCGCGCCGCGGCCGTGGCACGGGTGGCAGTGGGCAGCAATTCGGTGCCGCGCTTGGGCATAAAAATGCGCTGCGGTGCCTGCTCGATGACCTTGAACGGGTCGATGCGGCCGCCAAATGGGAGCACCTTGGCCTTGCGCTTGGCCTCGGCCTCGGCGTCTGTGTCGGCGTCCATGGCGTAGCGCGCCACCTCTTTGCGGTTGGCATCGAGCACGGTATCGGGCGGGCGCTTGTAGTCTTCGTCGATGATGTTGGCGTCTTCGCGGAACCCGCCCTCGTCGCGCTGCACCAGCGGCACCGTGTGCAGCGTTTCGTTGCCGTCGGCATCGGTGTCCACCACCACGGCGCTGTCTAGGTTGTAGGGGTTGAGCGCCACTTGCAGCTTCTCGCCCACCATCACGCCCGGCACGCTGCGCACGTCGAACTCGCGGCCCTTGAAGGGCACGGTCAAGGTGTCGCTCACCTGGCGCGGCTCGGGCTGGTGCGAGAGCAGCTCGCGGCACACCTGCAGCGGCGGGGCCAGCCGCAACTGCTCGGGGGCAATGCCGAGCCACTGCTCGTAGCGCGTTTTGCCGTGGCGGCTGTGGACCTGGTTGGCGTTGTACCAGCGCACCCAGCGCTGCGCCTGGGCGTTGAGGTCGTCCAGGTCGCGCACCGGGCGCAGGCTCAGCCCGCTCTCAAAGCCGCGCTCGATCAGGTCGCGCGCTTTTTCTACCTGGCCGGTGGCGCGCGCGTTGCCCGGCGCGTGGGCAATCAGCTTGACCTGCAAGCGCCGTGCCAAGTTGGCAAACAGACCGCTGGTGTTGGCGCTGCCCCGGTCCATCATGAGCACGAACGGCACGCCGTGGAACGGATCACCCTCGCGCTGCTGGATGAACTGCAAAAAGCTCTCGCTCAGGTTGGCCCCGCTCTCGGCCCCCAGCACGTACCACACCGCGATGCAGCCGCTGTAATGGTCGGTGGCCTCGTAGCTCCAGACCCGCTCGGCCTCGATCCGCTTGAGGTTGGCCGGCTTGTTTTTGTAGAACTGGTCCGCCTGCATCACCTGCAGCCCGCTCTCGGCCTTGCTGCTGGCGCTGAGGTAGTAGAGCACGCACAGGCTGGCGTCGATCTGCCAGACGTGGTTGGGGTGCAGGCTCCTGAGCTCCACCGCCGGGCTGGGGCGGTTGATCTGGTCCGGGTGCATGCCGTAGTAGCGCAGCGCGCGGGCAATCGCGCTCACGCTCAGGGGCAGGATGGCCCCGCTGTCGGGGTCGATGCGCTCGGCGCGCACCTCGCCGTTGGCGCGCAGCATCTGCACCGCCTGGCCTATCGAGAGCAGGCGTTTTCGGTTTTTGCGGTGGCTCTGCATCAGCAGCGCGCTGATGGCGATAGCCTCGGTGCGGCTGAGCGAGACCGCGCCGGCATCGCTGCGCTGCTTGCGTTCGGGCTTCATAGTGACCTTGTTGAGGTAGCGGTGCAGGGTGGGCAGGCTCACGCACAGCTCACGGCAGGCGCTGTCGTACAGGGCGGCCTTGCCGCCCTTGGGGGCCGCGGCCGCCATCTGCGCGATCTGCACCAGGCGTTCGACGGTGACGGGGTTGAGGGCCATGGCTGCTGGGGCGGCTGGTGGGGTTGGTGGGACTACGCTGGTTCAGAGTCTTTCCACCACTGATCCATTTCGGCCAACAGCTTCTGATCGGCGGCCTTGCTCACGTCGGGCAGGTTGAACTCCTCGCGCAGGGCGCTCAGGCGCGCCTGCACCTGGCCCACCAGGCCGGCCATATAGACCTCGCGCCGGGCGCCCCTTTCGGGCTGGTGCTGGTTGAGCGCCAGCAGCGCCTGGCGCAGCCCGCCCAGCACCGCCCCTTCGGCATCGCGGGCAATGGCGGCGGCCTCGCGCATCAGGTGCGTCAGCCGCTCGTCGGGCGCCAGGCACTCGATCGCTATGGCCTTGCGCTCCAGCGCATCGATGCGCCGGTTCTTTTGCTCCAGCAGCTTGGCCTCGGCCGCGCGCTCCAGCCGCTCTTCGCGCAGCCGGGCGCGCAGCTCCTTGACCGACATGCTGGCAATGTCGTCGAGCTTGAGCTCGCCGGTCTGGCCGGTGAGCATCAGTTCTTCGATCTGCTCGTCGTCTAGGATCAGCAGCTCGAACAGCTTGCTTTGGTTGCCGATGGCTTTCAAATGTGCCTGCGTTGGCACATTTGCGAACTTGGTCGCGGCCTGCATGAAGCGAGCGGCCACGTAACGATCAAGGTTCAGACCATCAAGGCGAGCGACGAACTTCCCATGCCCGCAAGCCGTTTTCAGCACGCACAGGCCCTTGCCCATCTCCAGGCAAGCCTCCACGCTGCGGCGCATGTTGGCGGCAATGTCGCGCTGGATCAGGTCGGGGTCGGTGCAGTCGGCCGGCAGTAGGTAGCCCACCTGCTGCGCCACGGCGCGCACGGCGCTGTCGTGCTGGGCCAGCGCCAGCGCGGTGCTGGCGGCGTCGGCCCGCATCAGGGCCATGGCAGCCGCCACTTTGGGCTGGTCGATGCAGGCGTCGGTGAGGTCAATCACTGGGGAGGTGTTGGGTATGCGTGCCATGGTTTTTCAGTCGGGGTTGCGGGTAAAACGGTTGCGGGCCTCATCGACTTGGCGCTGCGCCCGCTCGATGCTGCTAAACACTTTGATGGCCTGCTGCGGCAGGCGCGGCGTCAGGCGCCACAGCCCGGTGCCCTCGTCGCGCTCGGCCAGGCCGGCGCTGCGCAGGTTGTCCAGGTCGCGGGTGATCACGGCGGCGCTGCAGCCCACGCCGCGCGCCAGCGCGATGGGTGCCATGCCCTGCACCGTGTCGCCAAACAGCGCCAGCACCACTTGCAGCAGGCGCTGCTGGGCCGCGTTGGTGTAGTCGGTCTTGCGCGCCGGGCCGGCTGCCCTGGCCCCTCTCACAGGGCGGCCCCCGTGCCGGCCACGCTGTGCTGCGCCCGGTAGGCGGCCAGGCGCGCGCACTGGGCGCGCTCGCGCTCCAGGTGCAGGCGCACCAGGAGCTGAATGCGCTCGGCCAGCGGCCCGGGCGGCACGTTCAGGCGGCCGTAGTTGGTTGCGATGGCAAAGCCGCGCTCCATCTCGGGCACCTGGCGCACCAGGGCGTAAGTCCGTTCTTGCTCATTCATGTCCAAACTCCAGTTCCGGCTCCAGGCAGTGAGCCACGTTGTGCTGGTGGTAGGCCACGCGCTCCAGGTGCAGGCGCAGCGCAGTGGCGGTGGCCTGGGCGTCGGCCGCCGCCGGGTTGGCGTAAAAGTCGGTCAGCAACTGCAGCGCCTGGGCAAAGCCGCTGTTCATCTCCACCATGTCGGCATGGCCGGCGCTCTTGCCCGTGGGCACCTCGATGGCCATGCGCCCGGCGCACGCCGCCAGCCAGTCGCTCACAAAGTGGCAGCCGCAGGTGTGCTCGTAGGTGGGCACCAGGCAGACCGGCAAGCGCGCGCTGGCCAGCCACTTGTACAGGCTGTCGTGCGTCACCCCCATGCGGTCGGCAATGCGCTCCACGCTCAGGTTGCGCCGCTCCAGGGCGTAGTCCTTGCACAGGCGCAGCGCCTGCACCAGGCTGTTGGCGCGCACCCGTTTCCAGTTGCGGCGCATCACCGGAAACCCCCTTGCCGCGCGGCTTCCAAACAAAAACCCGGTTTCGCCACGCGCAAACGGCTTTGCTGCTGGCACAGTTCAGGCATCCCAACACCTGCCGGGGGCCAGCACATGAACACCGACATGAACAGCGCAGACTTCGACGAACTCGCCGGCCGCATCGACGGCGTGGCCCAGGCCGTCATGCTTTTGGGCGCAGCACTGGAAATGCAGCGCCTCATGGACGGCCCCTACTGGTGCGCGCTGCTGCGCCAGGCGCGGCCCGAGGCGCTGGCGACAACCCCGCTGCGCCAGGCGTCGCGCCGGCTGCTGCAGCGCATGGCGCACCAGCTCGACGACGCGCGCCGCGCGCGTCAGGCTCGCCCATCACCGTCTGATCGATGAGAAAGCCTGCGGCATCGCGCTGGCCTTTGAGGAACTGGCGCAGCGTGGGCCACTGCTGCGGCTTGGCTTTGCGGCTGTTCATGCTGCGCCCCCGGCTTCTGGGTCGGGCTTGAGGCCCAGCAGCACCGCCCCCTGGTGCGCCTTGCCGCGATAGCCGCGGTTGCGGCCACGCATCAGGTCCGTCAGGGTGGTGCGGGGCACGCCGTAGCTGCGCGCCAGCTCGGTCACGACCACGCCGTGGGCCCGAATCCAGGCGTGCGCCGTCTCGGGCGTCTGCGGGTAGGGCGGATGCGGCGGCAAAGGGGATGGGCGGCTGTGCTTCATGTGGGGCTCCTCGTGGTAAATTGGGGGGCTGCGTGTGGTGCTTGGGCTGGTTTTGCGGTCTGATGGGGCTATTGTAGGTTTGATTTTCAAACCTTGTCAAGAGTTTTTTGGAGAAAAGTTTGATTGGCAAACTGATCAGAGAAGTGATGGCGGCCAAGAGACTGACCCAGCAAGATCTGGCCGATCTCACCGGCTCAAGCTTGAGCCGCGTGAAGGCCATCACTTCTGATCGCGTGGCGAAGCTGAAGCCCGGCGAAATCAAGGCGCTGGTTGAAGAGCTTCACGTCAGCGCCGATTGGCTCGCCACCGGCGCGGGGCCGATGTTTCGCCT
>BBPE01006699.1_pt2 | contig 17583 bp, 12 predicted proteins | sample 1344301 | NCBI WGS metagenome assembly BBPE01 (sample SAMD00019089, study PRJDB2971) | groundwater metagenome | isolation source: The Cedars highly-alkaline
CTTCAGGAATTTCCTGTTCCATTGTAGCAATAAGATCGCTCATTGATTCTACCTCTGTCCCATAATATTTTTGTAAAGCTCTTATGATAGAATCTTCCTTAGCAACCACACTTTTAACCTTACAATCCAACATAAATTGAAGGTCATCCATAATATTTATATTCAATGGATCTGCTATTGCAATGGCGAGGGTATTGTTTTCAAATCTTACCGGAATAATGTTATATATCTTTGCAACAGATGCCGAAATCTTATCTATAACATTTCTCTGAATTTCTAAATTATCAAGGTCTACTGTTTCAATGCCCGCTTGAAACCCAAGGGCCTGAAGCACATCTTCTTCAGAAACAAATCCCAACTCAATAAGAACTCTTCCAAGAAACTTTCCGGATGTTCTTTGTTCTTCAAGCGCCTGTTCCAGCTGTTTCTCTGTTACAAGTCCCGCCTCTTTTAGCATTCTCCCCAGCGATCTATATATTCTTCTTTCTTCAACCATATATCACCTAGCACCTATCACCAGGACACCTGTATTTCGTATCCCGTCTTTACAAACGACAGCTTTTACCTGTTATCTGTTGCCAGTTACCAGTCACCTTAACTTTAATCTTCTATCTTCTATCTTCTATCTACTATCTACTATCTACTATCTACTACTATTTACTATCTACTATTTCCTACCTACTTTTTTTCTGCGATATTTCCTTTATCTTTGCCTGCATCTGCTCAGTGTCAAAACACTTTGTTATTGTCTCACCATATGAAATAATACCTCTTCCATATAAATCAAAAAGATGTGCATCAAAGGTCTGCATGCCATATTTTGCGCCAGTCTGTATATCACTTGTAATTCTATATGTTTTTTTATCCCTTATCAAGGCCTGTATTGAAGATGTGGTTATCATAATCTCAAAGGCTGCAACCCTTCCTTTGCCATCTGCTTTGGGAAGTAACTGTTGACATAATATCGCAAGAATACTGGTTGAAAGTTGTGTTCTTATCTGGTCCTGCTGGTGTGTAGGAAATACATCTATAATACGGTCAACTGTCTGTGCCGCACTTACAGTATGAAGTGTTGCCATAACAAGGTGACCTGTCTCTGCTGCCATAACAGCCGCTTCAATTGTGGCAAGATCCCTCATTTCACCAACAAGTACTACATCAGGATCCATACGAAGCGCCCTTACAAGTCCCTCTTTGAAAGACGGAACATCTACCCCGAGTTCTCTCTGGGTAACAAGACCTTTTTTATGCGTATGGTAATATTCTATCGGATCTTCAATTGTAATGATATGACAGTCCCGTTCAACATTTATATAATCAAGCATCGTTGCAAGGGTTGTTGTTTTTCCACTTCCCGTAGGACCTGTTACAAGTATAAGTCCCCTCGGTTTATGTAGTATGTCTTTTATACCTGGTGGAATTCCAATCTGCTCAAAGGTAAGAAGTTTATTAGGAATCATACGAAGTGAAACCCCAATTGTTCCTTTTTGTTTATGTATTGAAACACGAAATCTTGCAACATCCCCGAATGCAAAACCAAAGTCCATTCCTCCCTGTTCATGAAGTTTCTGCTGATGCTCCGGACTTGTTATAGATTTCATCAATTCTTCTGTATCATCAGGTGTAAGCGACGCGCCAGAGACTCTATGTAATATACCATGTAGACGAAGTGTAGGCGGACTGTCCACAATCAGATGTATATCTGATGCACCCATATCCACACACATCTGAAGAATTTCACTTATATCTGGCATAGACCTCCTTAGAGCACCAGAGCACCAGAGCACCAGTCGCCAGTCACCTGTCTTTACTACCTACTACCTACTACCTACTATTTTTACGCTATATCCTGCTGTGTTATACGCAAAACTTCTGGCAGGGTTGTTATCCCTACAAGCACCTTTCTAAAACCATCTTCCCTGAGTGTTTTCATTCCTGCTTCTCTTGCCTTCATTTTTATAACATTGCTCGGAGATCTTTCAAATATCAGTTCTCTTATCTTATCATTCATTATCAGAAGTTCATATATACCTTTTCTTCCCCTGAAACCTGTTTGTGAACACTCATTACATCCCCTGTCCTTATAAATTATCCTGCCTTCTAAATCAGACCTTTTCCAGCCTGCGGCTGCAAGTTCCTGGTCTGTTGGTTCATAAGGTTCTTTACATTTTTCACATATGGTCCGGATAAGCCTTTGTGCAAGGACCGCCTGAACAGCAGAAGCAACAAGATACGGTTTTATACCCATATCAATTAAACGGGTTATGGCACTTGGCGCATCGTTTGTATGAAGTGTTGAAAATACAAGATGCCCCGTAAGTGCAGCCTGTATCCCAACACCAGCGGTCTCATAATCACGCATCTCTCCTACCATAATGACATCAGGCGCCTGACGCAACATAGCACGAAGTCCACTTGCAAATGTAAGCCCTATCTGTGGTTTTACATGAACCTGATTAATGCCTGTTATCTGGTATTCAACAGGGTCTTCTACTGTTATAAGTTTTCTGTTGGGCTTATTTATACTTGAAAGTGCGGCATAAAGAGTGGTTGTTTTCCCACTTCCCGTAGGACCTGTTACAAGAAGTATACCATTGGGTGATTCTATAATTTTTACAAACTTTTCAAGGTCTTCTTCCATAAAACCAAGTTCAGGAAGACTTTTCATCATTCCGGTTTTGTCAAGTATTCTCATAACAATACTTTCGCCATGGATACCGGGTATATCAGACACACGAAGATCAAGCTGCCTTCCGGCAAATACAATCATAATACGTCCGTCCTGTGGAAGCCTTCTTTCTGCAATATCCATACCTGCCATAAGCTTAATCCTTTGCAAAACAGAAGCCTGAAGCCTTCTGGGAGGTGCCGGAATCTCCTGTAACACACCATCTATCCTGAAACGGATACGCAACCTGTTTGAAAGAGGTTCTATATGAATATCAGAAGCTCTTGTCCTGAATGCTTCATGTATAAGAAGTGAAACAAGTTTAATAACAGGAGCTTCTTCTTCTTCAACAGAAACTGTTTTTTCCTCTTCTTTTATTAATGCGAGTTCCTGTTTGGTTAACCCCTGTATCATTGTCTCAACTGTCTCTGATACCATTGGATAGTATACCCCAAGACATGTTTTCATATCATCTTCTGTTGACCGAACAACCTCTACATTACATTTTAAAAGCATCCTCAGTTCATCTATCATTACAAGATTATCAGGATCAAATGTAGCAACTGTAAGAGTATTATTTTCAAACTGGACCGGTATAATGCGATAGCGATAGGCAACCTGAGGTGTAATTATGCTTATAACATCAGCAGGTATTTTTAAATCAAGAAGAGAAATTGTCTGTGCCCCAAAATGTGCCGATATTACTTTCAGAACTTCTTTTCTTGAAAGAAAACCCAGTTCAACAAGCACTTCTTCTATGGGACTGCCTTTTTCAGAATGTCCAAGCAACACCTTTTCTGATTGCTTTTTTGTTAATAACCCTAACTTGCGCAAAACATCACATAGTTCTTGCGCAGGCACAGTCATTTTCCCCTCCATTAAAAGGCTATATGGGGTCAACTCTATTTTCTTTTTTTAATAATACTACATTGGTTTTTTAGAGAAAATAGAGTTGACCCCACTAAATGCCTGAATAAACTTATCTTTTAAAAATAACCCAAAATCCCAACATAATAATTATTATTGAAACAATATAAAAATCATAATATCTTATAAAATCCATCATTTTGTTTTTTACCGAATATTTTAAAGATGACAGCACCTCTTCAATAGTTTCTTCACCTGTGAACATAACAGAATTTTTCATTTTTTTTGTGTTATAAATAATGGATTGTATTTTAAGTTTGTCAAAAATGTAATCACCTTTTGCTACCTTGCGGGGTAAAAGTTTTTTACAGACCAGATCCCGAATAGTTTTTTCATCTGTATTAAAAATTTCTGCAACCTGATTTATATTAAAATATGAGTGTCTCATGCTTTCCCACTTTAAATAAGGTTTCAAGGTGTTGTAGAGTATTCTGTCATTTGTTCTAGTGCCTTAACCGTCATCCATAAAAATTTATTTACAGGTGTAGGTAGATTAAATGATACTGCATTTTGGACAACTGCACCGTTTATTGCATCAATCTCTGTTTTTCTTTTTGCTAAAATATCCTGCAGCATTGAAGATCTGTTCTGTGATGTAAGTTTTGCTGTGTCTTGTGTTTTTTCTGTCATATCAGGATATAAAAATTTTATACCAATTTTATCTCCAACACAAACTGTTTCTTGGACAGCAGTATCCATAATATCTGATGAATACTCTGACTCAAGAAGTTTTCCATTCGAAACTTTCAAGATAGCTGTTAATGCATTGATGCCTGTATTTATCGCAAGCTTTGTCCACAGTGTATCAGAAACCCTGCCTGTAATTTTGGCATCAAAACCAGCAGATTTTATAACATTAAGTATTTTTTTAATTCTCTCGCCGGCTGCACTGCCTGTTTGTTTATAAAAATATCCGAAAATAGTTTCGCCTTTGCCTGCATACCTTATACAACCGTTTTTAAGAAAAGTAGACCCCTCTGATGTTGTTCCTGCAAGCAGACTTTCTTTTTTGATAAATCTGCTCATACTTTCAGCATTGCCAATGCCATTCTGAAGTGTAAGAACAAATGCAGAGTCCAAACACGGCAACCAATATCTTATAGCCTGTTCTGTGCTGTATGATTTTACAGCAAGAATGACAAGTTCAAGGTCTTTTATCTTTGAGGGGTCAGATGTTGAATGGACCTTCACCTGTTTTAAGCCCCCGATATCTTCAATATTTATATATTCTGAGGACAAAGCTTTCGCCCTTTCCTTCCTGTGGTCAAGCAGCCAGACATCCTGTCCTGCTCTTGAAAGAAATCCGGCAAAAAGGCAACCTATCGCACCCGGTCCAATTATTCCTATCTTCATAACTTAGGTATTATTTTTAAGAAAAACGCCTCTAATGTCTCTCTCGGTTGTGTAACAAGAAATTGAAGGTCGGGGTTCTGAGATAAAACTAATTCTTTTATTTTATCCAAAGTTTGAGAAGATAATAAACCCGTTTGAATCTGTATTTTTGAAGAGTCTTTAAGAAGTTCCTGTATAGAACCTGTGGCACAAACCGACCCATTAAAAAGAATGGCAATCCTGTCACACACATCCTCTACATCTGCAAGAAGATGACTTGAAAGGAAAACTGTCTTTCCTCTGGAACGAAACTCTTTTATCAAATCTTTTATCTGATGGGTTCCCAGAGGGTCCATACCGGCGGTTGGTTCATCAAGTATAACAAGTTCCGGGTCATTTATAAGTGCCTGTGCCAAACACAGTCTTCTTGCCATACCTTTTGAATACTCGCCCAACGGTCTTTTTTTCGCTGCCCTCAGTCCCACAAGGTCTATAAGATATTCTATTCTTTTTTTTCGTTCATATGATGGGATGCCAAAAAGTTTCCCATAAAAATCAAGTGTTTCTTCTGTGTTTAAATATTTGTAAAGATATGATTCTTCGGGTTGATATCCTATCCGGTGCCTTATTCTTATATCCCTGGGATGATATCCCAAGATGGAAATTCTTCCCCCGGTCGGAAACAGAAGCCCCTGTATGCAGTGTATAATTGTTGTCTTACCTGAACCGTTTGGACCAAGAAGTCCAAAAACTTCTCCTTTTTGGACATTAAATGAAACATCCCGGACAGCGGCAACCCTTTCTCTGCGCCAGAAGTCTTTGAAGGTCTTTGTTAATCCGATAACATCAATAACTGTGCCATTCTGTTGGACTTGTCTACTGACAGGAAGATCTGTTTTTTCGGTTGTCAAATTCCTATGTCTCCAAACTTTATTAGTCTTGCACTGTTAAATATTACAATAATTGAACCAACTGTATGAAGAATTGCTGCAAAAACAGGACCAAGAATTCCTAACCCTGAAAGCAGAAGCCCTGTTACAACAAACAAAGCCCCAAACAGAAGATTCTGATTTATTACATTTTTTGACTTTCTTGAAAGAATCACAATGTCAGGGATTCTTCCAAGATCATTATTCATAAGCGCAATGTTTGCACTATCTATCGCAAGGTCATTTCCTGCTGCTCCCATGGCAATTCCTATGTTACCTGCTGCAAGTGCAGGAGCATCATTGATGCCGTCGCCTACAACTGCAACATTGTATTTTTGTTTCAGTAGATTAACAATACTTAATTTACGATCAGGCAGGCACTCTGCTTCAACATTTGTGCATCCCAATTCATCTGCAACCTTTTTTGCCCTGTTCCACTTATCTCCTGTAAGCATAAATATGTGTTTGCATCCAATTGATTTTAGATGCTGTGTTGCATTTTTTGCATCATCCCTTGTTTTATCCTCAATATATATTACGCCTGAAAATCTATTGTCTATAGAAACATAAAGCCCCGCCTCTTCTTCTTCTTTTTCAAGTTCTTTAACTGCTTCTGTTTCAAGCCATCTGTGTTTTCCTATTTTTATTGTCTTATCCTCAATAATGGCACTTATACCTTTGCCTGCTGTTTCAATGACATTTTTCGTATCTAAAAATGATATTTCCTTTTGTTTCGCAAAATCGGTTATCGCTTTTGCAACAGGGTGATTGCTGTGCCTTTCTACAGAATAGACATATTTAAGAAGTTCATCCTCAGATATATTTTTTGTCTTTATTTTTGAAACTGTTATATCAGCAGTTGTCAGTGTCCCTGTCTTATCAAAAACAACACAAGATATATCTGCCGAAGATTCTAATATATTCACATCTTTTATAAGTATACCAAGTCTTGCTGCGGCAGAAAGTGCAGCAACAAGTGCAGTAGGGGTTGCAAGTATCAAGGCAAACGGACAGGCAACAATGATTGCCGAAATTGCCCTTGTTATATCTTTTGTAAAAAACAATATGAAGCCGGCAATCATAAGAATGGTCGGAACATACCAAACCGAATATTTATCAATAATTCTCATAAAAGGGGTTTTTGTTCTTTCAGCATCTGTGATAAGTTTTTGTATTTTCCCAAGCGTTGTATCCATGCCTACCTTTGTAATAGACACATCAATAACTCCATTGAGATTTATTGTCCCTGCAAATACATTATCGCCGATATTCTTATCAGACGGGATAGCCTCCCCTGTTACAGATGCCTCCTGCACACTTGAATAGCCCGAAACAACCTTCCCATCAGCAGGTATTGATTCGCCAACCCTTACCCTTATTATATCTGAGGGTTTAAGTGTTGATGAGGGAACATCTTCTTCTTTTTCCTCTTTTATAAGATGTGCAATTGAAGGAGTAAGATGCATGAGTTTTTCTATAGAGGCTCTTGCGCCTGTGGCTGTTCTTGTAAGAATCAACTCCGAAAAAAGAAGAAGAAAAGCGACTGTTCCGGCCGTTCTAAAATCCCCGATGGCAAAACACCCTAATATTGCAAGTGCGACAAGTTCAGACATACGCATCCTTGCAGACAATATATCTTTTATCACATTGTAGAATATAGGAATTGAAAGAAGTAGACTTCCCACAAGTGCGGATGCATCTGCTGCTGTTTGTCCTGATGTAAGAAATTGTTGTGCAAGATATGAATTAAGTATCAGAACCCCCCCTATCAATGTAAGGGCAATCTCAATCCATACAATATTCATCTGAACATTACGTTCAGGAGAACAAGATATAGAAGGTTTATATGTATGCATAATATTTAAGGAGATAGTAGATAGTAGATAGTAGATAGTAGATAGGGGAAAAATCTAAAATAAAATTTCAAATCCCAAATATTCCAAACGACAGCTTTTCACATGTTTTGGTCTTGAACATTGGTTATTGTTTGGTGCTTGGAGTTTGGTTATTGGTTCCCACCTCCCACCTCCTACCTACTACCTCCTATCTACTATCTACTATCTACTACCTCCTACCTACTTTCTTTTCCTATCAATATTCTTATCTGGTCAGAGGGGCTCGTTCTCTTTATTATATATTTATCCTCTGTTTTTGCTAAAACCCGTTTTATTGTACTCTGCCATAAAAAATTTTTTACAATTTTTGGATTTTCCTTATATTGTGAAAACAGGCTCTTAAAATAAGATGCATCGGCTCTTGCTTCCTCAATTGTTCTGTTGCTGTATATCCTTGCATCTTCAAGAACAGATGTGGCGACCCCTCTTGCCTGTTCCAATGTTTTGCTATAATATCCGAGTGCCTCATTGATTTTTCGTCCCCTTTCCTGTCCTGCCCTGATAACCTCTTCAAAATCTCTCTTCACAAAGAAAGGAGGAGATATGTCTTCAAGGTCAATTCTTTCTATGATTATTCCGGAATTGATTTTTTCCAATTGGCCCTGAACATTTTTCCTTATAAGTTCTACAGCCTTGTGTCTTTCAAACATAGCAATATCTACAGCCAGACTCGCATATACTTTTACGGCTTCAGACTCAATAATACGGGATAACACATATTCAGGATTTGCAATTTCTAAATATGCGATAGGGTCTGATATCTTATATCTTGCAGTAAGATTTATATTAATAATATTTGTATCTGCTGTTAGAACATATCCATCAATATCCGGTTTAAGTGTAGAACGAGCCTGTTCTCTACCTGTTCTGTCCCAGAAGCAGTTTATCTGAAGTGTATGGACACGTCCTGTTGGAACTTTAACAACCTCATCTACCGGATATGGAAAAGCCCAGTGAAGGCCTGGGGATAATACCCTTTCTGCTGGTAGCCCTCTAATCTTCCCGAACCTTAAAACTATCGCAGACTCATACTGTTCTACTGTAAATATTGAGGATAAGAAGAAAATCAAAAGAGCCAATCCCATAAGAATCTGAAGCAGCTTGAAACTTACACTCAGTGCTTCCGATAGTGCGCCCATAGGTGTCTGTTGACCATTTTTAAGTTGTTCTTCTTTCTTTTCCATATCCACATCTTTTATAAAGAAATACGAACACTAAATAACAAGGAGATAGTAGAGAGGAAATGGAGCCCCCTACCTACTACCTACTATCTACTATCTTTTTCTCCTTCTAATAAATCAAAAGGGGGGGTTCTTGTATCAAGAATAACCGTAGATTTCTGTTTCAGCGTCTCTTCTAATGCTTCAAGTTTTTTTAAAAATATTGCAAACTCTTCGTTTTCCTTAAATACTTCATAATACTTTGTAGCTTCTGCATCTGCCTGTCCTTTTATTATCCTACCTTGCGATTCTGCCCGTACAATAATCTTTTCTTTTTCAGAGTCTGCCATTGCTCTTATTCGTATGGCTTCGGCCTCTCCTTCTGCTCTGTATTTTTTTGAGAGCCTTTCTCTTTCTGCCCTCATTCTCTCAAATACCTTTTCAGTTACAGCTTCTGGAAGAAGAAGTCTTTTTATCTTGAAAAAAGCAATCTCTATGCCATATCTTTCATATGACTCTTTTGCAACAGGTCTTAAAATATCTTCTTCTATCTGGTCAAATTTCATTTTTTCCCTATCAGTAGAAATAAAACTGCTTAAGGGGTATGTTCCTATAACAGCATTCTGATAACTTCTTACCAGCCCTTCAAGATTTTTTTGTGCTTCATAAAAATTCCCAAGACTGGTAAGAAATTTTAAAGGATCTTTTATTCTCCAAGCTACAGTCCCAAGCACAATTATATTTTTTGCATCCTTTGTAAATGTCTCTTCAATTCGTCCGTCAAAAACCTGCAACCTTGCATCAAACTTACGAACCTTTTGCACAGGGAAAGGAAACTTAAAATAAAGCCCGGCTTCTGTGATACTTCTTGTTGGTTTATCAAATGTTGTTACAACCGCAACCTCTCCAAATCTTACCTGAAATGTAATTGCGGTAAGTAAAAGTATGATGCCGACTATTGCGGCAACCATTATTGAAAAAATAGATTTCATCGTTTGTTTTCCTCCTTTTCCATAAAAAGCATCTCAGGCGTAACTTTTTCTTCCAAATTTATAACTGTTATCCTGCCAGCAGATACACCAGATGGAAGTATGTATTTTCTGGTAGGCGAGAGCGCTATTTTTAAACTATCAAGATACAATTTCATCCTGTAGTATAATGGAACAACCCTTTCTGATAATAACCGCTGTGAAAATCTCTCAGCATCAGAAGAAGCAAGAAGAACTGTCCTTGCGGCATAACTTTCTGATTGATAGATAAGAGAGGCAGCATTTGCACTTGCAATAGGAAGTAGCGCCGCTCTGTAGCCCTTCGCCCTAAGAATGGATGTTTCTTTCTGTTCCATTGACGCTATTACACCTTGATATGCATCGACAACATGTACAGGCGGATGCATGCTCGCAGGCAAAACATTTACAATCTGTATCCCTAAGTTATATCTGTCAGCAAAGTCCTGAATTGAATGTTTTAAGCCTCTTGCAAATTCCATTCTTCCACTTGTCATAGCGTCCATAATATCAAGACTTGCAGACTTTCTTACGGCATTCCTGTATGCAATGTTTCTTAAAACCGCAACTGGATTTGAGGTGCTGTATGCATACAAATGGACATCTCTAATTTTATATTGGACCTGAATATCCATACAGATAATGTTTGCAACAGCCATGTCTTCTTCCTGCGTCTTTCCCGCGACAAGAAATGAATGTTCCATTTTATAGTGTGCTTTGGTCCACAGATATGCCCCTCTGGCTTTTTCATGTTCCTCATCTTCACAGCCCAACCACATAACCTGCACCTTATCAAAAGGATATGTATAGACCTTTTCAATAGGAAAAGGCCACTTAAAATGAATCCCCGGTAAAAGGACCTCGCCATATTTTCTTGGTTTTCCGAAACGTTCTACAATGGCTCTTTCTCCCGGACCCACAGTTACCATAACGGTAAGTAAAAGAAAAGCCCCTGCCTGAAAAAGTATAAGAGGAGCGAGAATCTTCTCAAAAAAACTGAAAAGCCATACCTGTGAGACCTTAAACCCAAACTGATAATTAAGTGACTCCAGTATTGCATCGGTTATATTCTTTGGCTTTACAAGAAGACACAGTATTCTGCTTTCATATAAAAAATATTTAGATGCTTCAGTCTTTGGCCTGTAAATCTCAAGTATAAAACAGACCAGTTTCTCTGCTCCAAGAACAGCAAGCAGTATAAATATTAAAAAAGAAAAAACTTTCTCTTGCACCTGAAAACCAAAATGGAAAAGCGAAGATGAAATACCTGATACAAAACATAAAAGAGCACCTGCAAGCATAACAGAAGAACCGGCCCGCAGGGGCTTGCATAATAAACTTTCGCTTAAACATGCCGAAAACTTACCAAGTAAAAAAAGAAAGAAACTTAAGGGGAAAAGAAATGCTGCTGAAAGAGCCGGATTTTTGATAATAAAAGCAGGATCTGTTAAAACATTGAAATATATAAAAGAAAGATACAGGCTAAAGGTCGCTATCAGTATTGAAAATACAGGGACAACCCACTTTTCAACCTGTTTTAATCTCTCTTTTGCACTGTAGACTGATGAGATCTGTTCAAAAATTTTTGACTTATCTTCATATCTGCTTTTAAGTTCCTCTTCTTCAATCTGTTCAAGCAGTGCAAGTTTTTGCTGATGAATATGTAAAATAACAATGAGCCAAACAGGCATACCAGAAACAAGATATAAGGCAAGCCCTTTTTGAAGAACAGAGAGATTTGTTGCAGAAAGAATAAGAACAGATATTGCGGCAATAGACTGCAGAATAAGCCCAGAGATTGAAACCTTTAAACCGGTTCTGCACAAATATATCCCTTTTTCAACTGTATCTCTATTCTGAACCTTGATATCTAATGTTTGCATTGCCTACACTTCCCTTTCTTCAAAAAGCAATATTCCAATAATTATAGCGGCACATACATATAGCACTGTATATAAAAATGCATTAAAGATATAGATGGTTGGAATTGTCTTTTCAAATATCAATGCATCTGCCATCCAGAAAATCTGGAAATTTGGAATTATAGCATAAAAGAATGTAAAAATAGGTGCGCTTGCGAATTCTCCCAATATAAAATCAGATACGAGTCCTGTTATAAATATAGAAACAGATATCAATATTGTTAAAACAAGATTCAATCTTGTAGAAAGTGCAAGGCATACTGACGATATAATAAGGCTGGATAAGGCAATAAGAGCACAGGCTTTGACAAGTTCTAAGTTCAGGTTACGAGCAAATGCCAGGTTCCAATCAGGCCCTATAAACAACAAAAATATTATACCCATTGTATAAAAAAATGCAAGAGAAAGTATAAGGCAGGACCTAAAAGGCTTATCATAAAAATAGTTGACAAAACAGGCAAATAAAAATGAGAGAAAAAGACCGAACAGTTTAACAAACATACTTGTCGTATCAAGCCTTTGCCATGCAGCATCAAGAACCCCTGCTCTTACTGTCACAATAAGCACTATGCTTAATATATAAACTGAAAGAAGTACTGAAAATAATAAACCTATAGATTTGCCTATAATAAACCCCGCTCTCGTAATGGGTTTTGAAAGAACTGTCTGGGCGGTCCTACCTTCAATTTCGGATGATATAGAGGAGGAGGATGAAAAGCCGCTTATTAGAAGAGAACAGAGAAGGATAGAGGCAAGACCTGTGTCCATAACCATCTTTCCACTTTCTGCAAGTGTGAACATTGTAAAGGCAGGGCTTGCAGCGATAAGTCCCAGAAACACAAACAGTATTATTGAAAAAAATCCCTGACGGATAATTTCTAAAAATGTATTAAAAGAAATTATAATAATCTGCCTCATTTATCAGAATCACCTGTGAGCATAACCATCCGCTTGTGTTATTCCCCTTAAAACTTGTCTTTATGAAAAATCAGGAACAGGGAATGCTCTTCTTCTTTATCTTAAAAATGTGTTAGAAACTCAAATTCTCTGTATCTTTTTTTTATAGAAGACAGGTTTAACTGTTTTAACCTGTTTAAACTGAAATCCTCCACACAAAACGATGCAAGCACGGTCCCATACACCACAGAATGTTTAAGTGTTGCTTCGTCCATTTTATCTTGCTTTGTAAGATACCCTATCATCCCGCCCGCAAAACTATCTCCTGCGCCTGTTGGGTCAAACAGTTCCTCCAATGGATATGCGGGGATGGAAAAAAAATCACTCTTTATTAACATCATTGCACCATGTTCACCCTTTTTTATTACGATAATCTGTGGTCCAAGTCTTTTAATTGCTCTTGCGGCCTTCATCAGATTGGGTTCCTGTGTAAGTTTTCTTGCTTCTACATCATTAAGTATAAAAAGATTAACATCCTTTAGAAGTTTCAACAGTTGTGCTTTTTTGTTTTCTATCCAGTAATTCATTGTATCGCAGGCAGTAACCTTAGGAGAATGGATCTGTTTTAATATGTTTCTCTGCAATTCTGGGTCTATATTGGCAAGAAATATATACTGACTGTGCCTGTAATCTTGAGGAAGGGTTGGATTAAAGTCTTTAAATACATTAAGGCGTGTCCATATGGTGCGAGCCTCGTTCAGGTTATATGCATATGCTCCTTTCCATCTGAATGTTTTTCCATTACCGGTCTTAAGCCCGTCTGTATTTATCTTCCTTGATAAGAAAAGATGGACATATTCCTTCGGGAAGTCTGTCCCGACAACTGCAACAAGATTAACAGGTGTAAAAAAACTTGCAGCAACAGAAAAATATGATGCAGAACCGCCCAATACCTCTTTTACCTCACCCTTCGGTGTCTTTACGGTATCAAGACCTACTGAACCAACAACAAGAAGTTTCATTTAAAATATTCCTCTACCAATTTTATCGCACAATACTTACCACACATAGTGCATACATCTGAAAAAATAGGACGAGAACTTTTACGAAGTTTAAATGGTTTTACAGGGTCTATGGCCAATTCCATCTGTTTTTTCCAGTCTCTTTTTTTTCTTGCAATGGAAATTTTTTTATCCCATTCTATTGCACCGGGTATATTCTTTGCTATATCGGCACAGTGTGCTGCAATTCTTGCTGCAATTATTCCTTCTTGGACATCTTCAAGAGAGGGAAGTCTTAAATGTTCCGATGGTGTAACATAACACAAGAAATCTGCTCCTGCTGATGCCGCAACCGCACCACCTATCGCAGATGTAATATGGTCATAACCAGGAGCAATATCTGTAACAAGTGGCCCAAGCACATAAAACGGAGCGCCCTGGCACAGTTTTTTCTGAAGAATAACATTCGGCACAATCTGGTCAATCGGCATATGACCGGGCCCTTCAACCATAACCTGAACACCTGCGCTTTGCGCTTTTTTACATAATTCGCCCAATATAATCAACTCCTGAAACTGTCCCCTGTCACTTGCATCTGCAACACAACCGGGTCTTAATCCGTCTCCTAATGACAGGACAATATCATGTTTTCTTGCAATATCAATAATCTTATCAAATTTTTCATAAAGCGGATTTTCTCTTTTATTATATATCATCCATTCAATAAGAAGTGCACCACCTCTGCTTACCACATCAAGTATCCTGCCTTGTTTTTTTATCCTTTCTACAGACTCTAATGTTATGCCACAGTGGACAGTCTGAAAATCCACACCCTCTTGTGCCTGTTTTTCAATTGCATTGAACAGGTCATCTTCTGTCATTGTTTTAAGGCCGCCTCTTCTGCTTGCAGCAATAACAGCGGCCTCATACATTGGAACAGTTCCAAGCGGAACCTTACAATTTCTTAATATATCTTTTCTTATCTTTGTTAAATCCCCGCCTGTGCTTAAATCCATAACAGCATCAGCACCCGCTGATATACAGATTTTAAGTTTTTTAGCCTCATATTTTATATCCACAACATCTGTGGATGTTCCGATATTGGCATTAACCTTTGTCCTTAATCCTTCGCCTATTGCACAGGGTTTTTCAATGTTTTTATTTGTATTTGAAAGCAAAATAACCCTGCCTTCTGCAATTTTTTTCCTTAATATTTCAGGGTCTGTTTTTTCAATTTTTGCAACCCTTTGCATTATTGAACTTATTTTACCTTTTCTTGCTATCTCTAACTGCGTCATAATTTCCTGCCACCAGTTACCGGTTACCAGTCACCTTGTTTTTAAAATCTATGTGCCATACTAAAATAATACTGGGGCTTTTTTTCCTCCCCCCGTATAGTATCCAGCGGAAAACCAATATCTAAATTTACAGGACCTATAGGAGTTTTTACTCTTATACCGACGCCTACGCCTGAAACAATATCACCAAAATCTACATCGCCCGGCTTTGCCCATACATAACCTGCATCATAGAATGCTGCACCTCTGAAGTGCTCTCCAAAAAGAGGGAAATTTATCTCTATGTTTCCAAGCCATAAAACATCTCCACCTATCATATCTCCTGAAAGAATATCCTGAGGACCTACTGCCCTTTCTCTATAACCCCTTATGGTAGTTCCTCCTCCTGCATAGAATCTGTCATATATAGGCACATTTCGTGTATCACCAAAGGCCTGGGCATATCCACCCCTTGTTGAAAGTTTTAAAACCCATTTAGGGTATAATGAATAAAATATATCATAACCGGCCTGATAGATTGTATAATCTTTATCACCCCCAAAAGGCCCTCCGGCTACTCTTGTAGAAACAAATGTAGTATAACCCTTTGTTGGGTTAAAGATATTATCCCTTGTATCCCGGCTCAGTTTTAATTCAGGACCGCTTATAAGATATGTTCCCTCTTCATCTTTTAGCGCCTGAGATGCAATCCCGACAATATTTGATATTTCAACCTCTTCTAAACGATATGTGGTATCCCACCTTGTATATTCTAAAAACTCTTGCCCTAATCTTAAAGCACCGCCTGTTCTTCTTTCTTCAAAACCACGACCTGCCCTTCTTCCTCTTCCACGTGTTCTGTCATAAATGTCAAAACCAAAAAGAAGGGGCTCACCCAAAAACCATGGTTCTGTGAAATTGAGTTCATAGTTCTGACGGGTTTCTGCAATGTCAAGATAGAGTTTTAATATCTGTCCTCCGCCGGTAAATGTGGGCCAGTTTAGAAGGTCAAAGTTCCTTTGTGTGATGCTTGCAAATCCTAATAATCCATCAACGGTGCTATATCCTGCGCCAATTGCAAATTCACCTGTCTTTGTCTCTTTTACCCGGACCACAAGGTCCTTCTGGTCCGGAATATCTATATCTAATATCTGATAACTTATCTCTTCAAAATAGCCGAGGTTATGAAGTCTTTCCTTGCTTTTTTTTAATTTTTCACCGTCAAAAATATCGCCCGGGTATATCTTCAGTTCTCTTCTTATAACCTCATCTTTTGTTTTTACATTCCCTTTTATATCTATGAGCCTTACCCTATACACATCACCTTCTGCAATAACATATCCGATATCCATTCTCTGGGTTTTTCTATTGAATGCGGTTTTTGCCCTTATCCTTGCTGAGATATATCCGCGTTCAAAATAATATGACTGTATATTTCTGATATCTGCATCCAGCCCCTCTTCACTGAATATAGTTCCTGTTTTCATATTAAGCCTTGAAATAAGTTCATCTTCTGTGACAATTTCATTGCCCGATACCGTGATATCCCCGATAATATACTTTTCACCTTCATCAATAATTATTGTAAGATAAAGGAGGTTGTCCTTCTGTTCTATTTTAGAATCTACTTTTACATCCAAAAATCCCTGCGAACGATAAAAAGACTGGATTCTGTTAACATCTTCTCTAAGAACATCCCTTTTTATAAAACCGGATGAGAAAAGAGTGCGTCTTCTGGTTTTTATAATCCTTAATATTCTTCTATCGGGAAATGCGAAGTTGCCTTCTATCTTAATATCTTTTATTCGTACCCTCTGCCCTTCATTTATTATAAACTTTACAGACGCCCTTTGTTCTTCATCCTGCATCTGTATGTAATATGTAACATCTACATCGGCCCATCCTTTATCAATATAAAGTTTTTTTATCTTTAGACTATCCCGCCGCACCTTTCCAGGATCAAGTATTTCCATAATCTTGCTTTCTATTGTCGCTGTTAAAAGCCTGGATCTTATATTTTTATTGCCCTCAAACTCAATAGAAGATATGGCTGCTTTTTCAACTACTATAAAAATTATTTTAATATCATCTTCAACATCTTCTACATTAACACTTATATCTGAGAAGAAGCCAGTGGCATAAAGCCTTCTTATATCCTCACTTAAAACATCCTGTGAAAAGCTCCGGCCTGCTTGCAATTTTATCTTTGATAAAATAACATCTGTACTTACATTCCTATTCCCTTTTATTTCAAGTTCCCTTACTGTACGGGTTGGGATAGCAACCGCTTTTTCAAAATTTATCCCAACCTCTTTATCGGGGAAAATATCTTCTTGTTCCTGCTCCCATTCTGCTTTTTCCTCTTTCTGTTGAGCCAGTAAAGACCTTGTTATAGAAGTACTGGAAAAAATAAAGCAAACTAAAAATATATATACTATCATCCTGTATATCCGCATATTTATTCCCCTTTATTTATCCGTAAACCGTAGACCGTATTCTGTCGTTAGTATATCGCTCACCGTGTACCGTTCACCGTAACACCAGAGCACCAGAGCACCAGGGCACCGC
>BBPE01001174.1_pt1 | contig 17531 bp, 19 predicted proteins | sample 1344301 | NCBI WGS metagenome assembly BBPE01 (sample SAMD00019089, study PRJDB2971) | groundwater metagenome | isolation source: The Cedars highly-alkaline
CACCCAGGCCGCGCCCCAGACGTTGCGGATTTCCGGGAACAAACGCCCCTGCAGCCCAAAGGTGTCGCGCAAGAACACCTGCAGCGGGCCGGAGAACTGCAAAAAATCGGTGTAGGCAAAGGCCACCACATAGGCCGGTGCGGCCAGCGGCAGCAGCAGCGCCCACTCAAAAAAACGCCGCCCTGGGAAGTCGTACAGCGTCACGGCGCAGGCCGTGGCCATGCCAAGCAGCCCCGCCCCCAGCGCCACCAGCAGGCACAGCAGCAAGCTGGTGCCAATGTAGCGCGGCAGCACGGTATCGGCCATGTGGCGCAGCAGCTCGATCGAGGCGGCGTCGAGCTGCCACCAAGCCAGCACCAGCGCCAGCACCGGCAGCGCCAACAACAGACCGACCATCAGCACCAGCAGTTGCAGCAGGACGGCCGACAGGCGCGGCCAATGGGGAAGATGGGGTGCAGACATGGGTATTTGAATGAGAACGACAATTATCTACAATAAGCACCTATGTTCCTGCACTTGACCCAACTTTCGGTTCAGTACCCCCACACCGCTCAGCCCGCGGTGCGCGAGGTGTCGTTTGGGCTCGAAGCGGGGCAGATCGGCGTGCTGATCGGCCCCTCGGGCTGCGGCAAAACCACCTTGCTGCGCGCCGTGGCCGGGCTGGAGCGCGCCAGCGGCGGGCAGATCGCACTGGGCGGCGAGGTGGTGAGCCGCGCGGCGCAGCACGTGCCGGCTGAAGCGCGACGCATCGGCATGGTGTTCCAAGATTACGCCCTTTTTCCGCACCTGGACGTGCGCGCCAACGTGGCTTTCGGGCTGCGCCACCTGCCCAAGCCGCAGCGGCTGCAGCGGGTGCAGGAGGTGCTGAATCTGGTTGGTCTGGAGGGGCTGCAGGGGCGCTACCCGCACGAGCTTTCGGGTGGGCAGCAGCAGCGCGTGGCGCTGGCGCGCGCGCTCGCCCCCAGCCCGCGCCTGCTGTTGCTCGACGAGCCCTTTTCCAACCTCGACGTCGATTTGCGCGAGCGCCTGGCGCACGAGGTGCGCGCCATCCTCAAGGCCGCAGGGGCCACGGCGCTGCTGGTGACGCACGACCAACTGGAAGCCTTTGCCATTGGCGACCTGATCGGCGTCATGCACCAGGGCCAGTTGCACCAGTGGGACAGCGCCTACACGCTCTACCACCGCCCGGCCACGCGCTTCGTGGCCGAGTTCATTGGCCATGGGGTGTTTGCGCCGGCGCAAATTGCGGGCCTGGGCGCCGAAGTCCGGGTCTTGACCCCGATGGGGGCGCTGCAAGACGTGGCCGAATGCCCGCTGCCCAGCGCCTACCCCGGCGGCCTGTGCGATGTGCTGCTGCGCGCCGACGACATCGTCCACGACGACGACGCGCCGGTGAAAGCGCGCATCGTGCGCAAATCGTTTCGTGGCTCCGAATTCCTCTACACCCTGCAACTCGCCAGCGGCGAAACCGTGCTCACGCACGTGCCCTCGCACCACGACCACGACTTGGGTGAGTGGATCGGCATCCGGGCGGCGGTCGATCACGTCGTCACCTTCGAGCGCGGTGCTGCCGCCGGGGCCCCGCCGGCGCAGGCGGTGGCCTGCAACGGCAATTAGGGCGCCTGTTCAGTGCAACGGTGCGCGCCACCCCCCCAGTCAACTGGAGCGGCTGGCTTCGCGCACCAACGGTACCCAGATGCGGCGGTCTTCGGCGTAAAAGGCATCGACTTGCGCCGGGCTCATGGGGCCGGAGAATTCCGAACCCCAACCGACCAAGCGCTCGCGTATCGCCGCCACTTCAAGCACGGCTTGAATTTCGCGGTTCAGGCGCTCCAACACTGGCTGCGGCGTCCCCACCGGCGCGGCGATCGAATTCCAAGTAAAGCCCTCGAAGCCCGGCAAGCCCTGCTCGGCGGCGGTGGGCACATCGGGCAGCACCTGAAGGCGCCGCCTACCTGTCACGGCCAGCGCACGCAAGGCGCGCGATTGCACGTGCGGGATGGCGGTGACGGCCACATCGAACTGGTGCGAAATGCGCCCGGCCATGAGGTCGCGCAGCCCTTCGGCCCCGGCACGGTAGGGCACGTGCTGCACCTCAAGGCCAGCGGCGCGCGCCCACATCAGCCCGGTGATGTGGGTGGTGGTGCCACGCGGACCAGAACCGTACTGGTAGCGCCCCGGCGCCGCACGCAGGCGCGCCACGTACTCGCGCATGGAGGTGGCCGGGTCGTTGGGGTTGACCAGCAACACCAGCGGCACCTTGTTGATCATGGCCACACCGCGCAGGCTACCCACAAGATCGAAAGGCATGGGGTCGAACAGCGCCAAGTTGAACACCAATTGCGAAGCCGTGCCCACCAGCAGCGTGTGGCCGTCGGGCTCGGCACGCGCCACCGCCTCGGTGCCTTGCATACCCGAGGAGGCGGCCAGGTTCTCGACCACGATGCGCTGACCGAGGCGCTGTTCCAGCTCGGGCGCCATCAGGCGCGTGACCACATCGGCGTTGCCGCCAGCGGCAGAGGCCACGATCAGACGCAGCGGCCGCGAGGGAAAGCCCTGGGCTCGCAGATAGGTCGGGGCGGCCAGCACAGCGCTTGCAGCGGTGGCGGCTTTTAAGAGGGTACGGCGGGTGCTCATGCAAAACTCCAAGTCATGAAAAGGGTGCAGCCACTGGCCACGGCATTCAAGCTGACCCCAAAAAATGCCCACTGCCATGGCGACTTGACGGAACTGGGATTACAGCATAAAATCTTGCTAATGCAAATCGTTCTCGTTAATAATAATCAACCAAATTGCACCCAAGCGCCTTCCTGCGTGGCCGATCCTGCCAACGCTGGCCGCTTCGGCCCCGCCCTGCTGACCTTGTCGGGCGTGCTGGCGTTTGCCCTGCTGGCACCAGTGGCGGGGGTGGCGCTCTCGACCTGGCTGCTGGCCCTGCTGGCCTTGTATGCAGCCGGCAATCGCTGGCTGCCAGCGGCCCTGATCGCCTGCGGCCTGACGCTGCTGCTGCTGGCCTTGTTCGTACTGGGCTTGCAAGTGCCATTTCAATTGCCGCCGCCAGTCTTGACACCGTGGCTGGCTGGACTGGCCAACTGGCCGTGGCCAACCCTGACCTGAGCACTGGGCCGCGCGGCTGAATTTGAATGAATCTGGAATTGCTTCTGGCGCTGGTCGGCCCGGCGTTGTTGGGCGCAAGCTTGGGCACACTGGTTGGCGTGTTGCCCGGCATCGGCCCAGCCGCCACCATGGCGCTGCTGCTACCCGTCTCGTTCGTGATGGAACCGCACGCCGCCATCGTGCTGTTGTGCGGGGTTTATTTCGGGGCCCAGTATGGGTCTTCCACCACCGCCATTTTGCTCAAGCTGCCGGGCGAAGCCTCGGGCGTGGTTACGGCCGAAGAGGGGCACCGGCTGGCGCTCAAGGGCCAGGCCGGGGTGGCGCTTGCGGTGGCGGCGCTGGCCTCTCTGTTGGCAGGCCTGCTCAGCGCCGCCTTGGTGGCTGGGCTCACGCCTTGGCTGGCGCGGCTGGCGCTGGGCCTGGGGCCGGCCGACGTGGCGGCGCTGGTGCTGCTGGCCGCAGTGGCGCTGGTGTGCATTGGGCAGCGGCAGCACCGCAAAGCACTGGCCATGCTGCTGCTGGGCCTGCTGCTCGGACTGGTCGGCACCGACTTTGGCGGCGGCGCACCGCGCTTCACGTTTGGGCTGGCCGAGTTGCGCGACGGCATCGGGCTGGTGCCGCTGATCGTCGGCCTGTTTGGCCTCGGCGAAGTGCTGGCCAGCCACGCGGGCTTGCGCGCCAGCAGCCACATCGCCCCCATCGGGCGCCTGTGGCCAAGGCGCAGCGAACTGCAAGCCAGCTTGGCACCGGCGCTGCGCGGCACCGCAGTCGGGTTTTTGGTGGGCATGCTACCGGGCGGCAAAACCCTGCTGGCTTCGATGATGAGCCTGGCGCTGGAGCGGCGCATGGCGCGCGACCGGGCCCAGTACGGGCACGGTGCGCTCTCGGGTGTGGCCGGCCCAGAGGCCGCCAACAACGCCTCGGCCCAAGCCGGGCTGGTGCCGCTGATTGGGCTCGGTCTGCCCGGCAACCCGGCCATGGCGGTGCTGCTGGGGGCTTTCATGCTGCACGGCATCGCCCCCGGGGCCGTGATGTTTGAGCGCTCGCCCGAGCTGTTCGAGGCCATCATCTGGGGCATGGTGCTGGCCAATCTGGCGCTGATCGTGCTCAACCTGCCGCTGATCGGCGTCTGGGTGCGTCTGCTGGCGCTGCCACTGGGCCTGCTCACGCCCCTGATCGTGGTCATCAGCGTGCTGGGGGTGTACGCACAAAGCCGCTTGGCCTTTGATGTGTTGTTGCTGGCAGTGTTCGGGCTGCTGGGCTACCTGCTGCGCAAGGCCGAATACCCGCTGGCCCCAATCGTCTTTGGCGCCGTGCTGGGCCCCATTTTCGAGGACAACCTGCGCCGCGCCTTCATGCACGCGCGCGGCGACGGCATGGAGCTGCTGGCGCAACCGCTGGTGCTGCCGGTGTTGGCGGTGGCCTTGCTGCTGTTGTTGCGGCCGTTGTGGCTGTTGTGGGTGCGCGGGCCAAACAGGGGCTGAGTACGCTATGCATCCAAACATAGGGCGAGGCAGCGCCAAACGGTGGCACCGATATTGCTTGCCAACCCAGCAAGCCCCCCGTTCGCACCCGCGCCACCCTCACAGCCCATACCCCTATGCCATGGAACGCCACGCTCGACTTGCGCTACCAGCGCCGCCACGACACCACCACTGTGACGCACAAACATCTGGGGCCGCTGCGCATATTTCACAGCCACTACCCGCAAGGGCCGGGCCTGTGCCACAACGTCTTGATCCACCCCCCGGGGGGACTCGTGGGTGGCGACCGACTCGATATCCGCATCCATGCCGAAGCCACTTGCCACGCCCTGCTGACCACCCCCGGCGCCACGCGCTTTTACCGTTCACTGGGGCCGCTTGCAGAGCAATCGATCGACATTCAACTCGAAGAAGGGGCTAGGCTGGAATGGCTGCCCATGGAAACCCTTGCCTACCCTGGCTGCAACGCCAGCAACTCCTTGCGCGCCCAACTGGCACCAGATGCCCAACTGCTGGCATGGGAAGTCACTGCGCTGGGGCTACCGGTCGCGGGCAAGCCCTTTAATTCTGGCTGCCTGCAGCAACGCATCGAAATCAAGGACTGTTGGCTTGATCAGGGCCGGATCGACGCCCTCGACCAGCGCCTGCTTGACTCGCCCTTGGGTCTGGCGGGTCAGCGCTGTCTGGGCACCTTGGTGCTGGCCAGCGGCAGCCCTTGGCCTGCGCAGACGCGTGAAGTCCTGTTGCAAACCGTGCGGGAAACGCTCGCCCAAAGCCCTACCGCAACGCGCTCTGGCACCACCTTCCCCAACGAAAGGGTGCTCGTGGTGCGGGCGCTGGGGCCCCTGGTGGAGCCGGTGATGCAAACCTTGAAAGCCGCATGGCGCAGCGTGCGCACCTGCGCGTGGGGCGCACAACTGGCAGAGCCCCGCATCTGGCAAACCTGAGTCGCCATTGCGTGGCCATACGCAACGGAATGCCTTAAATCGCGACCAATTTGCTGATATTGGCCGCCTCCATATCCTCACCGCTGCCCTCGGCCACCACTTCACCGCGCTGCATCACCACGAACCGATCAGCCAGCGCCGCTGCAAAATCGTAATACTGCTCGACCAACATGATCGCCATCGGCTGCCCATCGAGCCCGTGCTTGGCCAAATGCTGCAGCACGCGGCCGATGTCTTTGATGATGTTGGGCTGAATGCCTTCGGTGGGTTCATCAAGCACCAGCAAGCCAGGAGCGGCCGCCAAGGCGCGGGCTATGGCCAATTGCTGCTGCTGCCCGCCCGAAAGATCGCCCCCCCGGCGCCCACTCATTTGAGCCAGCACCGGAAACAGCTCGAACAATGCCGGCGGAATGGGCGCCTTGGCGCTTTTGATCGCCAATCCCATGAGCAGGTTTTCTTGCACCGTCAGGCGGGAGAATATTTCGCGCCCCTGCGGCACGTAACCTATGCCCGCGCGAGCGCGCTGGTAGGGCGTGGCCTGCAGCAGCGATTGGCCGTCGAATTCGATACGGCCGCTGCGGATCGGGACCAAGCCCATCAGGCATTTGAGTAAGGTGGTTTTGCCGACTCCGTTGCGCCCCAACACCACGGTAATCTCACCCCGGCGCGCCTGCAGGCTGACTCCGCGCAAAATATGCGCACCGCTGTAATACTGGTGCAATTGATCAATGATCAACATGGCTGGCGTGCCTCATCGGCCCAAATACACTTCAATCACGCGCTCATCAGCCTGCACTTCATCAAGCGTGCCCTCGGCCAACAACGCGCCCTCACAAAGCACCGTCACCTTGGAACAGATGGAGCGCACAAAACCCATGTCGTGCTCCACCACAATCAAGGAGTGATGTTGCTTCAGCTGCGACAACAACTCGGCAGTGCGCTCGGTTTCGGCATCGGTCATGCCAGCCACCGGTTCATCGAGCAACAGCAACTTGGGCTCTTGCATCAAGAGCATGCCGATTTCCAGCCACTGCTTCTGCCCATGGCTTAAAGCGCCCGCTGCGGCGTGGCATTGCTGGTTCAACTCGATCGTGTGCAGCACCTGACCCAAGCGATCTTGCTGTTCGGCCTTCAATTTAAAGCGCATGCTGGACCAGACACCCTTGTGGCAGGCCAAGGCCAGCTCGAGGTTTTCAAACACCGTCAAATTCTCAAACACCGTGGGCTTCTGGAATTTGCGACCTATGCCCAGGGCTGCGATTTCGGGCTCGCTGTGACGCAACAAATTAATGGTAGAGCCAAAATAGATCGTACCCGAATCGGGCCGGGTTTTGCCAGTTATCACGTCCATTAGGGTGGTCTTGCCCGCCCCATTGGGGCCAATGATGCAGCGCAGCTCGCCGGGCGCAATATCCAGACTGAGCTTATTGAGAGCCCGAAACCCGTCAAAGCTCACCGTCACGTCTTCGAGGTACAAAATGCGCCCGTGGCTGACGTCCACCACACCCGCTTGCAAGGGGTGGGCATAGCCCGCCGCGCGTCCACCCGAGCCGCCCGGCGCAGACTGCGCGCGCGCCTGGGCTGCCTGCAGGCGCCGGGCGCCGTGGTCGAGCAAATCGGGGGTCATGCGCGCACCCTCCTGAGTTTGCCCCAAGCCTGCTGCGCCACGCCCGCCAGCCCGTTGGGCATAAACAGCGTGACCACGATAAACAAAGCGCCCAAGAAAAAGAGCCAAAATTCTGGGAAGCTCACGGTCAGCACGCTTTTGGCTCCGTTGACCACAAAAGCCCCCACGATCGGGCCTATCAAACTGGCGCGGCCACCGACGGCAGCCCATATTGCCATCTCGATGCTGTTGGCAGGGCTCATTTCGCTGGGGTTGATAATCCCCACCTGCGGCACATAGAGCGCCCCCGCGACACCGCACATGGCGGCAGAAATGACCCAAATGCTCAGCTTGTAGGGCAAGGGGTTGTAGCCACAAAACATGACGCGGCTTTCGGCGTCGCGGATGGCGTGCAGAACGCGCCCAAATTTTGACAGCAGCAACCAGCGCGCCAGCAACACAAAACCCAGCAGCGTGACACCCGAAGTGGCAAACAAAATCACGCGCATTTCTGCTGTGGCCAGCGGAAAGCCCAAAATTCGGCGAAAGTCGGTAAACCCGTTGTTGCCACCAAAACCCGTTTCATTGCGAAAGAACAGCAGCATGGCTGCCAAGGTCAGCGCTTGGGTGATGATCGAGAAATACACGCCCGTGATGCGAGAGCGAAAAGCCAAGTAACCAAACAAAAATGCCAGACCGCCGGGCACCAACACCACCAGCAACAGCGTGGCGATGAAACTGTGAGACAAGGCCCAATACCAAGGCAACTCGGTCCAGCCCAAAAATACCATGAAGTCGGGCAGGGCACTTCCGTACACGCCATCGGCACCGATCTGGCGCATCAGGTACATGCCCATCACGTACCCGCCTAGGGCAAAAAATAGACCGTGTCCGAGCGAGAGTATCCCCGCCTGGCCCCAGATCATGCCGATGGCCAGCGCACAAATGGCGTAGGTTAGGATTTTTCCCAGTAGGCCCACCATGAAATCGCTCAGGTGCAGGGCATGGTCGGGCGGCACCCACAGATTGAGCAAAGGCACGACCACGCACACCAGCAAACCGGCGCTCACCATAGCCGCCCACCCGGCCCGGCCGAATAGGGGCTTGCTGGGCGCAGTCAATGGGCTGTGTGCAGAAGTGGGCAGCATGTCGGTTCTGGCGCTTGCCCTAGGCAGAGCGGCCTTTGAGCGCAAAGAGTCCTTGGGGGCGCTTTTGGATGATCAGGATGATCAGCACCAGCACGGCGATTTTGGCCAGCACCGCACCAGCCCAACCTTCGATAAATTTATTGACTATGCCCAAGCCCAGCGCGGCATACACGGCCCCAGCCAACTGCCCTACCCCGCCCAGAACCACCACCATAAAAGAGTCGATGATGTATTGCTGCCCCAAATCCGGCGCCACGTTGCCTATTTGGCTGACTGCCACGCCCGCCAGCCCGGCAATGCCTGAACCAAAAGCAAATGCCATGGTATCCACCCGTGCCGTATTAACGCCCATGCAGGCCGCCATGGGCCGGTTTTGCGTCACACCGCGAACAAACAGACCCATACGGGTGCGCCCTATGAACAGCGCCACACCGATCACCACCGCAGCGGCAAATGCAATAATGAAAATTCGGTTCCATGGCAGCGTCAGGCCGCTCATCACTTCAATGCCGCCGCTCATCCATTGCGGGCTCACCACGGCCACGTTTTGCGCACCAAAGCTGCTGCGCACCAATTGAATCAATATCAAACTCAGGCCCCAAGTCGCCAGCAAGGTCTCGAGCGGGCGCCCATAGAGCCAGCGAATCACGCCGCGCTCCATCAGCGCCCCCACCAGCGCGGCCGCCAAGAAGGCAATCGGCAGGGCGGCGAGCAAATACCACTCGAACCAACCCGGCAGAAACTGCTGAAACAAGGCGTGCACCACAAAGGTGGCGTAAGCGCCGATCATGATCAGCTCGCCGTGCGCCATGTTAATGACGCCCAACAGCCCGTAGGTAATGGCCAAACCAAGCGCGACCAACAGCAATATTGAGCCCAGGCTGATGCCCGTAAACACCTGCCGCACCACCTCGGCCAGTGCGAGCGAACGGTCTATAGCGGCCACCGCCGTGCGCAAGGCCTGTTGCACCGCCGGGTCGCGCTCTCGCTCCAGTTGTTCGGCTAGGCGGTTGCGCACCAAGGGCTGCCCCAGTTCGGCCAGCACCTGAGCCGCCGCCAAGCGCTGATCCGCGTCGCTGCTGCCCAGCCTAGCCACGGCTTGCGCCTGCTCCAACACCAGCCGAGCTGGTGCCGCCAAGCGCTGCCCGTATGGGGGCAACAAGGCGCGCTCGATCTGTGCCGCCAGCACCGGATCGGGGCGCATCAACTGGCTTTCGCGCAGCCGCTGCGCCGCCGCTTGCTGGCGCCCGGGATCGGGGTCCAACAAATCCAACACAGCCAGCGACTGTTCCAAGGCGTTGCGCAGCCGGTTGTTGATCATCACCGCCACAGCGCCCGCACCGTCAACTGCCGCACCGGTTACGGCGTCGGTCCAGCGCCCCTTGTCTTCGATCAACACCTGCTGCCTCTGCACCTGCACCGATTCGCGTGCCAGCGCCCGTATCAGCTCGTGAGCGCGCTGACTGTCTGATAAAGCCAGCCGATTCAGCGCCTCGATGCGTGTTGCGGTCTCGCCCTCTGCCAAGGCCCAAGCGTCTTCGGGGCTGAGCGCATGCGCCGCAGCCGACCAGAACGTCCAGAGCAACAGCAGGCACCAGCCAAGGCGCCTTCTGCTTGCAAACGGTGTGGTCGTGACTGACATTGCGGATTTCGCTTGGGTTTAGCGGGTGCGCTGCGGGGTTTCGGGGCGGCGGTCATTGCCCTCAATAAACGGGCTCCAAGGCTGTGCCCGCACCGTGGTGCGGGTGCGCCAGACCACGTTGAATTGCCCGTCGGCACGCACCTCACCAATGAAGACGGGTTTGTGCAGGTGGTGGTTGCGGTCGTCCATGCGCACCTGAAATCCGCTGGGAGCTTGAAAGGTCTGCCCGCGCATGGCCACTCGCACCCGATCGACTTCGATCGAGCGGGCCTGCTCCACCGCCTGTCGCCACATATTGATGCCTATGTAGGTGGCCTCCATCGGGTCGTTGGTGAGCGGGCGCTCACGGTGACCCGCAATGTTGCGGGCGCGCGCAAAGGCCGTCCATTTGCGGATGAACTCGGTATTGGCGGGGTTTTGCAGGCTCATGAAGTAGTTCCAAGCCGCCAAATGCCCCACCAGGGGCCGGGTATCGACACCGCGCAACTCCTCCTCACCGACGCTAAAGGCCACCACCGGCACGTCGGTGGCGCGCAAGCCCTGATTGCCCAACTCGCGGTAGAAGGGCACATTGGAGTCGCCGTTGATGGTGGAAATGACCGCAGTTTTGACGCCCTGACCCGCAAATTGCCGAATGCGGGCAATAATGGTCTGGTAGTCGCTGTGCCCAAAGGGCGTGTATTCCTCCATGATGTCGGCGCTGCCCACACCCTTGGAGCGCAGAAAGGCGCGCAGGATGCGGTTGGTGGTGCGCGGATACACGTAGTCGGTGCCCAGCAGCACAAAGCGACGCGCCGCCCCGCCGTCGGGGCTCATGAGGTACTCCACGGCAGGTATGGCCTGCTGGTTGGGGGCGGCACCGGTGTAAAACACGTTGGGGCTCATTTCTTCGCCCTCGTATTGGACCGGGTAATACAGCAGCCCGTTGAGCTCTTCAAAAACCGGCAACACGGACTTGCGGCTCACCGAGGTCCAGCAGCCAAACACAGCCGCCACCCGGTCTTGCGTGAGCAATTGGCGCGCGCGCTCGGCAAACAGGGGCCAATTGGAGGCGGGATCGACCACCACGGCCTCCAGCCTGCGGCCCAGCACCCCGCCGCGACCGTTGATTTCTTCAACCGCCATCAGCACGGTGTCTTTGAGCACCGTCTCGGAAATGGCCATGGTCCCAGACAAGCTGTGCAAAACGCCGATTCGAATCGGCGCATTGGTGTTGGCAAGGGCTGCGCTGGCGCCCAAAGCGCCCACGCTGCTGGCGGCCGCTGCGGCAGAAATTGCTTTTAAGGTGGTGCGTCGCTGCATCATTCAAAACTCCGGTTTGCAAGCCAAACATTCCCGGTTCACCTGCGGGGCTAGACTGGGCAGATGGGCCGTGATCGAGACTTCATGGTAGGCAAGCCGGGGCCCGCTGTCTGTACGCCGGATGGCGTACGCAATCGGTCTTGGGCAAGAACCGACCCCCGCTTCTAGTGCAGCAATGAAGCCGCGTGCCCGCGCCCGCCGCGACCCAGTGCCATAGCCGCCGCCGCCGTTCGGGTTTCCACGCCCAGCTTGGCGTACAGCCTCTCGGTGTGCTTTTTCACCGTAGCTGGGCTAGAACCCAAAATGTCGCCTATGTCGCGGTTGGTCTTGCCTTGCGTGACCCAGTACAGCACCTCGGCCTCGCGCGCGGTCAGACCAAAACACTGGCCCAGACTTTGCTGGGTAACGGCCATCGATTGCTCCGCCATCACCACCAACCAGCCATCGTGCCGCTCAGGCTCTGCCGGCTCGCCCTCCTCGCACATGCTGCCATGCAAGCGCAAGCTCAAACGGCAGTCACCTCGGTCCACATGCATGCGCGCCAACTCACCCAGCCGCCCGGCTGGGGTGACACCGCCCTGTAGGTTTTTTTTCATCCAGCGCAGCACCGGCTCTGGCACCACGGGTGGCCGCGTGCCAAAGTAGCGCCACAGCAGCTCTTGGGCCAAGGGAGTGTGCCAAAGCAAATTGGCATCATGCAGCCGGATGTTCAGGCTGGCGTAGCCAAACGCATCAAGCGCCGACAAGGCCTGGCGGTTCACATGCTCCTGGGCCCGTGCGGCCCGCGCGGCCCGACAGTGCACCTGCAAGCGCGCCAGCAAGTCGGTCATGCGGGCGGGCATCAGCAAATGGTCGGATGCGCCGGCCTCGTAAGCGCTGGCCACGCTGGCCTGGCTGCCGTCGTTGAGCAACAGCAGCACCGGCAGGTGTCTGGTGGCGCTGGAATGCCGGAGCCGGCGCACCCAGTCGAGCCCGCTGGCAGCAGGCCATTCGGCCGCCAACACGATCGAATCTGGCTGCATCTGCGCCGCCCGTTGCGGCACCAAGCCGCCATCGTGAACCAGATCCACCTTATAGCCTGATTCTTCGAGCCCCTCCTGCATCGCCTCCAAGGGTTCGCAGGCAGGTGTGGCGAGCAACACCACAGGGGGCGTGGGTTGACGAATGTGTGGTTTTGACATAGCGGCTCCGGTAGCTTGCGCCCGCATACGATGCAAAAGCCGGGCCAAGAACCACCGCAATCGTCCAAGCGCCACGGTTTCGACTCAATCGCCTTGGGCTTGGCATGCAGATTGCTTGGAAATGCACATGGAACTCTCACCGCGTGAAAAAGACAAGCTGCTGATTTTTACCGCTGCCCTGCTGGCTGAACGCCGCCGTGCGCGCGGGCTGGCGCTCAACTACCCGGAGGCGGTGGCGCTGATCTCGGCCGCTGTCCTAGAGGGTGCACGCGACGGCAAAACGGTGGCCGCATTGATGAGCGAAGGCCGCACCGTTTTGGGGCGCTCCGACGTGATGGAGGGCGTGCCCGAGATGATTCCCGAGATTCAAATCGAAGCCACCTTCCCCGACGGCACCAAATTGGTGACCGTGCACCAACCCATTACTTGATTGCAGGAGCGATGACGATGAAAACCTTGCGCACCCCAATACTGTTGGCTGCCTGCCTGTCCCTGACCCCAGCGTGGGCCCATGAAGGCCATGGGCTGCTTGGGCCGCACTGGCATGCCTCCGACTTGTCTGGGCTGCTGGCTGTGGCGGCCATCGTGGTGGTGGGGGCAGCCCTCTGGTGTTTGCGCAAATGAAAGGGTCGAAATGATCCCCGGCCAGTATTTCCTTGAGCCCGGCGAACTCGAACTCAACCCCGGTCGGCGCACCCTTGCGCTGGTGGTGGGCAACAGCGCCGATCGCCCGATCCAAGTCGGCTCGCACTACCACTTTGCCGAAGTCAACCGGGCGCTGGTGTTTGACCGGGCGGCTGCACGGGGCATGCGCCTAAACATTGCCAGCGGCACCGCCGTGCGCTTCGAGCCCGGTCAGCAACGCACGGTCGAACTGGTGGATCTGGGCGGCGACCGGGTGGTGTACGGCTTTTTGGGCCAGGTTCAAGGCCCACTCTAAAAACTTCCCCACCCACCGCAGGAGTCCTTCGCAACATGGCAACCCTTTCTCGCACCGCCTACGCCGACATGCTGGGACCCACCGTGGGCGACCGCGTGCGGCTGGCTGACACGGATTTGATCATCGAAGTCGAAGCCGACTGCACCCTGCGCGCCGGCGGCTATGGCGAGGAGGTCAAATTCGGGGGCGGAAAAACCATCCGCGACGGCATGGGTCAGAGCCAGCGCAGCCGGGCCGAAGGGGCGGTCGATCTGGTCATCACCAACGCGCTGATCATCGACCACTGGGGCATCGTAAAAGCCGACATCGGCATTCGGGGCAGCCGCATCGTGGGCATCGGCAAGGCGGGCAATCCCGATGTCCAGTCCGGCGTCGACATTCTCATCGGGCCCGGCACCGAGGTGCTGGCGGCCGAGGGCCTAATCGTCACTGCCGGGGGCTACGACAGCCACATCCATTTCATTTGTCCGCAGCAGATCGAGCACGCCCTGATGTCGGGCATCACCACCATGACCGGCGGCGGCACCGGCCCGAACACCGGCACCAACGCCACCACCTGCACACCCGGCCCTTGGCACATGGAGCGCATGTTGCAGGCCGCCGATGCGTTTCCCATGAACCTTGGATTTTTGGGCAAGGGCAACGCCAGCCAGCCACGCGGCATACTCGAACAAATCGAGGCGGGCGCCATCGGAACCAAGCTGCACGAAGACTGGGGCAGCACCATGGCCGCCATCGACACCGCGCTCGATGTGGCCGAAGCCACCGACACGCAGGTGGCAATTCACACCGACACGCTCAACGAATCGGGCTTTGTCGAAGACTCGATTGCTGCCTTCAAGGGCCGCACCATCCACTCCTTTCATTGCGAGGGTGCCGGCGGCGGGCACGCGCCCGACATCATGAAGGTGGTGGGCGAGGCCAATGTGCTGCCGTCCTCGACCAACCCAACCCGACCCTACACCGTCAACACGCTCGACGAACACGTTGACATGCTGATGGTCTGCCACCACCTCGACCAATCGATACCCGAGGATTTGGCGTTTGCCGAGAGCCGCATCCGCAAGGAAACCATTGCCGCCGAAGACATCTTGCACGACCTCGGGGCCATCAGCATCATGAGCAGCGACAGCCAAGCCATGGGACGGGTGGGCGAGGTCATTACGCGCACGTGGCAAACGGCGCACAAAATGAAGCTGCAACGCGGCTGGCTCGCACCCCCTTCGTCAGAGCGCGGCGAGGTCCAGGCCAGCAGCCGCAACGACAACTTCCGCGTCAAACGCTACCTTGCCAAATACACCATCAACCCGGCCATCACCCACGGCGTCAGCCACGAAATCGGATCGCTGGAGGTGGGCAAGTGGGCCGATCTGGTGCTCTGGAAACCGGCTTTTTTTGGTGTCAAGCCGGCCGTGATCCTCAAGGGTGGCTTGATCGCCGCCGCCGCCATGGGCGACCCGAACGCCTCAATCCCCACACCGCAGCCGGTGCATTTCCAACCCATGTTTGCCGCCTTTGGTCGCGCCATGCACCAGACCTCGCTGAGCTTTGTCTCGCAAGCCGCCTTGGCCGCCGATGTGGGTCGGCGTTATGGCTTGCAAAAGCCGCTGGTGGCCGTTAAGGGCTGCCGAACGGCCACCAAGCACTCAATGGTGCACAACGACTACCTGCCGGTGATGGAGATCGACCCCCAAACCTACGCCGTGCGCGCCGATGGCCTGCTGCTGAGCTGCGAGCCGCTGCAGGTGCTGCCCATGGCGCAGCGTTATTTTTTGTTCTGAGCGCCTTATGCTGCAAGCCATGCGATGCATTCCCGCAGCCCAAGGGCTCGCGGCCCCCGTCTTGAGGCGCGCCGCCTGCCTCACGCTGGATTGGGACCTGCGCCAAAAAAGCCGTTTCGAATGCACCGACTCGCAAGGTCGCCCGGTGGCGGTGTTCCTGCCACGCGGACAGGTGCTGCGCGGTGGCGACGCGCTGCTCACCCAAGACGGCACCCTGTTGCGCGTATTGGCCGCACCGCAGGCGGTGTTGCGCATCAGCGCCTGCCCCCGGCAGGGCCAGCCCTTGGATTTGGTGCGGGCCGCCTACCATTTGGGCAACCGGCATGTGCCCACCGAGTTGCAAGCGCAGTGGCTGCAAATTGAGCCCGACCATGTATTGGCCGAGATGTTGACGCACATGGGCTTGCACCTTGAGGCATTGCAGGCACCCTTTGAACCCGAGGCCGGCGCCTACGGGCAGCAAGGCCGCAGCGGGGCACACGCCCACGCCCACGCCCATTCCCATGCGCACGGCTGCGCGCACGACCACGGCTGAGGCGCAACCATGCCACCCTCCTCCCCAACCGTCCCCATGCACGACGACGACAGCTTGCTCGCGCTGCTTTGGATGGCCTCTCCGACTTTGCCGATTGGCGGCTTCTCTTATTCCGAAGGGCTGGAAGCCGCGGTCGATGCCGGTCTGGTGCACGACGAGACCAGCGCCGCCGACTGGCTGTGTGATCAACTCTGGCTGACGCAGGCCCGCTGCGACTTGGCGGTGCTCGGGCAAGCCTTGACGGCCTGGCGCGCCAGCGACTGGGAGCGCCTGCAAGCACTCGATCAATGGGTGCGCCTGACCCGCGAAAGCGCCGAGCTGCGGCTGCAAAGCGAGCAGATGGGGCGCTCCTTGATGGAATGGGTCAAGACCTTGCGCTTGCCCGAATGCCCCCCTGCAGGGCTGCCCCAATCGCTTGCATCCCCCACCTACCCGGTGGCTTTTGCCTACGGTTTGTGGCTGCGCCTGCCCTCCACCGCCCCAGTGCGTGCGGGTGTGCTGTGTGCGGCGTTTGCTTGGGCTGAAAACATGGTGCAAGCCGCCATCAAGGCCATACCCTTGGGCCAAGGCGCCGGCCAACGCGTGCTGGCCCAAGTGTGCCTATCGATTCCCCAGGCCGTCACCGAGGCGCTGCAAACCCATGACGCGCAACGCCAAGCCTTTAGCCCGATGTGGGCCATTCTGTCGGCCCGCCACGAAACCCAATACTCCCGTCTGTTCAGATCATGAATCCTGCCGCTTTGCACCACATACCGGGTCGAACCAAATCCCTGCCCCCGCTGCGCGTCGGAATCGGGGGGCCGGTCGGTTGCGGCAAAACCACCTTGCTCGAAATGCTGTGCAAGGCCATGCGCGGACAGCACGAGTTGGTCGCCATCACCAACGACATCTACACCAAGGAAGACCAGCGCCTGCTCACCCTGAGCGGCGCCTTGCCCGCCGAGCGCATCATGGGCGTAGAAACCGGCGGCTGCCCGCACACCGCGATTCGCGAAGACGCTTCGATCAACCTCGAAGCCATTGACCGCATGCTGGCGCAGTTTCCAAATGCAGACATCGTTTTCATTGAAAGCGGGGGCGACAACTTGGCCGCCACCTTCAGCCCCGAGCTGAGCGATCTCACCTTGTACGTGATCGACGTGGCGGCGGGCGAAAAAATTCCCCGCAAAGGCGGGCCGGGCATCACCAAAAGCGATCTGCTGATCATCAACAAAATCGATCTGGCCCCCCACGTGGGCGCCAGCCTCGAGGTGATGCAAACCGACACCGCGCGCATGCGCCCAGACGCCGTGCGCCGCCCGTGGCTGATGACCAACCTCAAAACCTTGCAAGGTGTGGCGGACGTGGTCGCTTTCATCGAACAACGCGGTCTGCTGCGGTAGATGCGCCGCCAGCGCCTAGGGCGCGCCGCCAATCTGTGCTATACCTGAGCCATTCGTGCGCCCGCCGCACCCGTTCAGGAGCAACACCCCATGCCCAACACCCGAAGCGCCAACGCCGTGCGGCTGGAGTTTACGGCCGACTGTTTGGTCAAATCCAACCTTTCGGGGGCGGCCTTTACGGGCGACTGGCTCTGGGTGGCGGGAGACGAAGCCTGCGGCGTGGAGCGCCTGCGCCGGCTGGAGCCGGTGGGGCGCGAAACGCTGCGCTTTGGCGAGCCGCACGATTTTCCGCTGGCCGATTTGCTGGACCTGCCCGGTGCGCCCGATGAAGAGGCCGACCTCGAAGGCATGGCCGTGGCCGAGGGCTATCTGTGGGTGGTGGGCTCGCATGGCCTCAAGCGCAAAAACGCCAAGCCCGAGCGCGGCCACGCCGACAACGCCAAGCGGCTGGCCAAGCTCTCGCTCG